>LWDU01040647.1_pt1 | contig 13032 bp, 9 predicted proteins | sample 727161 | NCBI WGS metagenome assembly LWDU01 (sample SAMN04566230, study PRJNA314399) | hydrothermal vent metagenome | isolation source: deep sea hydrothermal plume seawater | place: Mexico: Gulf of California, Guaymas Basin | collected 2004-07-11 | reverse complement strand
AGCCCCCCTGCCCTGCGACCCACCCCTGATCGGCAAGAAAGACGATCAGAGTTTTCTTGGTCAAGTTCAGCTGCTCAAGCTTTTCTGCAATTGCGCCGACGCCGTCGTCCACGGCACTCACCTCCGCCGCGACTCTTCGCATCGAGACCGGCTGGTGAATATAATCTCGATTATTGAATTGCCAGGGGTGTACGCCCTCGTTCGGAAACGAAGTGAATTCAACTCCGCGATAGTATTCTGCATGTCGATTTCGCGGTTCGCGAAGAAGCAGTCGTCCCAACGCGTACGGTCCGTTGTACGCCAAGTAAAGAAAGAATGGACGTTGGTCCTGTTCTGCCTTTTCAATGAACGCGACACTGCGGTCGGTCCACAGGTCGGTCAGATATCCTGGCTCTTTGCGGATCTTCCCGTTTTCAATGACTTGCGCATCGTAGAACGTGCTCGTCCCACCGTGTGGCGTGGTGATCCACTCGTCATCCAGTCCCTCTTGGGGGCGGAGGTTGTCACCGAGATGCCATTTTCCGACTAGGCCGCAGCGATATCCGGCGTCCCGCATGACTTCGCCCATCGATCGAAAGTCGGTTAATGTGCTTCTCGCCTGTTCACCAACCTGCAATCGCCCGCCGCGAAGAAAACAATGAACGCCGTGTTGAGAGGGCAGCAATCCGGTTAACAGGGTCGCGCGCGTTGGCGAACATACGGGATTGGATGCGTAGGCTCGTGAAAACAATGTCCCCTCTTTGGCAAGACGGTCAATGTGTGGAGTGCGAATATCGGTGTTACCGTAACAGCCGAGCGTCCAGGCGCCGTGGTTGTCTGTCAGAATGACAATCACATTGGGACGTTCCGCGGATACCGAATCGGAAGGCGACGGTGCAGCCGCATGCAAAGCTGCAGTCAGTGCCAAAACGAAACCATATGCGACGATTTGGGCGGAGAACGATAATGGGCGTGGCATCGTACTTCACTTTCAGAAAAAGGGCGAGTGGGCAAGCCACATAGGATACCAAAAGCAACGACCCGTTGCGTTTACCTAGCCCAATGTGTGCCACTGGCTCTGCCGGCATTGCCAAGCAAAGCGGATTTGAGCCGAAGGCGCTAGCCGGGTTTATGCAAGCTCACGCGATGCTAACGAAAATACCCGACGCTTGCGAGTTCGGCTCAAGAGCACTGGCAGAGCCAGTACCACACATTCGGCCTCTATTTGACCGTCGTCGTATCTCGCTCGACTCGATTGGCGACTTGTTTTAGAGAGACACTTTTTCGATCGGCAGGGAAGGTATGATCCAATAGCCACCAGTGTTCAGTAAAGGACGCTGATTCACCAGGACGGAGTGTCTCTCGCGGGCCGATCGGCTCCAGTTCGACCCGTTTCCCGGGTGGATACCAGATCGAAATCGTCAGACCGGCCGCTTCGTTGTAAACCCGGTTGGGATCGACTTGGAATCGCTTTACGAACATCAGGTCATTGGGCATCAAGTACGCGAACCAGCCGACCGTGGAGTCCATTCCCAGTTTAGGACGAGCAGGGGCGGCGAGGATCTCCAGAAACCCGTCGCGACTTCGTATGTTCTCGTCCGTCGGATTGATGTTGATGAGATCGCCAGTTTCATACATCACATAACTTTTTGGGAATCGACTCGGCTTGCTGAGAGGGATCACGCAGATGCCCTCACCAATGGCAAACGTACGACTCCAGTGGCACCACTGATTCGTTACTTTGCTGATATTTACAATGGTCTGCGTGCACTTTAGATAGGAATTACTCTCGCCCAATTCAAAATCCCGGACAAGGCGAACACCTGTCGCATCATCCTTTTGGCTGGTCAACCGAGCGCGACGTGGTCCAGTGACTTCGCCTTTCCAACGTCCCGACCACAATACTGAGTGTCTTGGAATGGTCTTTTCCGGACCAATGTCGAACCGTCCAGCCGACATGCTTGCTCGGCCACCCTGCACGTATGGCTTGCCCGTGTCCGCTTCCTCCAGATAGAGCGAGTTGACAGCACGGCGAGAGAACTCGAGAACGCGCCCGCCGGCTTCGGGGCACAACACTACCTGTGTGGAAGCGTTGCGCAGTACGATGCTGTTGGGGTAGCCATGGTAGGTGACTGTTTGCCCGTCCCGATATTCGGCGACAAGGGCCTTGGGAAGCGTTGCGACCAAAACGGATAGCCACGCCAATACGAAGCAGATGCATCGCAGGGTGCTAAGGAACCAAACGGCAGGACGTAAGCAGGGCATTGTCGACCTCCGAGAGACAGGGTATCAGCCGTCAAATGGCAGCCAGGGGCAACCGTACCAAGCGACGATAGGAGATGCAACCATTCAGGATTCTCCGTATAATGAAGGGATGATCCGAGCTGGCACCTCGGCTGGCGGAGTTGAGCTTTACCCACCGGGCCGGGCTCGATGACCAAACAGTGAGGTCCACTGATTTTCCTCGGAGACTTGTCATTAGCTATTTGTCAATCCTCATTGATCAAGGCAGGAAGATGCACTTTGGGAGGCTCGGCTCAAACAGCTATGTCGCATTCTATTCGCAGCCATTAAGTCTGCGAAAATGAAATGACAAATGACTAATGACAAATTGAACGCCGACCTTACGCAGACACCATCTGCCCAACAACTGAAAGAGAAGTCGGCGCCAAACAGCCAGTTTTTAACCAACGACTTGTGTGGTACAGTCAGCCGGCGCGGGGCTGGCGGGGATTGCCACTAGTTCTACATTGCTTCAACAGGCCCGTGCCGGTGTTCCTGTCCCTTTGACATTCGAACGAACGAACATGCAGCTACACATCTTCTTCCGAAGCATCCTGGTGTTGCTTGCTTTCATTACTTGTGGACCCACCGGTCGTACCCTTACGGCTGACGATCGTATCGATTTCAACCGAGACATTCGGCCGTTGTTGTCGGATAACTGTTTTTCTTGCCACGGCCCCGATGACGAAGCCCGTGAAGCTGACTTGCGGCTTGATTTGCGCGAAGGATTGTTTGGAACGGCGGAGTCGCCCGGCCCAGTCCAACCGGGTGGAGTCGACCAGAGTGAGTTAATTCGGCGGATCAGCAGCGATGATCCCGACGAACGTATGCCTCCTCCTTCTTCCATCAAGAACCTCGAATCGCCACAGATCGACCTACTGAAACGATGGGTGTCTCAAGGCGCGCCATGGGAAGAGCATTGGGCGTTTCGAAAGCCGAACAGACCTGAGTTGCCGTTGGTCACTCGCGACGATTGGGACTCTCCGACCGATCGTCTAGCGTTGCGGCGGATGGAGCAACATGGGCGGTTGTACTTAGATTTGGTCGGACTAATCCCAACGCCCGAGCAAGCCGATGAATGGAAAGCACGCTTGGAGCCAGCCTCCGGTGAATGGAATGAATCCGCATACAAGGAACTGGTCGAATCGTTAGTGAGTTCGCCATTGTACGGCGAGCGTTGGGCGCGACGTTGGCTTGATTTGGCCCGATATGCCGATACGAACGGATATGAGAAGGATCGTGATCGCAGTATGTGGCCCTATCGAGATTGGGTCGTCAATGCTCTGAATAACGACGTCACTTTCGACCAGTTTACCATTGAACAGATTGCCGGCGATCTACTTCCCAATGCTACACTGGACCAACGCGTTGCAACTGGTTTCCATCGGAACACGATGTTGAACGAAGAGGGTGGCATTGACCCGCTAGAATTCCGCTTCTATGCCATGACGGATCGGGTGGCGACAACCGGCACTGTTTGGTTGGGGCTGACGATCGGTTGCGCTCAGTGCCACACTCACAAGTACGATCCGATAACTCATCGCGAGTACTACCAACTGATGGCGCTGATGAATAATGCCGACGAACCGGACCTGGCATTGCCATCGGCGGGATCGGAGGAAAAGTACCAACAAAACCTGAAACGCGCCGCACAGTTGGTGCGGGAGCTTCCCTCGCACTGGCCACTCAAATCAAAACCGTCCGGCAAGGATAGTGTGGACAACGAGACGGCGAAAACCAAGAAGGTCGCGTTGGCGGAGGTTGCGTTTGGAAACTGGCTCGACGAACAACATGAACAGCAGCCCAGGTGGATACTTGCGCGTCCAAAACAGGCGACCTCAAATTTGCCACATTTGGAGATCCTGGATGACGCTTCGATCTTGACCTCCGGAGACAGCGCAAAGCAGGACAAGTTTCACATTGTCCTGCACCCGACGTCAATCAATGGTGGGCAGATCCGAGCGATCCGGCTGGAGACGCTGCCTCATGAGAGTCTGCCGGCCGGTGGACCTGGTTTTACGTACTACGAGGGCACCAAGGGCGACTTTTTCCTCGGTGAGTTGCAGATTTGGCAAGACGGTCACCAAGTGGAGGTTGTCGATGCCACCGAAACTTACTCGAAGAATCGATTTGGCAGTAATCCGGTCAACGCACAGTTGGCCTTGGACGGCGACCCGCAAACGGGCTGGTCGGTACATGGACGTCAGGGTGAACGGCACGTCGCCCTCTTCAACTTGGCGCAGCCATTGGCAGATGACAAGCCATTCGAAGTGCGGATGACATTCGGTCGTCACTTTTCCAGTTCGTTTGGACGATTTCGGTTTTCCATCGCTGATCGAAACGCGGTCGCCAGCCCGTTGACACTGGACGTGCTCCGTCTTTTGGAGAAAGAAAAGGCTGACCTTGACGAGGCGGAACGCGCCGTGTTGCGCGAGGCGTTCTTATTAGGTGCAGCCCCGCTGACAAAATTTGCCTCGACAATTCTAGATCTGCGTCGTCCAATCCAACACGTGTCGACACTGGTGCTGCAAGAACGCCCTCGCGAAAATCCGCGTCCAACGTTTCGCCACAACCGGGGCGAATTCCTCCAACCGCGCGAAGAAGTATCGCCCGACGTTCCAGCTGTGTTGCCCTCTCTTCCGGCTGGTGTCAATGCGGATCGACTTCAGCTGGCGCGGTGGTTGGTCTCGCGGCAAAACCCATTGACCGCTCGCGTCGTCGTCAATCGGCATTGGGCCGCCCTCTTCGGCCGTGGAATCGTCGCGACCGTGGAGGACTTTGGCCTCCAGGGATCTCCGCCAACCCACCCCGAGTTGTTGGATTGGCTGGCTGTCGAGTTCATGGAGGATGGGTGGTCGCTCAAACGTCTGCACAAACGGTTGGTGACGAGTACCGTCTACCGGCAATCATCCCACGTCGATGAGAAAGGGGGCGACCTTGACCCGACCAACCTTTGGCTCAGCAGGGCATCGCGAAATCGACTTGAGGCGGAGATTATTCGCGATGCGACACTTGTCGCCGCCGGCGTACTATCAGAAAAAATGTTCGGTCCGTCGGTCAGACCGCTCCAGCCCGCTGGCGTAACTGAGGCGGCGTGGGGAAAGCCGAAGTGGATTCCAAGTGCTGGCGAAGATCGGTACCGGCGCAGCATTTACACGTTCAGCAAACGTACAGCCCCGTTTGCCATGTTTAATACGTTTGGCGCGCCGAGCGGTGAATTATGCATGGCCCGACGAGCCCGCTCTAATTCACCGCTACAGGGACTCACCCTGCTTAACGATGTCATGTTCGTTGATCTCTGTCGCGCCGCCGGTGCCTCCATTGCCTTGATCGACGGAACCGATCACGAGAAAGTAGGACGGCTTTTTCGCCGAGTCCTCACTCGACATCCCGAATCGGCAGAGATTGCTGATATGCTTCGATTTGTGCGGGACATTAGAATGCGAATCGCGGCAGAGACGCTTTCATCTTCGGACATTGTTGGAGCGGGAACCGTCGTCAAGCGTACGGAGCAGGAGCGGTCAGAACAAGCGGTCTGGACACTTCTTGCCAGGGTATTGTTCAATCTGGACGAGGCCATTACTCGGAACTGATAGAAGTCAGAACTGTGGATATTTTAGAACATGCATAACCAGACACGGCGGCATTTTCTCTCGGACTGCGGAATTGGGTTGGGGAAACTCGCCGCGGCCGGTCTATTGACCGATGCACTCGATGGAGTCGCGCGGGGTGCTCCCGTTCGTGACGACCCCTGGCAACCACGCAATCCACATTTTGCTCCCACGGCTAAACGAGTCATCCACCTATTCATGGCCGGTGCGCCGAGCCAATTGGAGATCTTCGATCACAAGCCGCTGCTCACGAAGTTAGAGGGCGAGCCATTACCTCAATCGGTTATTGGCGATCAAAGGTATGCATTTATCCAGCCAAACGCCGCCATTATTGGACCTCGATTCGCATTTTCTCGCCATGGTCAGTGTGGGATGCATCTGTCGGAGGTCGTGCCCAACCTGAGCAAAATCGCCGATGAGATTTGCCTGATTCGATCGGTGACAACGGACCAGTTCAATCACGCGCCGGCGCAGATATTCTTCAACTCGGGGTTCGCCCAGCCGGGCCGCCCTTCGATGGGATCATGGGTCGTGTATGGTTTGGGCGCCGAGTCTCGCCAGTTGCCTGCATTCATCGTGATGAGTACCGGTGGCGGACTCAGTGGGGGGGCGGCGTTGTGGTCCAGTGGGTTCCTGCAAACCACTTATACTGGAGTTCCATTTCGAAGTAAGGGCGATTCGATCTTGAACGTCTCGAGTCCGGCGGGAATCGACCAGTCGATTCAGGACAAGACGCTAGAACTTATTCACTCCATGAATCGTCGCCGCCTCGATATCGTTGGCGATCCGGAGATTTCAACGCGGATTGCGTCCTACGAGATGGCGGCCAAATTGCAGTTGTCGGCACCGGAATTGATGGATCTGAGTGGCGAGACAAAGGAAACGCTGGACCAATATGGCGTCGATCCGGCAAAGCCGAGCTTTGCCAGGTCCTGTCTGCTGGCGCGACGCATGATCGAACGGGACGTGCGTTTTGTGAACATCTACCACCAGGGTTGGGACGCACATAGCAACGTCGAGGGAAACGTGAAAAACAACTGTCAAATCACCGACCAAGCTTCGGCGGCGCTGGTCGAGGATTTGAAACAGCGTGGGTTGCTTGACGATACACTGGTGATCTGGGGTGGAGAGTTCGGGCGTACTCCCATGGTGGAGACTAATCCGGCGCTAGGCCGCAAGCTGGGCCGAGATCACCACCCGCAAGCGTTTTCAATGTGGATGGCCGGTGGCGGCATGCGATCCGGAATGACGTTCGGGTCGACCGATGAGTTCGGCTTTCACATCACCGAAAACCCAGTCCATGTTCATGATATTCAAGCGACAATCCTGCACGCCTTGGGTCTAGACCACGAGCGGCTCACATTTCATCTGGCCGGAAGAGATTATCGCCTGACCGATGTCCATGGAAAGGCGGTTCACGAGTTGTTGAAATAATTGGGGCAAGATCACTCTCGCTGACGTGTCGGGTTGTGATTGCCTGCTCTATATTTCAGCCTTTTAACCGCCACCAATAGCTGGCAGGAAATGCAGTTCAGAGTTTTCGCCAATCGGCTGCAAGAGACCAAGCGGAGTGATAGCCCCATCGACGGTTACAGCGATTCCCGGTCTCAATGTTTCGCCGCTACACAGCCGATCCTTGGCACCTGGGTAGGATCGCTCTAACTGTTCGATCACGGCGCGAACCGTTTTGCCTTGCATCGACACGACCGAGTGGTCGGGTATCAAGTCCCGCATACTAGGTGGAATGAAAACGTTGGGCATGACTAGTCATCCGTATTCCTGCCAAGGTAGGCGGCTAACACCCGATGGGGCGCCATGGGAAGTTCGGTCATCCGGATACCCAGCGCATCATAAATTGCGTTGGCAATCGCCGCTGGTGGTGGGCAAATGGGCACCTCACCGACTCCCCGGACACCGTACGGATGTTGAGGATCGGGAACCTCGACGATAATCGTGTCGATCATCGGCACGTCGTAACACGTGGGGATACGGTAGTCGAGGAAGGTCGGGTTGTGCATCTCGCCCTGCTCGTCGTACCAATACTCTTCATTCAGTGCCCAACCGATACCTTGGACAACGCCGCCCTGCATTTGTCCTTCGACGTAACTGGGGTGGATAGCCGTTCCAGCATCTTGTGCGATCGTGTAACGGAGGATCTGAACTTTGCCCAATTCCGGATCGATTTCGACATCGACGCAGTGTGTACCAAAGGCGCCGCCCTGTGTCTCGCTTCCTGATGTTCCATATCCGACAACGGCATCGCCGAGTTCCCGCAGTTTTTCGGCTAACTCTCGAAAGCTCAGCCGCTGGTCGCTGGGGCCGACCAGATGACCCTCTTCGTACCGAACGTTTTCTGCATCCGTTTCCCACAGGATCGCGGCGCGTTGGCACATTTGTTCTTGGATAGAAATGGCTGCGTTGATGGCGGCGATTCCGGTCGAGAAAGTGACACGGCTTCCGCCGGTGATGTCGGTGTAGCCAATGCTGTCGGTATCGACGACGACGGGGTTGACGTCTTCGGCAGCAATGCCCAATGTCTCGGCTAGTTGCATGGCGATGCTGGTTCGTGTGCCACCGATGTCGGTCGAACCTTCAACCAGTGCCACGGTTCCATCGGAGTTGACGGTTGCCGAGACGCTCGACTTCAATCCAACGTTGAACCAGAACCCAGACGCGACCCCGCGGCCACAGAATTTACCGTCCAGCGTTGTCTTATAATGCTCGGAATCACGGATGGCTTCGACCGTTTCGACCATTCCGATGCGGGGGTACACGGGACCGTCTTTTTTATGCGGAATTCGGTCGGGTCCATTTTTAGTTTTTCGCAAAGCTCATCCACAAGCGTTTCCGTTGCCATTGCAACATGGGTCGAACCCGGTGCTCGATAAGCGTTGGTGCGGGGTTTGTTGACGCACACATCAAACCCTTCGACCTGCCCGTTGGGCAAGTCGTAACATGCAAATACGCACATGCAAGCTGCACCAATGGGCGAACCGGTATAGGCGCCTGCCTCGAACGCGATCCACGCTTCACCGGCGACCAGTGTGCCGTCAGATTTTGCGCCCAACTTGACTCGCATATGGGAACCAGGAGTCGGGCCAGTAGCCTCGAACACCTCAGTCCGCGACATCAGGATTTTAACGGGGCGTCCGGTCTTCTTCGACAAGAGGGCTGCAAGGGGTGTCAGATAGACCGAGATTTTCCCTCCAAATCCGCCACCGATTTCCATGGGTACCACTTTGACACTGGAGACCGGCATTAGCAGCAACTCGGCCGTTTGTTGTCGAGCCGAGAACGTGCCCTGCGTGCTCATCCACACCGTGATCTTGTCATCAGCATTCCAATGTGCGGTTGCATTGTGTGGTTCGATATACCCCTGGTGAACCATCGCCGTATCAAACGTCCGCTCGACGATGATGTCGGCATCAGCAAAGCCCTGTTTGATATCGCCCTTTTCAAACATGAAGTGCTTGGCAACGTTGGTCTGTTGGTCCGAGCCAGACGGTGCCGACCCAATGGATTCCGTGCGAATGTCGTCGTTTAGGATCGGTGCATCGGCCGACATCGCTTTCAGGAGATCCAACACGGGCGGCAACGTTTCATACTCGACTTCGATTCGCGCGCAGGCTTCTTCGGCCGTATGGACGTCGTCGGCCGCAACGGCGGCTACCACGTGCCCCTTGTAGAGCACTTTCTCGCGAGCCATGACGTTGGCTGCGAGGTGCCGCATGTTGACGGCACCTTCGCCCAACTCGACGACTCGGTCTCCCTGCTCTGGAACATCCTCCGGGCTTGCGAAGTATCGATACGCACGATCTTTGCATGGGCGTGCGGGCTTCTCACGGTGGCGCCATAGAGCATCCGCGACAGCTTGATATCGGCGCCGTAGAGAGCTCGGCCCGTTACTTTGTCGACACCATCGTGTCGGATCGGCCGCGTGCCGATGACTTTGTAGGAGGGTTTTTCTGCGGTTGACATCCTGTGGTGTCCTCCTCAAGGGGTGACAATTGATTCGATGGTCCCAATCTAGCCAGTCGTTACCTGCCGTTGCTCAGCGGCCGCCATGACCGCTCGCACGATCTTGTCGTACCCTGTGCAACGACAGAGGTTCCCAGCGAGGTAGAACCGAATGTCGTCCTCGGTCGGGTTACTTTTTTCCGCCAGTAGTGCTTCAGTCTGCATGATAAATCCTGGTGTGCAGATCCCGCATTGCAGTGCGGCGCCTTCGAGAAAGGCCGACTGCACTTCGTTTAGCGATCCGTCGCACGAGACGCCTTCGATCGTCTGGATTTCGGCACCCTCTGCCTCGACCCCAAGCACCAAGCAACTCACGACAGCGTGACCGTTCATGATGACCGTGCAAGCTCCGCAATTACCGTTGGAGCAGCCCTCCTTGGTGCCGGTTAGGTTGAGCGAATCTCGCAGAACTTCCAGTAACGTCTGCCGCGGTTCGCAAAGGAACTCGGCGGTCTCTTCGTTGATAGTCGCCGTGACGACCCGTTTATTCGACATGGATGTCAATTCCGTTGGAGCGTGATGATTGGTCTGTATTGTAAGTCTTGCAAAGCGGCAGTTAATGGCCAGGTCGCACGACACAGGGGTCGCCGGTGGCCCGCGAAATCGCGGTTTCAAGCACCCGCCGAACCAGCACACCGGTAACATGAACTCGATATTCCTGTGTGCCACGCATATCCGTGATCGGTGAAATGATCTCTTTCGCCGCCTCGACTGCGTTAGCAAGCGTTGCATCCGACACGGTTTGGCCGACGAGGCACTCGCCTGCCCGCGCTGCGAGAAGAGGTGTCGGCCCAACGGCGCCAAGGCCGATGCAGGCGTCCGTTATCGTTGTACCGGCCTCGTTCAGCGTGACACTGGCGCCCACTCCAACCACCGCGATGTCCATTTCATTGCGTGGGATCATGCGGCGGTAGTGAGAACCGCTGGCTGTTGGTCGAGGTGGAAATCGAATCTCGACGAGCAGTTCATTGTCCGCTAGTACATTCTGTCCAGGTCCCGTACAAAACTCAGCGACCGGAACCTCGCGAGTGCCGGCCGAACCTGCGATCACACAGATTCCCCTCAAGGCGATCATCGCTGGGATCGAATCGCCGGCCGGTCCGGAATTACAGAGATTCCCGCCAACGCTGGCTCGGCTTTGGATTTGAACCCCGCCAATGATGTTGCAGGCATCCGCCAGTGCCGTGTAGTCTTGCTGGACGTTATCATCACCGCATATGCGATAACAGGGTGTTGCGGCCCCCACATGGAGTCCGTCCCCTGCGCACTCAAGAACGTTGAGTTCGGCGACCTTCTTTATATCGATGACGAGAGTCGGCTGATGCCGCCCTGTCCGCATCTGATCGATCAGATCCGTTCCACCCGCCAGAGGTTTGGCTGAGCCGTCGCTGTCTGCCAACTGTTGCAGGGCTTCGGCCAATACCTCGGGCGATTTGTAGTCGAAGGCGTGCACAATAGGCTCCGTGCATACGAGTGTTATTGAAGGGTCACAGACCAAAGAGTCAGCTATTCTATCGAAGTTGACGCCAGGTGCAATTTGGGGTGACCAACGTAACAGCCTGCTAACAACGCCCGAAGTCGCCCAGCCTCCCAAGTGAAGTTCGCTCTCTGACCTCCTCCATCGTTGCGGTTACAATAGGTAAGGCCAGCAAGTTATCCAGATAGGGGACAGAAGTGACGAGCGCAGAGGACTCACCGGGAGTAAGCCGCAATTTGGCAACTGTCGTGTTGCTGGTTCAGTCGATGCTCCTAGGCGGCGGGCTCTTCGCAATCGGTTGGTTGAGCCCAGAGTGGGCGCCGGATACCCGGAGTTACGCCCAGTTCCCCCTCACCGAACCGGTTGAAGCCGCCAAACATATTCGCACTTACGGGTATCCTTTGTTCTTGGCCGTTGGTGCCGTTGAAAACTACCGTTACATTCCGCTGATGCATTTTGTTGTCCACGTTGTCGCTGTGATTTCTGTCTATGCTGCGTTGATTAGCTGGAGTTACCCACCTTGGATGTCGGCGTTCATCGCCTCGGGCACGCTCTGGTCGCTGACACTAATGCGCTGTGCGAAGCTCTTGACACCGGATTGTGTGGCCCATTCTTTGGGCGTGATCGCCGTGGCAATGTTGATGATGCTGGTGGTGCGACGTCGTGCGACGTGTTGGGTCGGTGTTGGACTGGCAGTCCTGCTCGGATACCAATTGCGACCTGCATACCTGTTTCTAGTACCGCTAATACCACTTCTAGGAGCTCTCCTTGACTGGTGGCGAACACCGGCTTCGGGAGCTGGAATCAGAAGTTCGTTGGCGTTTTCCGGACGATTGGCCGCGACGACATTCATTCCGTTGCTGCTCTTCGCCTCCTATCGGTTCGTACTTGTTGGCCATTTTGGGCTGGTTGCATTCGGTGGTTACAACGCCACCGGCGTGGTTAGTCAGTTCTTACAAGTGGAGCATGTGGAGCAATTGCCGGAGAGCGTGCAGGAGTTGGCCCGCCGCGGACTGGAGCGGCGGGCCGAATTGTACGCCGATCGCGGATGGTCCGACCAGCCAACCATGTCGTATCGTTTGATCGAGGACCGCTTCGATGCCAACACCTGGCAGATCTTCGTTCCGGTAGCGCGTGAAATGTGGCCCGACGATCGATTGGAGGTCAACCGTCGTCTCGCGCGGTTGGCTAAATCGACCGCTTTGTTGCGTTCCAAACAGTACGGTATTTGGCTTTTTAAAGCCGGTGTTCGGGGCGTGTATCTACTGTTTGCCGAGTTGATATTGAATCTCTTTGTCGCCATCTTGTGGCCCACTCTAGCCGTACGTTATCTCGTGCGGGTTCGACGGCATGCGGCGCTACTCTCCCAAGGGGGCGAGTTACCTGCGCGTGCCGATTTCGTCTCGGTACCGCTGCTTATCGCTGTCACCTACGCTTTGTGCAACGTTGGCTTCATCATTATTACGACGCCGCCCTTGGGACGCTTTGTTGACCCAGCCGGCGTTTGGTTTCCCGCTGTCTTGGCCGCATTGGTTTGCCAAGTGGGTCACATTCGCCGAACATGATGGACTGAGCCAGGCAATCCCCACCGGCCTTGTGCCGGTGGATTTGTGGTTTAGCAACTACCTGGCCCATGATGCCCTTCGCTCTCCACTACAGCCTCTC
>LWDU01036696.1_pt2 | contig 13033 bp, 9 predicted proteins | sample 727161 | NCBI WGS metagenome assembly LWDU01 (sample SAMN04566230, study PRJNA314399) | hydrothermal vent metagenome | isolation source: deep sea hydrothermal plume seawater | place: Mexico: Gulf of California, Guaymas Basin | collected 2004-07-11 | reverse complement strand
CAGGCAATGCTGAAAACCACGCTTTGCCCCGATCTGAGAATCTCCTGAAGATCAATCCGCATCATCGTTTTGACGATCTGATATTTCAACGGGTCACCTTCAGCATTGCGCACGGCCGTGATCTGCACTCCTCCTTTGAACTCGTTCATGTAAAAAGCGGCCCTCAAGCCTTTGAAAGACATGCCACTCATTCGTGAAGTGGACGTGGCCAACTGACCTTCCCCACCAGGTGCAAAACGGTTCTGATCCAACTGAACCCAGATATATTTCAAGGCATCAGGGGATTGATTGGTATAAGTAATGGTTTCTGAACCAATGATGCGCTGAGACTCATCGTCCAACTCGACATCGATAACATAGTCTGCCCGCTGTTGCCAGTAGTCCCGACCGGGGGCACCTGAGGCAGCACGGTAATCGTTCGCAGTCGGCAAAACTTCCTCCAGTTGACGAAAACCATCCTCCGGTGTTTGAGCTTGAAGCGTTTGCGAAAAATGCAAACCCAAGGAAATCAATCCAATCAAGGACCCTGTTCTAGAAAAAGTAATTTGTGCTGATTTCATGATTGTGTTGTTGAAGGGAAATTATAAATGAGAACCACCGGCCTGTCTGCGGATTCTTGGAAAGTGCGTTCGTTTCTCAATGGGAAGTGCCAATGGGCGGCGTATCTGGTCGGGCAGCGCACGATTATTCACCGCATGAAGTGCCTCGAGCATTCGAGCATGCTTTGGTTTCTGAGTCTTATCGAGTTTGTTCATCGAGAGTTTTCTCCAGAATCTCTAAAACGGTTGCAAGTCGGGATTGAGCAAACCTTTGAAATCCATCATTTACCTTGTCCATTCCTTCAAAGCTTTTTGCACTCCGGATTTCAAATTCAGGCGTTCGAAGGATTCAGAGAAAACCTTACCCAGATCACCGGCTTTTTCCTTAGTGGTAATGAGCACTCGATCACGCAGTTGCTCGGTAACCCGCCGAATAAATTCACCCGCCGTGATCCCATCAGGCCCCGTCCCCAAATCCCTGAGTTGGATATCGGGCAGAGATGTGGAGATCGTTTTACTTCCCATCAGAGGAAGACTGAGATTCAGCTTGGTTTCTGTGATCAGCAGCTCATCTATCTGCAACTTCTTATTGACTCCGGAATCCTCCTCTTTCGAAAACTTCTCAAGATTCTTTTCTATGTTCTCGAGAATCACTTGAATGTTGTTCTTCTGTAAGCCCCCCTCAAAGGTTATTTCAGCTCCCCGGATGTTGATTTGATTAATGACCGTTTTATCGTCAAAGATGGTTTTGGGCTTGAGATCCACTTTAATGGATTCACAGAAAAATACATGTTCGGTGTCATATCCTTCCTGATTGCGAACTTTGAAGTTCAACAACTGACAGACGCCCGATAATGGAGACAAATCTGCCTGTGAGACGGTGACCTCAACATCGGTTATCAGTGGACCCACAGATTCAATCCCCTTCTTGACAATCGAGTCCAATGAAAAATAGAGAAGGATTGCTCCAGCGAACAAAATGATGAAAAGAAAAATCAGTTCACGTAACCATCTCATATAACCTTCACTCTAAATCCAAAGGAAAAAAATTCCAACTGATTCTACCGCTTTCGATTCTGCCCAACTAGGGTCGGATGTGAAAACCTAAGGAAAACGCCCCTGGTTTGACCCTAATCGGGTGTGGGTTTATACTGCCACCCACAAAGCGCCATTATGACCCACATCCTTCAGCTGCCTTCAACTCCGACAAAGTGTCAATACGTCCCACATTAAAACTCCAAAAAATCTTTATATGTTAATGATGTGCCACTTACGAATCACAAGCAAACAGGCATCTGTTCTGCTTATCTTAGTATTATCAACTGGAATTAATAAAAAACTAACGAAAGGATTCGAGAAATGGATTTAAACCGATTTACCGAGCGGGCTCGGAGCGCAGTAGAGGAGTCACAAGACATGGCAATGGAGCTTTCGCACCAGATGGTGGAACCGGAACATCTAGCTTCTGTTTTAATGAATCAGAATCAAGGACTGATTCCGAGGTTGTTCGAAAAATGCGAAATCTCTTCAGAGCTGTGCCGATCCAAACTCAAAGTGTCCGGCACTGGGAATTCAAGCGAGAATCTCTATATCAGCCAAAGACTGGGCCTACTATTCCGCGAAGCTCTGGCGGAAACGAAAAAATTGAAAGATGATTACGTCAGCGTCGAACACTTGGTTCTGGGCATGTTTCGTCAGGATGCGAATACGGGAATCGGAAGGGTCTTCAAGGAAACAGGATTGAATAGGGAGCGGTTCACCAAAGCTCTGGTGGAAGTTCGCGGAAACCAACGTGTCACCAGCACGAACCCGGAAAACACCTACGAAGCGTTGGAGAAATACGGATGCGATCTCACCTTGATGGCGACTCAGAACAAGTTGGATCCAGTGATCGGACGAGATGGAGAAATACGGCGTTCTATTCAGGTTCTATCCAGAAGAACCAAGAACAATCCGGTCCTTATCGGTGAACCCGGTGTAGGAAAAACCGCTATTGTGGAAGGATTGGCTCAACGAATCGTATCGGGAGATGTGCCCGAAAGTCTCAAGGAAAGACGAATTGTCGCCCTGGATATGGCCGCATTAATTGCCGGAGCAAAATTCCGGGGAGAGTTTGAAGAACGATTAAAAGCAGTCCTTCGTGAAATCACTCAAGCCAATGGGCAAATTATTCTTTTCATCGATGAAATCCACACCATGGTCGGAGCAGGGAAAACCGAGGGGTCCATGGATGCCGGGAACATGCTGAAACCGATGCTTGCCAGAGGAGAACTCCATTGTATCGGGGCAACCACTCTGGATGAATATCGGAAAAACATCGAAAAAGACTCTGCACTGGAGCGTCGTTTCCAGACGGTCCTGGTGGATCAACCTTCTGTTGAAGACACCATCTCAATCCTGAGAGGACTGAGAGAACGTTACGAACTTCATCACGGCGTCCGCATTACGGATTCCGCTCTTGTTTCCGCAGCTACACTTTCGGATCGATATATTTCGGACCGCTTTCTCCCGGATAAGGCCATCGACCTGATGGACGAAGCAGGCGCCAAACTCCGCACTGAAATGGAAAGCATGCCTGATGATCTCGAGAATCTGGAACGTAGGACACTTCAGCTGCAAATCGAAAGAGAAGCACTTAAAAAAGAGAAGGATGCATCATCGAAGGGCCGCCTTCATGAATTGGAAAAAAATCTGGCCAACATTAAGGCGGAGAGGGACAGCCTGAAAGCCCAATGGGGAAACGAAAAAAAAGAAATCGATACCATCCGAAAACTCAGGGAAGTATTGGAATTAGTGAGGCACGAAATCCAAACGGCTGAGCGGCAGCAAGATCTGAATCGAGTCGCCGAGTTAAAGTACGGTCGGCTTCCTCAGAGACCGTGCCTCAATCGGGCGAGAACCGTCTTCTACAAGAAGAAGTCAACCAGGAAGACATTGCCGAAGTGGTCTCTAAATGGACCGGTATCCCCTTGGCGAAACTGATCGAAAGTGAAAGAGAAAAGCTGCTTAGGTTGGATGATTTACTGCACGAACGAGTCATTGGGCAGGATCCTGCCGTCCAGGCGGTGACCGATGCTGTCATCCGATCCCGATCCGGCTTGAAAGATCCAAAACGACCGGTCGGTTCTTTTATTTTTCTTGGTCCGACGGGAGTCGGGAAAACGGAATTGGCCCGGGCACTGGCGGAATCCCTGTTCGACAGCGAAGACAACATCATTCGAATCGACATGTCGGAGTACATGGAAAAACACGCCGTCGCCCGTTTAATAGGCGCGCCCCCCGGTTACGTCGGATATGACGAGGGAGGTCAACTGACCGAAGCCGTCCGACGCAAGCCGTATAGCGTCGTTTTGTTCGATGAAATTGAAAAAGCGCACCCGGATGTCTTCCACGTCTTCTTACAGATTCTGGAAGATGGGCGACTGACAGACAGTCAGGGAAGAACAGTGGATTTCAAGAATACCACCATCATCATGACTTCCAATGTCGGCAGCATGCACCTCACTCAACTCTCTGATTCTTCAGGAGAGATTCCAGATGAATTGCGGAACAAAGTCCTCTCTGAGCTCAGAGCCCAGTTCCGCCCTGAATTCCTAAACCGAGTTGATGATATTGTTTTGTTTGAACCTTTGAGCAGAAAAGAAATCAAACTGATTGTAGATCTGCAGCTGGAAGGCCTGAAACAACGACTTCATGATCTGCAGATTACCCTGGAAATGAGCGAAGCGGCGAAAACTCACATAGCTGAGCAAGGATACGATCCGATATACGGGGCACGGCCCCTGAAACGATTTATACAGAAATATGTCGAAACCCCTCTTTCCAGAAAACTGTTGGCTAATGAAATCAAAGAAAACTCAATAATTACTATCGACCTAGATAACGGAACACTCACTTTCAACACCTGAGTTAACGTTAACGCTGAGTCGGGAAAGGAATCTCACTGTCTGGACAATAGAAAGAATAGGGTAGGGCTCGCTGTCCCAGCGCGCCGTTTGGAGATAGAAATATCAGCATCAAGCGGTGCAATGTGGACGGTAAATTCCGCGAACAACCGGCGCACTGGGGACAGTACACCCCACCTGCGGCCTTATGGAATCTGCCGCGAACCGTTTATAAACTTGACCGGAACCTTTCGGAAACCTTTACTAGACCGCAGCAGTAAAATCGATGCTTACATCAAAGCTTAAGAGCCTGTTTTCCAACGACATCGGCATTGATTTAGGGACGGCGAACGCACTGGTTTTCGTTCGAGACGAAGGCATTGTACTCAGAGAGCCCTCCGTAGTAGCCATTGAAGCCGGAACCATGAATGTTCTGGCTGTCGGGGCGGAAGCAAAGAGAATGCTGGGACGAACACCCAGCAATATTGTGGCTGTGAGGCCGATGAAAGACGGAGTCATCGCGGACTTTGAAATTACCGAGGCGATGCTGCGTCATTTTATAAAAAAAGTTCACAGTCGAAAACTGGTTCCACCTCGAGTTGTGGTAGCAGTTCCTTCGGGCATCACCGCGGTAGAAAAAAGGGCCGTAAAGGATTCGGCATCGCATGCCGGAGCGCGTGAAGTGTACCTGATTGAACAACCGATGGCCTCGGCGATCGGGGTGGGATTGCCGGTTGATGAGCCGGCAGGAAATATGATTGTAGATATCGGAGGAGGCACCTGTGAAATTGCGGTGATCTCCTTGGCTGGAATAGTCTTCAGCCGAAGCCTGCGGGTTGGTGGCGACGAGTTTGACGAAACCATCATTGCCCACATGAAGAGGGCTTACAACTTAATGATAGGCGAACGCACAGCGGAAGAGATTAAGATTAAAATTGGTTCGGCTTTTCCTTTGGAACAGGAGATGACCCTTGAGGTCAAAGGGCGTGACTTAAGTTCCGGGTTGCCGAAAACTCTGGCGATTAGTTCCGAAGAAATCCGGGAAGCTTTAAAGGAACCCTTGTCTGCTATTTTAGAATCCATCCGTATTACTCTGGAACGTTGTCCGCCGGAATTATCGGCTGACCTTATTGATCGGGGAATTATGGTCGCCGGAGGCGGCGCATTACTGAGAGGAATTGACCGCTTGATTTCAGAGGAAACGAACTTACCGGTGCACATAGCGGAAGATCCGTTAAGCGCCGTGGCGAAAGGAACAGGACGTGTTCTTCAGGAACTGCAGTTTCTGAAGCGAGTCGCTTCCTCAAGCCGATTATAGTTCTGAGATAGTTGCGTTCGCCGCTTGATGAATTTTAAGTGGCGAAATGACAGAAAATGAGAATTTAACCGCGTTCGGGATGGTATTTCTGGTTGCGGTGTTGTGTCTCGCCCTCCCGGGCGTGATCACTTCCCATCTGAAGAAGGGGGTTGAATTAGTATATCTGCCTCTGAACCAGCTGGCTGTGTTCTCTGGAAACGTTCGAACCGAATCCCTGGAGTCCATCCGCAGTAAAAAAGACCTCATTAAGGAGAACCGAACCCTCAAAACCGAGTTACAGAGACATCGAATCAAAGACCACGAAATATTGACAGTCCTTGATGAGAATGCACGTTTCCGAAAACTCCTCGATTTCAAAGCAACGACCAAGTGGAAACTCATTCTTGCCAAAATAATTGGTAAGGATCCTTCCAATTGGTGGAACCATATTAAAATAAATCTGGGCACCGACCATGGAATGGAACCGAATCTCCCGGTTATTGGGCCTGGTGGTGGCCTACTGGGCTATCTTTCCGAGTGCGGATCAACATTCTCGAAAGTGATCCTCATTGGAAGTCCGAACTGTTTAATTCCCGCTAAAATTCGCGGCACTCAATACTCCGGTTTAGTTGAGCCCAGATCCGATAAATCCCACCTTAAATCCAGTGATAAACTGGTGATTTCCAATCTACTACCTGAAAGCAGGCCGCAGATAGGCCAAATGGTGGTTACCAGTGGATTGGGGCAAGTCTACCCGGAAGGCATCCCGATCGGTCGGATATCAGAGGCGTCGAAATCCATGAATTACGACTTGTACTTTAATGCAGGAATCAAACCGGTCGCTCAACCGAACGATCTGCAGGAAGTCTGGGTATTGATCAAATGAAATCCCTTGGATTCATACTGCTTTTTGCCTGTGCGTTTTTCGCTGTTTTTTTCCAATCGGCGTTCAATGGATTCCGCTACAGTATCGGAGCGCAAATCGATCTTTTACCACCGCTGATGGTTTTTGCAGGAATTCGGATGAGAATGATTCCAATGGCTCTTCTGGCGATCTGGTGCGGCTTTCTTCTGGATGGAGTGTCACAGAATCCTTTAGGATCAAGCATGATCCCCTTGTTCCTTGTCGGTTGGGCAGTTAACTTTTCGCGCGCATGGTTAGTCCAGGACCTGTTTTACTCTCAATTCCTAATGGGATTTGTTGCGAGCACCCTCGTCCCCTTTTTCACTTTACTGACTATTATTGCGGTTTCCAGCCTCAAAGGCCTGCCAAATTCCCCCGACTTACATTGGGGATTACTTGCACGGTGGATGATCGTTGCGGTCACTGGCGGAATCCTCACGCCAATTTTTTTCAAGGTTTTCGATAAAACCATGCAGGCATTACTTTACCAGGCGATGCCGGATTCCAGATTCAGGGTAAACCGGGAAATCGTCCGAAGACGCTAGGCCAGATGTCATTATTAGCTGATAATCGAGAATCTTTTGACAACCGCAGGCTAACCGCCGTCGCTGTGGTCATGACTCTTGGGTTTTTAGTTCTAATGGTCGGTTTGGGCCGACTTCAGATAGTGAAAGGGGCTGATTACTCGAATCAATCCAAAAGACAATCCCATTGGATTCTTCAATATCCAGCAGAAAGAGGGAAAATCCTGGATCGAAATCGTTTCACAATTGCAGAGAACCGCCCCCAGTACAACCTACTTTTGGACCTCGTCGCTCTTCGTCCCTTATTCACTTCAGAATACTATGGAATGCGCCCAGCAGGTAGATTATCACAAATCGAGAAAGCGAAACTCCAGAAGCAGGCGCGGTATCAAGTGGTCACGAAAATCGAGATCCAGGTAAACCGGATAATTGGCCGAAAAGGGCTTGTCAAAAGGGAGAAATTTGAACAACACTACTATCAACTCCGAACCGTGCCCTTGTTGTTGAAGGAGTCGCTGAGCGAAGAAGAGAGAGCCCGGTTTGAGGTTAATCTTCCAATACCTGAAGGCGTTCGACGAGAAACCAAATCAATCAGAAACTATCCTCGGGGCCGCACGGCCGCACATCTGATTGGATATGTCCGACAGGACAAAACCCCGAATGAGGAGCTGAATTCCGCCGATTTAGGTGAACTAAGTAAATCCCGCCCTTATGTTATCCCGGGAATGGAGGGAGAATTGGGAATTGAAAAATACTTTGATGAGGAATTGAAAGGACGCCCGGGCGTAAAACTACTTACGATATTCAGCAATTTCTATCGATATCAGGAAGAGCCTTGGATCCAGGATGAACCTGGAAAAAACGTGATCCTGACATTGGATCTTCAACTTCAGCTGGCCGTGGAAAAAATTCTGAACCGCGCGAAAGATGATGTGCGAGGTGCCGCCATTGTGATGGACGCCGTGAAAGGAGATATCCTGGCAATGGTTTCCCTACCTGACTACGATCCCAACATTTGGATTCCAAAAATCTCTACGGAAGATTTCAATTACTTCAACGATGCCGACAGCACACCAGCCATCAACCGCGCTACCTATGCGAGGTATGCGCCGGGCTCGATTTTCAAAATCCTGATTAGCTTGAGTGGACTGAATAGCGGATTAATCGATCCTGAAGAACGCATGGTCACTCAAGTCTACCATCCCTATGGAATCAAAGATTTGGCTCCGGCCGGTTACTACAATTTCCAGGAAGCTTTCGCTCGATCCAGTAATTACTACTTTATTGAATGTGGCCTTGAGATGGGGGCACGAGAGATTATTGACACTTCAAGACTATTCGGTCTTGGCAATCGGACCGGAATCGAAGGTATCCCTCCTAGCCAGGAATTAGAAGGCCGAATTCCGAATTACAATAGAATCCAATCAAATTGGTATCGGGGAGACACGGCCAATCTATCCATTGGACAAGGGGAAATCGACGTGACCCTGCTTCAGATGTCTCTGATGACCTCCGCGGTTGCCAATGGCGGGAAACTGCTCAAGCCTCGACTGGTTCAGGCACTGGAATTCCAATCTCCCGTGGAAGGGCGACTGATTTTCAAGCATTATTCGCCTGAAGTGGTAAGGGAACTTGGTTACTCAAACGAAAGCCTGCAAATCGTGCAGGACGCAATGCGGGCAGATGTGGCTGATTCGCGGTTTGGAACGGGAAAACGGGCTGCTGTGGTTGGAATGGAGATTCATGGAAAAACCGGAACTGCCGAAACAACCCGGAATGGAAAAGCTACGAAGAACGTATGGTTTGTTTCCTATTGCCCCTACCTTGGACGTTTGTTCACCGTGGCTATTGTAATCGAAGCCACTACTGAAGCCGATTTCGGAAGCACGGTATGTGCCCCCGTCGCAAAATCCATCTACCTGGCGATCCGGGACCGAATGAGCATGCATGAAAAGTAATCTCAGCCCTAGAATGAGGATACAAAACCATTGAATTAAAACACGAGTATGTCGAGGCCATTCAATAGTCGAATAGTAAATCAGACCATGACGGATTGGTGGCTGATTCTATCTGTTCTCGGCCTGATGATTACCGGTTTCTTCTTTATCTACAGCGCCAAATACCTCCCTTCAGAAACCAATGATCTTCTCTCCTGGCAAGGAGGCTTTCGCGAATGGTTCAAAAGCGATCACAACAAGCAGTTGATATGGTATATCACCGGTGCCGGGGCGGCGACACTGATCTGCCTTGTTGACTACCGGATTCTGAGTCGTTGGTCCACCATCGCTTACTGGTTGACGATTTTTCTGTTGATCCTGGTAATGATTCCCGGTATCGGCAAAATCGGAGGGGGTGCGCGTCGTTGGTTCGACTTTAAAGTGTTCATGCTGCAACCTTCGGAGTTTGCGAAACTGACATTTATTCTCCTCTTAGCTCAATTCCTGAGTCGTCCTCGAAAGGAATTGGCATTATTCGGAAATTTTTGGCGAGCAGTAGGCATCATTGTCCTACCGTTCGTTCTTATTCTGATGGAGCCCGATCTTGGATCCTCCATTGTTTTTATACCTATCGGCCTGACCATGATGTTGGTAGCCGGTATTCCACTGCCCTATCTGGGCGTTATGGTTGGGAGCATCACTATTGCCGCGGCAATTCTCGTCGGAAGTATTCTTTTTCTTCCTCCCGAGGCAAAAGTGAAAAAGTTCATCAAGCTCAAACCCTATCAGGAAGACCGGTTACGCGTTTTCATTGGTCAGGATTATTATATTCCTCCAGATGCCACTAAGAGGGAACACCGTGAAATTCGGCGTAAACAACGGGAAGCATCCCACAACGTGAGACAGGCAATGATTTCAGTAGGATCCGGAGGATTATTCGGAACCGGCTGGTGCAATGGAACTCAGAATTATCTGGGATTCCTCCCGAAAGGGGTGGCACACAATGATTTTGTCTTCTCTGTCATCGCAGAAGAAAAGGGATTTGCAGGCAGCGTAGCCGTCCTGATGCTCTATCTGATATTCATCTTGTCCGGGATAATGATCGCGGCACAAGCACGTGATATCTTGGGTAGAGCAATGGCGGTAGGTGTGGTAACGCTGTTTTTTAGTCAAGCATTCATCAACATCGGGATGAACATTCGTATTATGCCCGTCACGGGAATTCCGTTACCGCTGATAAGCTACGGCGGTTCTTCGGTTCTAAGCTCCATGATTGGGGTGGGAATTCTACTGAATGTTCACCGTTACAGAAGGTCTTATTGAACATGAGCGAAAGAAATTATTCAAATCATAGAAAAAACAGTCAACGATTCCGCCCAAGCGGAGGTATGCGGCCCAAAGTAAAGCGAACCAGCGAGAAGATCGCCCAGGAGACCCGACTACAGGCCAGAACAGGAATGATACCTGAAGAACCTGTTTTCCAAAAACCTCCCCGGCAAAGCCAGGAAATTGAGAACGCTGAAAACAAGGCCGCAGGAATTCCACCTGAAACCCGTAGAAAACAGCCCGGCCGATCGGGTAGAAGAAACCGGAATCAATCAAAAAAATCCGATAAATCGAAAGAATCGGAAGTGAAAACTCCGGAGGTCACCGAAGAGGAAGCATTTGTACCGGTGGAACTGGTTGAAGAAAAACCAAAAACATTAAAAGGGAAACTCCGTTCGGCAACTCAGAAAGTGATTCAAAAAGTGAATCGAATACTGAAACCCAGACCGGAGAATCACAAAGAAGTCATCATCAATGTAGAATCACTGGAAACCCGTGTAGCTATATTGGAAGACGGGTTACTGGAAGAATTCACCATTGAACGAAGGGACGACACCCGTTTGGTTGGCAGCGTTTTCAAAGGTAAAATCAAAAACTTGGAAGATGGATTGAAAGCGGCGTTTATCGACATCGGTTTCGAGAAAAACTGCTTTCTACATTACTGGGACATTGTCCCCAACAATTTTGATAATAATATCGAAGTAGTGGAGCGCCCGGGCAGAAAAAAGCAGAAACAGAAACTGACCCATAAGGATATTCCCAAAAAATACCCACCTGGGAGTGACATCATCATTCAGGTCACCAAAGGACCTATCGGAAATAAGGGACCCAGAGTAACGACGAACATCGCTATTCCCGGTCGATATCTAGTGCTGCTTCCCAATTCCGATCAATGCGGAATTTCCAGGAAAATTGAGAACCAGGCCGAACGCCAACGGTTGAAAGAAATTCTCAGAGAACTGACGATGTTGCCCGAAGGCATGGGCGTCATCATTCGCACCGTTGGTGAAGGCCAGAAGAAGCGCTATTTCATAAGAGATCTGGCCTTCCTGCTCGAGGAATGGAAAATCGTTCAGGAAAAAATAAACGACAAATCCGCCCCACCCTGCGTATTCGAAGAGCCAGATCTGATCGAGCGCACGGTCCGTGACTTTCTTACCGAGGACGTGGAACGGATCGTCGTAGATGAGAAAACCCAGAGGGAACGGGTCAGTAAAATGATCGGAGATATTTCCAAGCGTTCCGTGGACAAAATCAAAGGTTACACCGAGACGCAACCGATATTTGACCGTTTCGGAATAACCCAGCAATTGGAAACAACCTTTTCACGACAGGTCAAACTGAAAAGCGGAGGCTACATCGTCATTGATGAAACCGAAGCTCTGGTCTCGGTCGATGTAAATACGGGCCGTCACAAAAGCAGTTCGAAGGATCAGGAATCGACCATTCTCAAAGTCAATTTGGAGGCAGCCGATGAAACCTGCAGACAACTTAGACTCCGGAATATCGGCGGACTGATCGTCCTTGATTACATCGATATGAAATCAAGAAAAGATCAAAATGCGGTATTCAATCGAATGAAGAAACATTTGAAGAAAGACCGTGCCAAAACCCATGTCCTCCCGATTTCACAGTTGGGACTGATGGAAATGACGCGTCAACGCCACTCAGAAAGCATGCGCGCGGCGGTGTATACCGATTGCCCGAACTGCAAAGGGCGAGGCAAGGTAAAGAGCCCCTTGACGATGAGCGTGGAAATCCAGAGAAAACTGGCCGAGTTGCTCAAACGTCGAAACCGGGATGAATCGGATTTTCAATTGAGAATCATCGTGAATCCAATGGTGCTCGATCGATTGCGAAAAGAAGATGAGAAGCTTCTGATTAACATGGAGAAAAAATATTTCGGGAAATTATCTTTCCGGGCCGATCCAGAGATCGATTATGAAGAATTCCGAATCTTGAATGTGACCGGTTCAAAAGAAATTCTGGAATTCCCAAGAAACTGAAAACAGTTTAAGTTCACGATTAGAATCCATGGATACCTTCACTCAAAAAGCGTTGGTCATTGTTCCTACCTTTAATGAAAAGGAGAATCTGGAACTACTGGTTGCACGCATCAATGCATTGAAGGTTTCCGTGGATTTATTAGTGGTCGATGACAACTCCCCCGATGGAACAGGAAGGCTCGCCGATTCGTTAGCGCAGAAGCACCCTTTTTTGAAGGTACTTCATCGACCTGAAAAATCAGGATTGGGCCGCGCCTATTTGGAAGGTTTTCAATGGGCGTTGGATAGAGAATATGACCGGATTTGTGAAATGGACGGCGATCTTTCTCACGATCCGAATGATCTCCCAAAACTGCTCCAAGCGGCCGATGAAGCTGATATGGTCTTGGGTTCAAGGTATATGAAAGGAATTCGGGTCATTAACTGGCCATTGAACCGGCTTCTTTTGAGCTTATCTGCTGCGAAATATGTTCAATCGATAACCGGGATGCCGTTCTCGGACCCTACCGGTGGCTTCAAATGCTTTCGGCGGTCCGCCTTGGAAAAAATTAATTTGTCGGAGGTTCATTCCAATGGATACAGTTTCCAGATTGAAATGACCCATCGAATCTGGCGA
>LWDU01039183.1_pt1 | contig 13039 bp, 8 predicted proteins | sample 727161 | NCBI WGS metagenome assembly LWDU01 (sample SAMN04566230, study PRJNA314399) | hydrothermal vent metagenome | isolation source: deep sea hydrothermal plume seawater | place: Mexico: Gulf of California, Guaymas Basin | collected 2004-07-11 | reverse complement strand
TCAAAAATTCTTTCCAAAGAGAGACCCATGGGGAAGTAGCCCGCATACATGATTTTGTCGGCTCCTCGGGTGTTCGCATAGTCGACGATGGTCTTGGGGTAGTAGCGCGGCGCGAAGGCGCTGGTCGAGTAGTACAGATTCGGCCATTTCAGCATCAGCTTCACGGCAAGCTCTGTCCAGGGTTCGGCGCCATGCCGCATCACGAATTTGAGTTCGGGAAAAAACCACATGACTTCGTCGATCAGTTCGACATTTTGACACGCCATGGGGATACGCGGCCCAGGCACACCGACGCAGCAAAAAATCGGGATGTCGAGCTCGCAGCACTTCGCGTATATGGGATAGAAGCGTTTGTCGTTGATCGGCACCTGGGGGACGCATCCTGCGGGAAAGGCTCCGACCGCCTTGATGTCGAATTCTTCGTGGAGTCGGACAATGTTGCGGACGTCCTCCATGCCGTTATTGGGTTCGGTTCCGCACGAGGCGATAAAGCGATCCGGATGCTCGCGGAGTGCGCGCTGGGACACTTCGTCGGTCAGGGAGACGCCGATCAGGGCACGTTCAATATTGTATTTGTCCATTTCCTCGAGGGTGTACTTGATGCGGTCGCCCAGGCTCGAAAACGTGGGCACGTCCTTGAACATGTATTCCACGGGAAAGTCGAAACTCTCCAGGCTTTGCTTGTCGCGGAAGAGAGGCCGCATGAAGTCGTAGCTGCGCTTGGCATCCTCGCTGGGAATACCCAGCATCAGGTCGATGACGGGGATATCGCCAATGGGGGGCGTGGTCTTCGGGTTGTCTTCGGACATGGGTCGATGATCTCCTGGGAATGGGACGGTGTGGGTTAGCGCGCTCTCACAGCGTCGTGAATGAAACGGACGGCGGCTTCGATGAGGGCCGGGGTCAGGGGAAAGCGGGGGTCGTCCGCATAGGCTCGGCGGGAATAATCGGATTGAAGCTGGCAGATCAGGTCGGCGGCGGAGCGCACATCCAGATCCGATCGGAACTCGCCGCTGGCGACACCCGCCTGGAGAATGGAGGCGACCAGCTTGCGGTGGGGTTCGATGCGCTCGGCGCTGGCCATCTGGATGCGTTGCAACTGGAGGGCGGGATCCCGGGAGAGCAGGGCGGGGAGCAGGGGCGTGCTGCGGCAGAAGTCCACCGAGCGCCGGAACATGCCCTCGAGGGCTTGGGCGGGGGTTTCGGCACTGTCGCTTCGAGGGACCATGGCCCGCACCCAGTCGCGCACCACCTGTTTGAGCACGACGCCAAAAAGTTGCTCCTTGTTGCGAAAGAACTGGTAGAGCAGGCCGTTGGACACGCCTGCCTCGCGTGCGATGCGCGCCACCGTGGCCCCCGCGTAGCCATCACGGCCAAAACAGGCTCGGGCCGCGTCCAGGATTCGGGCGCGCCGGAGTTGGCTCTGATCCTGCCGGCGTGGGGCCCCGGCGTGGGGGAGTTCTGCGGTGGCTTCAGGGGATTCGGTGCTCATTGGGTATTGAACATTTTATATCAAATATTCATTGAACTTCACCCAGAAAATCCCCACTCTGTGCGGGAGAAAATCGGCCCCGGGGCGGGCAGGGAGTGAAGCATGAGCGAGCTTGGATATTCGGCTTTCGACGCCGACCACCATTATTACGAGGCCGAGGACGCGTTCATTCGCCACGTCGATCCCCGGATGCGACGCCGCTGCATGCAGTGGGCGGAGATCGATGGCCGCAAGCGCTTGCTGGTGGGCGGCAAGATCAATCGGTTCATTCCCAATCCGACGTTCGATCCCGTTGCCCTGCCCGGCTCCCTGGACCAGTTCTTTCGGGGCCGGAACCCCGAGGGCAAGAGCATGCGAGAACTCTTCGGGCGTCTGGAGCCAATTAGTCCCGCCTACCGCGATCGCGAGGCGAGGCTCGAGCAGATGGACAGCCAGGGGATCGGCGGGGCCTTCCTCTTTCCCACGCTCGGGGTCGGGATGCAGGAAAGCCTACGCCACGATCCCGAGGCGGCTTGCGCGGCCTTTTCGGGCTTCAATCGGTGGCTCGAAGAGGACTGGGGTTTTGCGTACCGGGACCGTCTCTTCGCCGCGCCCTATATCAGCCTGATGGACCCCGAATGGGCGGCTTCGGAAGTCGATTCACTGATCGAACGCGGGGCTCGGCTGATTTCCATGGTTCCGGGTCCGGTGCCCATCGGCGAGGGGAGTCGCTCGATGGCCGACCCGGGTTATGACGGGGTCTGGTCGAGGATCAACGAAGCCGGCATCGCTGTTGCCTTTCATTCGGGCGACGCGGGCTATCGCGCCTTCACCGCCGAGGCGTGGGGGGGAGCCCGGGAGTTTCGGGCTTTCGATTACGATGCCCTGGTGGGCTGCCTCTCCCCTGAACCGATCCACGATACTTTCGCGGCGATGATCTGCCACGGACTCTTTGATCGTCATCCCCGCCTGCGTGTGGCGAGCATCGAGTGCGGGAGCACCTGGATGGCATCCCTGGTCCGAAAACTGAAGAAGGCCTATGGCCAATTGCCGGGCTCGTTTCCGCGGGATCCCGTCGAGACCCTGCGCGAGCATTGCTGGGTGGCTCCGTACTACGAGGACGATATCGATGGGCTTCGAGAACTGATTGGCGCGGACCGCATCCTCTTCGGATCGGATTTCCCCCATGCCGAGGGGCTTGCCGAGCCGATTCGTTTTCTCGACGAAATCAAGAATTTTTCGAAAGAGGAAACCCGCCGGGTAATGCGGGACAACGGTCGCTCCCTGGTGGAATCCCCCTAGCGGGCTTGGCTAGTGGGTTTGGACGGCCGGTCTGCACGGGTTTGGCCTAGCGGGTTTGGAAGGCCAGTTTGGAAGGCCAGTTTGGCGAGCGAGTTCAAAAAGCGGTTGCCGTGCTCGGATCGGGATGAACCCGACCCGAGCACGCCGGAATCACAAAGCTCTGAAAATCAAAGGGCCCCGAGAATGGCCTCGGCGCTGCTGACCTCGAATTTCATGGGTTCTTCGACGGCCAACTTGGTGACGACGCCGTCTTCGACGATCGCGGCATAGCGTTGGGAACGGACTCCGAAACCAATTCCCGAACCGTCGAAGTCAAGGCCGAGAGCCTTGGAGAAATCGCCGTTGCCGTCGGCGATCATCGTGACCGCCTCTCCGGCGCCGCGGTCTTTGCCCCAGGCACCCATCACGAAAGCGTCGTTGACAGAGACGCAGAGGATGCTGTCCACGCCCTTGGCACGGATGGCCTCCGCGTGTGTGATGTAGCCGGGCAGATGCTGTTCGGAGCAAGTGGGCGTGAAGGCCCCGGGCACAGCAAAAATTCCTCCGAAAAGCTCTTCGGTGGTGATGTCCTTCATGTCGCTGGTCTTGACAGTGACGGCGGGAATTTTTTCGCCTTCGCTGATGGGCATGGCAAATCTCCTGGTTTTGAATTCTGATTTTGAGGACTGAAGGGGCCAAGCCTAACGCATCTCCAAGGGTGAGACGCAACTCCGTAAGTCTTCCAGGATCGCGCCAAACTTGGCGCGGAGTTCGCTCCAGCATCGCTATACTGACTCGCGAACTCGCCGGCTCCAGCTGGGAATGGGCTTCTGTTTCAGGGAGAGAGCGGCGGGGAAAGTGAACACCGGCAAACCAGCGCTGTGCGAGGAGAAAATATGCAGCCGCTTTCCGGGCTTCGGGTTGTCGACCTCGCTGACGAGAAGGGCGAACTCTGTGGTCGGTTACTGGCCGATCTCGGCGCCGAGGTCATTCGAGTGGAGCCGCCGGAAGGTGCTTTTTCGCGTCGGCTGCCTCCCTTTGCCCCCGATGGGGAAACGAGCCTCTATTTTGGTTTTCGCAACGCGGGCAAGCGCAGCCGGGTGATGGATATCAAAACCGAGCAGGGCCGGGCGGCCCTGGAAGAACTTCTCGCCGATGCGGACATCCTGATCGAGTCGGAACACCCCGGAAGCCTCGCCGCCCTAGGCTTGGCTCCCCCAGAGATTCTGGGCCGACACCCGCAACTGGTGATTACTTCTATCAGTGATTTCGGCCAGGAGGGGCCCTACGCGGACTACCAATCCACCAATATGGTTGCCGTGGCCATGGGGGGAATGATGTATCGGGCCGGGCGTCCCGAGAGGCCTCCCGTTGTGGTGCCCGGAAACTTTGCCTACGACGTCGCATCGGGCTCAGCGGCCTTTGGAACCCTGCTGGCGTTCTGGAAACGACTGCAGACCGGGCGCGGTCAGCACGTGGATGTCTCCGCCATGGAGGCGGTGGCCAACCTGGCCGACTGGTCGCTGCCCAACTTTTCGCTGAATCCCAGCATCGGTGTGCGGGCGGGTTCGGGCATATACACCCTCTATCGCTGCGCCGATGGCTACGTACGGATGATTGTTCTGGTGCTCCGGCATTGGCGGGCATTGCTCAAATGGGTGGGCGAACCCGAAGAGTTGATGGATCCCCATTACGACCAGTTCATCAATCGCTTGATATCCATGGATAAAATCGTACCCATTTTCGAGCGTTTCTTTTTGGATAAGAACAAGGTGGACATTGCCCGGGAAGCCCAGCGTCGGGGGATTCCCGCGACGCCTCTCCTGCATCCCGGGGAAGTGATGCAGAACGAGCACGCTCTTGGCCGAGAGACCTTTGCGCAGTTTGAGGTGGGCGGTGGGTTCGATGCGATGCTGCCCTCGGGTTTCCTGACCAGCGAGGGGCAGAGAGTCGGGCCTAGAACGGGACCGCCCAATTTGGGCGAAGCCGGGGAGACCGGGTTTTCCCGAACCGAAGCCCGAGCCGAATTTGAAAAGATCCTAGCCCCCAAAGCCTCGAGCGTGGTAGACGCTTACCCGTTGCGGGGCTTGAGGGTGATCGATTTTGGGGTGGGCGCGGTGGGCGTCGAGGCGGCACGACTGCTGGCCGAGTACGGAGCTGAGGTCATCAAGATCGAGAGCAGCAGCGCACCCGACTTTATACGAGTCATCATGAGTAGTTACATGAATCCATCCTTTGCCTCGTCGAGTCGCAGTAAGCAGAGTTTCGGCGTTGACCTGAAACTGGAAAAAGGTCGGGAGTTGGTCCGACGGCTGGTTGCCGATGCAGACGTACTGATCGAGAACAACGGGACAGGAGCCACTGAGCGAATGGGCTTCGGGCCCGATGCGTTGCGCGAGATCAACCCGGGAATCGTCAGTTTCTCGAGCCAGATGGTAGGCAGCTTCGGCCCCTGGAAGAATTGGATTGGGTACGGGCCCAACACCCATCCCGTGAGCGGGCTCCAATACCTTTGGAACTATCCCGAGGACGAGGCAAGCCCAGCGGGCTCCACCGCGGTTTATCCCGATCATTTCGTTGGCCGAATCGGGGCCATGGTGGTGCTTGCGGGATTGATTGCTCGCCGCCGTACAGGAAAGGGTTCGCACCACGACGCTGCGCAGTTCGAGGTGGCGATTGGCCTGCTCGGTGATCTCTTTGCAAAGGAAAGCCTGGAGCCCGGCAGCGTTCGTCCCCTGGGTAACGCCAGTTCCCGGGGAGCGCCCTGGGGATGTTATCGCTGTGCAGACTCCGAGCAGGAGGAGTGGTGCGTGATCACGGTTCGGAGCGACGAGGAATGGCGGCGACTTTGCGGCGCAATGGGTGAGCCCGCTTGGGCCATGGACCCGAGTTACCAAAGCGCGTCGGGACGCTTCGCGGCCCGGGAAGCGATGGATAAAGGCTTGGAAACGTGGACCCGGGAAAGGCCGCCCCGGGAAGCGATGGAGACCCTGCAGGCTGTGGGAGTGCCCTGTGGCATCGTTGCGCATCCCGGTCACCACATGAGTGACCCCCAAATGCTGCACCGGGAATACGCGAAGCCGGTTGAACAACAGGAGTTGAGCACGATTCTGCTTGAAGGCCCCGCATTCATCGGAAGTGACCTGCCCGAAGTCATCACCGAGCAGGCCCCCCTCCTGGGTGAGCACACCCGGGCGATTGCCGAGGAATTGCTCGGTTTCTCACCATCAGAGATCGAGGCCCTGATCGACGAGGGCGTACTCGAGGACCCTCCGCGGGAATTCAAGCTGGCCTAGGTCGCATCTCGGGACCCTTGGTCGCGATTCCCCTGAATCCGGGGGGGCACCCCCGGGAAGCCCTGGGATCCAGGGGACGGGGCATTCCTTTTTCCCCGCTTGTGCTCTTGGGAGAGTATCCTCGTCGGTAGACTGTCAACCGAGGAGGGGCACGGCATGCCGCTGAACGGATCGGATCGCGAGTCGCGGAACGAAGAGGACGCGGCAGTCGAGGTTGACCGCATCGAGTCCCTAAGCAGGGATTGGTATGCGCTTCCCGTGCTTGTTGGCGCCTCCATTCTGCTGGTTTCTCTCATGGCCGCCATGATGGTGCGAGACGCGGAGAATCGCTCCCTCGAAGCCGCCGTCGATGCCGCACTGGATACGATCACCACGGAGATTGAGCAGGGGATCGACCGCCAACTCTACGGCGTAATTACCTTGGCTTGGAGGTGGGATTGGCGTGGCGGCAATGCCCGGGAGGTCTGGGTGGCCGAAGCCCGCAAGCTGATCGACGACCTTCCCCTTCTCCAGAGCATCGCCTGGCTCGATGGAGACCACAAAGTCCTGGTTCGCGAACCGAGCATCTCCGGGGGACGTGAGGGTCTTGTTTTTTCCGAGCAAGCGGAGACCTTGAAAGCGCTTCAGCTCGCAGAAGACAAACGAAAAATCATCGGCACGATCACGGACGATTCGACTCAGAAAAAAATCCTGATGGTCCATATAGCGCTCCATAAGCAGGGCGTATCCCGAGGCTTCGCCGTCGGGACCTACGAACTCGAGTCGCTGCTTTCCAAGATCTTCGTTGCCGAGCCGAGGGGTTTTCGGGTAGAGGTTTCCTCTGACGGCGGCCCAATTTGGGGGAGCGCGGGAGAAACGCCTTTCGATGTTCCTGTCCGCTATGGGACATCGTCGACCTTGAATATGAACTGGGATATCTCGGTCTCGCCGGGAGCGCGCGTGGTGAATACCTATCGAACGTGGCTCCCCATGGCGATCGGGCTTGGCGGCGGATTTTTCGGACTGCTGACGGGACTGGCGCTCTACATGGGCGTCGATAGTCGGCGCAAGGCACAGCGGTTGCAGCTTGCCAACCTTCGCTTGCGTGAAGAAATAGGGCTGCGGAGTCGGGCTGAAAAGACGACGACTGAGACAGAGGCCGAATTGGTTGAAACCTTGAATTCGTTACCCGTTCACGTGTGGAGCGCAAGGATTTCCGATGACGGTGAATATCTTCCGCGTCGGATGTCGACAGTTCTCGCCGGAATCAGCGGCCGACCAGTAGAATTTTTCGATGGCAGCCCGGAAGCGTGGTTGCAGATTATCCATGCCGAAGACCGGACCCGACTCGCAGAGATGATCGAGGAAGTACTTGCGGGCAGAACGGAAAAGGCAGACTTTGAATATCGTCTGGTAAGGGCAGATGGCGCTATTCGATACATGTCGGACAGCGTTCGAACGACGCATGTCGAATCCGGTCGACGTCTGGATGGGGTCAGCCGAGATGTGACCGAAGTGAAAGAGGGCGAGGAAGAACGTCTTCGACTGGAGGAGCGTTTTCAGCAGGCGCAGAAATTGGACAGCCTTGGTGTTCTCGCGGGAGGAATCGCGCACGACTTTAATAATTTGCTGGTCGCGATGTTGGGTCATGCGCGGTTGGCCGAAGAAGACCTGCCCCAGGAATCGCCGATTCGGCACAACCTGAAGAGCGTGATCAAAGCCGCCCGGCAGGCGGGCGATCTTTGTGGTCAGATGCTCGCTTACGCGGGTAAGGTCCCCATTGATACCAAGGCCATCGAACTCGACGAAATTGTCGAAGAGATCGGGGAGTTGCTTCGTGCTTCGATTCCCTCTTCAACCTTGATTCGTTACAGCTTCGATAAAGAAGTTCCCAGCCTGCGGGGAGATGCCAGTCAGGTTCGCCAGGTGGCGTTGAATCTCATCACCAACGCCTCGGAATCGATTGGCGATACCGGGGGCGAGATCATGCTCCGGGTGCAGACTACTCAGTATGATTCCGCGGGCCTAGCCGAAATGGAATTTTCCGAGACTCTGGAGCCCGGTCCCTATGTGGTTCTCACAGTGAGTGATACGGGCTGTGGCATGGACGGCTCGATTCGAACGAAAATATTCGAACCCTTCTACACCACGAAGTTCGCCGGGCGTGGGCTGGGGCTGGCGGCTGTCGTGGGGATCGTTCGTGGCCATGGGGGCGCTCTTCGAATCGAGAGCGAGATTGGCCACGGGAGCTCAGTCTCCGTGATTTTCCCCGCCGTGGATTGGGCTGCGGCGTCCGAGACCGATCTTTCCGAAAACGAGCCGCGGCCCTCCCGGGGGGCAAGGAAGGTGCTCTTGGTGGAAGATGAGGAGGCCGCTCGCGAACTTGCCCGGATCGTTCTCGAGCGATCCGGAATCGACGTGGTGGAGGCGGCCGACGGCGTCGAAGCGTTGGCAATATTTCGGCTTCAGCCTGAAGATTTTGATTGCGTGCTGCTCGATCTCACTATGCCGTACATGGATGGCGTCGAAACCTACGCCCGACTTCAGAAAGTCCGACCGGATATTCCGGTCATTCTGTGCAGTGGCTATCCCGAAAGCGCGGCGGTCGCGCGTTTCGCCGACTTGGGCCTCTCGGGGTTTCTGAAAAAGCCCTATGAGCCCGAGGAATTGATCGCCTGCCTGTGTGACCTGGGTCCTCCTTCGGCCTCGGTCTAAAGTTCCGGGCCTCGAAGGAATATCGGCGAAGACCAGGCCCTTTCCTGGACCGGGGAGAGGCAGTTGTCGTTGGGGTCGAAGTCGGGCCCGGAGGCGGGGCAGGCCCGGGTCCGGACGCAGTTTCCGTGCTCATCATGTTCGCAGCGCAGGGGCTCTCCACCAATGGCGAGGGTCGGCTGTTGGAGAGCTCGGACGTAGTACACCGTTTCCCGGGAGGGATCCCAGTCAGGATCCTCAAAGCGAATTTGGCATCCCTCGCGTGAAGCAGGACATTCAAAGCTTCGCCAGGGATCCTCGATCAACTCTCCCACAGGTTCGTCGGGGGAATGCTGCTTGCGAATCCGAACGACTTCGATTCGTTCGATGGGGCGCCGTAAATCGCTGGGGTGGTAGCACTCGCCCAGACAAAGGCGCTCCATGCGCTGGGGAGAGAGCCGTTCCCCAACGAAGTCGGGGCAGCCGGGCAGTTGCTCAAAAGCGCCCACTGCCCGAACTTCGAAGCGCGGGGGCGAGTCTATTTCGGCTTCGCTTCCCATGGGCAGCATGCCGTTCTTGCCGTTGAGGAGGTTGAAGTAGAGCAGGATCCGCTCTCCCGATGTCCCGTAGACGTTTCGATTTTCTAGGGCATGCCAGATCGCCTCACGGTTTCGCGCGTCCGCATGAACGGCAACGAGCCCACTGGTGTAGTAAAACGAGGAACCCCGCTCGAGCGACATCCCCAGGGCGCTTAGAATTCTGGGCTCCACGGTACCTTCCGGGGAAGCGGGCCCTGGGTCGCTGAGAGCGTCGTACCAATCCCTTCGAAAACCGTAGGCGTCGCTGTATGCCTTGCGAGCCACTTCTTTGTAGCCCGGCCCCGGGCGAGCCTTGTGGTTGTCGCTGGATCCGATCATGCCGTAACGATAAGTAGATCCGTCTTCGGCCCGGAGCGCCAGACCATATTGCGCGCTCATGTTCGGCCGGTAGTTGAAGGCAGGCATGAAGCCATCCTGGAGTTGGCCGCAACCCAGCCAATCATCCGGGCGGGTTCCGCTCACGTGGGCATAGGGGAGTCCGCCGGCATCCAGGACTTGCTGGCGAACGTGTTGGGCCCGAGCATCGCAAACCGTCTCGGGTGTTTCCTCCGAGCAGCGGTTTCGGATGATTTCGCCCGCTTGCCAGCAGCAGGGGAGGTAGCCGTCTCGGGGAGAAGCACAGCGCCCATTTCCCTGGTCATCCAGCTCCGTGTCGAGCCACTCGCGATAGACCTCGGAACTGCCATGCCCCGAGAAGACCTCAAAGAGTCGCTGCCGCTGAGGATCGTGGTCCGCGAAGCTGAGCTGATCGTCGAGGCGCGCGGAGGGGGATGCATGGATGCCCCAACTTGTTCCGTGGGGGATGACTAGGCTCGGGTAGCCCCAGTCATCGAGTTTGCGAAAGAGTTCGGCGGGTGTTTCCGCGCCCTCGAGACAGTCGTCGGGCAGGTCACGAACGGGTACGCCCTTCGGGCAGGCCTCCATCGATCGCGCAACCCGGGCAAAGCGGTTGAAGTCCAGGTAGGGCTGAAGATTTCCCAGGTCGAGGCTCGCCATTCCCGCACGTACCAGAGCCCAGACCGCTGGGGGGACCGGTTGTTCGAAGAGGCCCGCTCCCCCCGCTCCGATGGGCCGGCGTGGTACCGAATCATCCTCGGTATCCCGCAGGATCACGTTTTTGTGCCCATAGTGGGTGCCGGCTTCTGGGTTGCCCAGAGGCGCGGATTGGGTCCACTCCCAGCCCAGAAAGGCGACCAGGTCGGGGTTCTCCGGGTCGGCTACAGCGTTGCATTCTCGAATGGCCTGGCGGGTTTCGGACCACTGCTCGGTGGTGATGTCCTCGGCGTGATCATTGATCGACCAAAAGTCCAGGCCGGAGCAGAACCGGGCGAAGTCACATGCATCGGCAGGCGGGTGCGCGCCCTCGCCCTGGAACATGGGCAAACTGAAGATGAAGGCATCGCCCGAGTAGGTGGTATGGACATGCAGGTCGCCGAAGAGGATTTGGCTGGATTGGTTCGGTTCCCCCGATGCAGTCGCGTCGAGTTGCCGCTGACTCCTTTGCGCGACCGCCTCCAGGGGTATGGGTTCGGTCGTGATGGCACCTCGGCCGAACAGTCGACCGCCCACCCCTTCAGCGACCCAGGTGATGGCGGCAAAGAAGATCGCCAGGCCTACCCCGAGAGGGAGAAGAATGAAACGAAGAATAAAACGAATCATCCTGCGGCCTCCGATTCTCAGAAATCAGCCAAAAGCATAAAGGTTTCCGGGAAGCCTCGCCTGAAAGGCGATATCGGCAAGGCGCCGAGTGGATCGCTGGTCACGGCTCGGCAGCCCGCGTAAACTCCCGTGATGGCCGACCCTATCAGGATTTTTTTTGCTGTCCTCGACGCCTTTCCCCACGACCAGATCAGCGGGGATCTGACGCCGACACTGTGGTCCTTGGCCGAAGAGGGGGGCTGGTCTCGAGAGGGAGGTCGGTCGGTTCTCGCCTCCTCGACGTACCCCAATCACGCGACGTTCATCACCGGGGACGCTCCGAGCCGGCACCGTATTTTCACCAGCCGGGCCTGGAGCGGAGACGAATTGCGGCCGGCCCAGGACGTTGGTCCCCGGACCGCGACGCTCTTTGATGCGTGTCGGGCGGCGGGCCGAAAAAGCCTTGGCCTCTTCGGCGACCAGAATTTGGTTGGTGTTTGCGGTGCCGAAAAGGCGGATGAACACTGGCCACCCCGGGGCGTCCTGCCCGAAGGCGCCCCGCGAGGCGAGCTGGGCTTCGGCGCGGATCGGGCGGTGGTGGATGCGATGGATGCGATGGACCGGTCTCATGCACAGTTCGTTTTCATACAACTGGACGAGATGGATACGGTTCGTCATCTGCGTGGACCCTTGGGTGACGCGGTGCTCGAGCAGGGTCGCTCGACGGATTCGGCCCTGGGCGAAATTCTTGAGCGATTTCGGAGCGACTGGAAGAACACCCTGGTAATCGTTGTCAGCGATCATGATCACGAAACGGTTAACCCGGGCGCGCTGGATCTGGCTGCCGAAGTCGCGGCGCGAGGTCTGAACGTCCAGGTGGATCATGAGGGAACTTCGGCGCTGGTGGTAGGAGCGATCGCCGAGGGACAGCTACTCGACTTGCCGGGAGTCGTGGGAACGGCTCTTCTCTCCCCGGGGTTCAACCTTGTGTGGGGCGCTCCGGGCCAGCAATTTGGTATCGATTGGGGGCTGGCATCACAGCACGGCAGCCCGCGGACCATGAACCAACTCGCTGTGGTGGGCGGGGGGCATCCCGCGGCCCGAGAGATTGGGAAGGAGATCGAAGCTTCCCGTCCTTCGGGATTGGGGTGGGCCCCTCGAATCCGTACCCTTCTCTCGCTCTAGGCCGAGTTGGACAGGGCGACTGGAAAGGCCTACTGGAAAGGCCTACTGAAAAGACCGAAGCCGAACGCGGCTGAAAAAACTGCGGGGCTTCCTTGATGCTGGGGAAATTTCTTCAAGGTATGCTGGGGACGTGTCAAATCTTCGCCAACCCAGAAACCTTGAACGGGATCGTGCCCACCGCGCGATGGCGCGTTGTGTGATGGCGCGTCGTGTAAGCCGGGTCGACGCGGAAGTCCTAGCCCGGGCCGTCCAGACTTCGCTGGGCTACGTGCCCCCCCTGGCGCTTCCAATGCTGGCAGAAAGAACTGGACTGGAAGCCGGGATTCTTTTGGCAAAGCTCCAAGCCGCCGAGGATATACGCCTAGAGCCCGAGTGTAAGCAGCGCATCGAGATCTGTTCGGGGCGTACCTGTGCTGGGCGAGGGGGCTAGGCATGTTTCAAACCACCTCGGGCCAGAAGATTCGCCTCGAGCCGTTTCGCTGTTTCGGCCAGTGTGCCCGGGCACCGAATATTCGGATAAATGGGGTGATCCAAGGCGCCATGACGGAAAAGCGTTTCGAGCTCCTGCTCGGCGTGCTGGGCCGCACCAAGCCCTAGGCGGCCCGCGGCGACCCGAGGGCTGTCAGCCAGTTTGGCGAATGCGCTCCTAGGGGGGCTGCGCTTCGGCGTCACCGATCTTGATGATTCCCATCGCGGGCGCCGAGGCGAGTGCGGTTCCCCGGGGTATGGCTGGCCCACTCCTGAGCACTGCGCATCGCCGGGCCGCAGAGTCCGCGCTCGGCGAGCGCTTGTAGCAGCGCTTGCGAAGCGCGTATCAATCGACGGTGAGCCGGCTGACCGTTCTTTTGTGTTCCCAGTGGCTACTGAGATCGCGCTGAAAATGGGGAGGCCTTTTCTCC
>LWDU01035070.1_pt1 | contig 13039 bp, 15 predicted proteins | sample 727161 | NCBI WGS metagenome assembly LWDU01 (sample SAMN04566230, study PRJNA314399) | hydrothermal vent metagenome | isolation source: deep sea hydrothermal plume seawater | place: Mexico: Gulf of California, Guaymas Basin | collected 2004-07-11 | reverse complement strand
TCGCGAGGTCGCAATCCTCTTTTGTTGGTTTGCCACCGTACAAGGCGGGTCCTGCCCCACAATTTTGATTAAACACGCGGTCGTACTGAGTCTCGAACTTCTTCTTTTGCGATAAAAGCAAGGAATTCGTGGGGGTATGCGGCGCACTGGGAATCTGGTGCTTGAACTTGCCGTCGCTATCAAACACCTGTACACGACAGTTACCTGAATCGGAGACGTGAATCTGATCTTTGCTGTTGACCGCTATGCCGTTGGGTCCGTACGCATCCGCCTTCTTGTAAAAACGGCCCTGCTCGTGGTCTACGGTCTCTTTACCACCAAAGGTCAGTACCCATTCATAGCCCGATGCACCGAGTTTGAACTTTTGCACATCGCGCCGTTCCCAGTCCGTGACATACACATTACCCTCGCTGTCGGCCGCCACATGAGTGGGCTTTAAAAACTGTCCGTTGCCTTTGCCTTTGGTACCAAACTCACTGCGAAATGCGCCATCCTGAGCGAACACCTGTACGCGGAAATTACCCTGGTCGGTGATGAAGACATTGTGCTTAGGTCCAATCGCAATACCCATCATGCCGCCATGTTTCGCCATATGAGCGAATTTGCCAGGGCCGCTTCCATGGCCACCCCACTTGGCCATCACGGCGCCTAAGTGGGACATCTTATAGACCTCGTTACGCCCGGCATTAAGCACGTACACATTGCCTTGGGAATCGAACGCGATTCCGTTCGGCCCTGCTCGACCGAACTGGTTTTCGTTGAACCTGTCGGTACCCGTGTACCTGTATATGTGTAGAGAGCTCGCCGCTACTTCGCTCGGTGTTGGGATTCGGCACCCCGAGCGCACTTGGCACCGCTTGTTAATGCCATCGTTGGAACTAAGTGCAGGAATCAGATGGTCTGGTTTGGCTAACCTTTCAGAAGGCGTCGCTCCCGATTCGGATCCCCTGGAGGCGTTATGCACTGCCGCTGATAGTCCTTTGGGGTTGTGATACCGGGCCACGTTGGCGTTGCCCATTACGGCTGCGAAGAGCTGTTGCTCGATCTTGCCTTTAATGTCTAGGCGGGCCTTACCGTATATGCCGTCATATGCATTTCTCAAAGGAGACATGTCGCCGTAATTACCGATTGCTAAAGTCGTTGCCGGATCAAAAGTTTGGGCGGCCATACCAAAACGGATGCTCGAGCCGGTGGCCGCGAGGGCCTCGATGACCGCTTTGGTGTGTCCATAAATGATCGGTTGATGGACCTCGCCTGTGATGAGTGCGCCATCTTTAAAGTAGGTTGAGTCTGGGCCGGGGCGAGGACCGCAGTGTTCTTCGCGTGCCGCGTAGTTGTAAGCAAGAGCGCCGCCGATCTCGCACGTGTGAAGATCTTCTTTAGACCACAGAAAAACCACGTCCGCGCCGCAGGTTGAGCCTGACAGGTTGTGGGCAAAGACCGGTGGAGCCAGCATCAGAGCCAGCGCCAGCAGGGCTGTGATCAAGCGGTGGGCGTGATCGTTGAGTTTCACTATTGGCAACGGATTATTCCCGTTCTGAAGATCACCATAGTCCTCTGTTAGTCGGGGTGAGCCTGTCTCGGGATGACGCCGTTCGGTTCACATTCGAATCAGGCCCACGATACAGTAAAAAACTAGCTATAGATCAACCCTATCGTAAAGTGCTAGCCAGTTTGTGAAGGCCCTACCGGGGGATATTAGATTTGCTTGGCCACAGGGTTGCTCACCAGTATAGGCGATGAACACGGGTCCTTATGTGATCTTGATCACGGGCAATGGCGGTTCCGAGAGGCCTATGGATTTAAGCCAGGCATCGAAGAGGTTTAATGGGAAACTATAGAACGAAAAATGGTGGAGGCGGCGGGAATCGAACCCGCGTCCGTCAGTCCTCTACTCACCGGCCCTACATGCTTAGTCTGTCTTTGATTTGACCTTCCAACCCCCGGCAGACAGGGTGATGGTCGGCGATCCCACTGAGTTTTAACGCTGCCGCGCGCAGGAAAGCGTCAGCACGAGACCATGTTTTTCGACCCCTCGGTTCCTAGCCCATGGTCGAACCGGGCGAGAGGCTAGCAGGGTTAAGCCGCTAGAGCGTAGTTGTCGTCGTTGGCAACTAAACGTTTGAAGCTGGATTTACGAGGAGATCTTCAACCTCGGCATGCTCCGATGGCTTCGCAACCCACGTCGAACCCAGGTCGCCCCCCATCTCGAAATCGTTGAATCGCCAAACTACTGTCGATTCAAGGCTTATTTTAACACGAAGGCGACGCCTGATTAACGGGTGAAGACCCTTTTATCGCGTGCTTTTTAATAGCCGGTGTTGCTCACGGTTCCACTCGCGCTCCCGTATGGCAGCCCGTTTGTCGTACTGGCGCTTGCCTTTTGCCAGCGCGATCTTGAGCTTGGCGCGTCCCTTTTTCCAGTAAAGAGACAGTGGCACCAGCGTATAGCCTTGCCGCTCGACTGATCCGGTCAGATGAGAGATCTGACGTCGGTGCAGCAGCAGCTTTCGATCGCGCACCGGGTCGGGGTTAACACTGGCGGCATTATTCAGCGGCGAGAAGTACGCGCCGGTCAGAAACAGTTGTGCACGCCCCTCACGCAGGCATTTGACCTCCCATCCCTGAAGCGCGATTCCCGATTCGAATTCTTCCTCAATAAAATAATCGTGCCAGGCCTTGCGATTGCGGGCGACGGTGGCGCTATCAGTTTTGGGCTTCTTGGCCATTATCGGTCGTTGATCGAGGAGTTATCGGTAATCAGGTCGTGTCGGTGTGCCGCTATAATTTCGTTACCACAGCACTATGACACCATCGATACATCACTTGGCGTGAAGACTGTAACCCGATCCCTCATTCTGCCCTACAGTGCGGAGGAAATGTACGACTTGGTGGCAGACATTACGCATTACCAGGATTTCTTGCCCTGGTGTGCGAAGTCACAGGTCCTCGCGCACGATGATGTCAGCGTTACCGCTCGCTTAGACGTAAAGTATAAGCACGTTAACTCGGCTTTTACGACTCGCAACCATATGTCTGCCAAGCGGGGGATTCGAATGGAACTGGTTGACGGGCCCTTCAGCACGCTCGCTGGTGAATGGCAGTTTGTCCCGCTCGATGAGAACGCCTGTCGAATAGAGCTTGAGGTGGTGTTTTCTTTCTCAGGCTCACTGAAAGAGCGGCTCATGTCCCCTGTTTTTGATCGAATCTGTAACGAATTGGCTGATGCCTTTGCGGCGCGAGCGGTGGCCATTCATGGAGCGCGCACTTTTGATTGAAATCGAGGTGGCCTACGCGCTCCCCGAAGCGCAATTTCTGCAGTCCCTGAAACTGGCCGAGGGAAGTACCGTGCGTGATGCCATTGAGGCTTCTGGCGTGCTTAGCAGGTTCCCTTCGATTGAACTCACCCGTAACCCGGTCGGTATCTTCTCCACTCGAGTCGCGTTGAATCAGGTGTTGTCATCTGGGGATCGCGTTGAAATCTACCGAGCGCTGACCATCACACCGGTTGAGGCACGCCGACTGCGTGCGCTCAGAAAAAAAGAAAAGGTAAAACAGACCTAGTCAAACGGATTGACTGTTTTCAACAGACGGCCCAAAAGACCAGGTTTGTCCGGTTCCGCTTCGAGTACTGCGGTGGGATTGCTTGGCAACGGACCCCGAATAATCTCGTTGACACCCTTTTCAGAGAACACCACGCTGATTTGGTAGCGTTCGGAAATGTTTTTATCGTGTGAGTACAGACTATAGAAATAATCCCAACGGTTGGCGTGAAACGGGTCATTGACCAGGGGTGTCCCCAACAAAAAGCGAACTTGTTTCTTCGTCATTCCGACCTTGACCTGGTCAAGCGTGCTTTGATCAAAGAGATTGCCTTGCTGTATCTCCATACGGTAAGGCTGTAAGCAGGCAACAAGCAGCAATGTGCTGCACAAAGCGATGGTGATTCGAAGGTCGCGCATGCGAAACGATAGTGTCATGGGAAGATCCGCATCTTAATGCAAACAGTGTGACGAGGGCAGCATCAGTCGAGGTGTTTTAGTACGGCTATCTCGTCACAAGCGCGGAACTTTGGACAGGTCACGCACACTCCAAAGACTTTTTCCGGCAATGTGTCCATCGCCACGACACCGTAGCCCAAGCGGGCAAAGAAGTCAGGCACATAAGTCAGGGCCATCAAGCGGCGTAGACCAATCGTTCGCGCGTTGTGTTCAATTTCTTCGACCAGTGCTCGACCATATCCACCTCCGGTAGCGGCATCGCTTACTGCCAGGCTGCGGACTTCACCGAGATCTTCAGTAAAAACCTCGAGCGCGGCGCAGACCGTGAACGAGCTAATGTGCTCGGTCAGTTCGTCGAGTGAACGTGGCAGCAGTTGGCCGCGCGCAGCGTAGTAATCCAGCAGTTGATGGATGCTCGGCACGTCATTCGTGCGTGCTCGTCTAACCGATAAGGTCATGAGGTTACGCGACTTAGCATATCGCGTGCGTGATCACGCGTCTGGCGTGTGATTTTGACTCCACCGAGCATGCGCGCAATTTCTTCGATTCGCGCGTCAGGGTCCAGCAACTCAACCGCCACACCGCTTTGCGCACCACTCGCCTTGGTTACTCTCAGGTGTCCTTCGCCCTGCACGGCAACTTGTGGCAAATGAGTGATGCACAGTACCTGCCGATCTTGGCCCAGGGTACGCAGCTTGCTGCCTACGATTTCAGCCACGCTGCCGCCGATACCCACATCGACCTCATCGTAGATCGAGAGGGGAACCGGATCGACGGTAGAGGTCACGACCTGCAGTGCCAGTGAAATGCGTGATAACTCTCCGCCCGAAGCCACCCGTTCGAGTGGTCCGTAAGCCATTTCATGCGTGGTTCTGACGGTGAACTGAACACGTTCTCGACCATGCCGCTGGCGGCCCGCTTCATCGATGGGCACCAGGTTGACTCGAAAATCCGCATCAGTCAGTCCGAACTCAGCGAGGTGTGCAGTCACTGCTTTGCCGAGTTGTTCGGCGGCCACCTGGCGAGCTTGCGAAACGTCAGTCGCGAGTTCGTCATAGCGCTGGTTAAGATCGCTCAGGGATTGCTCAAGCACCGCTAACTGGTCACTCGAGTCTGCGATTGTGGCGAGTTCTTGCTGTAATTTTTCCAGCGCATCCTTGAGCGCTTCTGGTTGCACCTGATATTTACGTGCTGCTTCGTGCAAAGCGCCCAGCCGGGCCTGAACCTGCGCATATTCTTCCGGGTCTAATTCATAGCCCTCTAGACAGTGGCGAAGGTCGTTTGCAGTTTCGGTTAGCCGTACCTGCAGCTCGTCGAATTCCGTTGCCATGGTTTCAAGCCGGGGATCATACCGCGCAAGATGGTGCAAGCGGGCGCCCGCCTGATTCAGAGTCAACAAGGCGGAGCCTGACTCATCCTCGGTCAGCTGTTGCAGTGATGTCCAGGCACCCTCGGCCAGCTCCCGAGTGTGGGCTAGCTGAGTCTGACGTTGATCAAGACTGTGCCATTCGTCCGCATTCGGATTAAGTGCTTCGAGTTCTGAGATCTGGTAGCGCAAGAACGATTCGCGTGCTTCACGTTCGCCTGTCAGTTGTTGAAGCGCATCGAGCGCCTGCGTGGTTTCGCTGATGTTCCTGTGAATGTCACCCATTTGGGTGACTGTCGATTGGATGTGTGCAAATGCGTCTAATGTTGTGCGCTGGACATCACGTTTTAGCAAGAGGTGGTGCTCATTTTGGCCATGAATATCGACCAACAAGTCGCCGACCGCGCGCAAGGACTGAATAGGGACAGGTCGACCGTTGATGAATCCACGAGAGGCTTTGTTATCAAAGACGACCCGCCGCAAAATACATTCGTCATCGTCGGATGTCAGCGCTTGTTCGGCTAGCCATGCCATTGCCTGTGGGTTGGCCGAGACATCGAATCCCGCTTGGATCTCGGTACTATCGGCACCCGGGCGGATGATGTCAGCAGATGTGCGATCACCTAGTAGGATAGCCATCGCGTCGACAATCAGTGATTTCCCGGCACCGGTCTCTCCGGTGAGCACCGTCATGCCAGGACTAAAAACTACCTCAACATCACGGACGATGATGAAATTACGTACTGTCAGCCAGTTGATCATGGTGCCGGTTGGGCGTTAGCCCCAACCCAGCTTTGAGCGTAGCGCAGTATAGTGGTTGTGGCTGTTGATTCGAATCATCCGGGTGGCAATGTCGGCTCGTCGAACGGTGAGGAAAGCGCTCTCGGCAACGGCGATGCGGTGAATGCCGTCCACGAACACATTGGCACCGGCGCCAGCAAGATCAACGATGTCAATCTTGATGTGACTCGAGTCGTCGAGTACCAGAGGACGCTGGCCCAGAGAGTGCGGGCACACTGGGGCGAAAAGAATGGCGGGCAGTAATGGATGGAGAATAGGGCCACCGACCGAGAGCGCGTAGGCGGTCGAGCCCGTCGGCGTTGAGAGGATTATGCCATCGCCTCGCGTGCGTCCCACCGACTCATCGTTGACGTACGTTTCAAACTCGATCATACGACCGGTTTCCCCTTTGACCAGGGCCACATCGTTGAGTGCGACACCGTGTTCGGTCAGTTGATTATCGGCAAACACTTCCACCTGAAGCATGGTCCTCTCTTCAATGGTGAACTGACCTGCCAGCAACTCGTCGATCAGTTGCGTCATCTGACCTGCGGGGATATCGGTCAGGTAACCCAAACGACCGAGATTGACGCCGATCAAAGGCAGTCCAACCGGTGCCAGGCTGCGGGCAGCATGCAGCATGGTTCCGTCGCCCCCAACCACGATGCCAAGATCGATGGTGTCTGAAAGCGGTTTGCCCGAGTCTTCGATGCGCCGGCCGGGGATATTGCTGGCAGTGGTATCTCCCAGGTACACCTCAAGTCCGCGAGACTCTAGATGTGCCTGTAACGTCGATAAGGTGGCCTGAACGTCTGCGTCCTGGTAACGGCCGAAAATCCCAGCACTGGTAAATGGCGCCGGATTTTTCTGTGTTTTATGCTCGGCCATGGGCGTGAGTCCTCCCCACGTTGCACCGGGGGTTGGCAATGGTATGATGCGAGAGCATCGTTGTTCGGTGGTCCAGACTGGCATTCTACCGCCAAGGACGGCATCGCATTGAACGATAACCCCATATATAGTGTTTGATAACTCTCAAATTCAGCTGAATGAGCGGGCGGAAACGCTGCTGCAGTTGCTGATACGCCGGTATATCGACCAGGGAGAGCCTGTGGGTTCGCGCACACTGTCGCGCGAGCCCGGCTTAGGTCTTAGTCCCGCCACCATACGAAACGTCATGTCAGATCTTGAGGAATTGGGTCTGATTCGATCTCCCCATACCTCTGCTGGCAGGGTGCCGACTCAACTTGGTTATCGCATATTTGTCGACACCATGATGAAGGTGAAACCGCTCAATAACGAAGCCATTGAAGAGATCAGCGGTGGATTCGCCCGCGCTCATGATCCCAACGAATTGATTGAGTTGGCGTCCGAGTTGGTGTCACAGATTACGCATTTTGCAGGTATCGTGATGTTGCCTGGAGACCAAAGCGCACGGTTTCGACAGATTGAGTTTCTGCACCTGTCTGATGATCGGATTCTCGCCATTCTGGTTACTCAGGATGGGCGAGTACAGAACCGCGTGTTATTTGTAGGTCGAACTTATTCGCCCAGTGAGTTGGTGGAGGCGGCAAACTTCTTCAACGCGCAGTATTCCGGTCGACCGCTAAGCGAGGTCCGTCATGTGCTGCTTCACGACATGCAAAGTGACAGTCATCGTATGAATCAGATCATGCGCCACGCGGTGGATATGGCGCAATCTCTGTTCGAAGACGATGAGGCCAATAGCGTGGTCGTCAGTGGCGAAACGAACTTATTGGGTGTGCCCGACTTCGTAGAGTTGGAGAAGTTGCGAGAGATTTTTGACACGTTTAAAACCAAGCAGGATTTGCTCGAGTTGCTGGACAAGAGCATGAATGCCCGTGGTGTGAGCATATTCATCGGCGAGGAGTCTGGCTACAACGCGCTCACCGATTGCAGCGTAGTGACCGCACCGTATCTGGATCAGGGCCGCTGTGTCGGGGTGCTGGGCGTCGTTGGCCCAACGCGTATGGCCTACGATGAGGTCATTCCGGTGGTCGACATTACGGCCAGGTTTCTTGGGAACGCGCTCAGCTCACTGCACTAGGGGCGAAACTCGGCTTCAACTTAGTGTGACGGGTACCGCCTGGTATCTGTAAATACATGGCCCGGACGGGTTGAAATGGCGCTGACCGGCCCCATAACCAGTGTATATCCCTCGATTAATTGTGAATTGATCAATGATTGCCACATGAGCCAAAACACCGTTGATACCGCAAATGACGCCACGTCTCCCGTTCCGTTAGTCGACTCGAAACCCGAGGATGCCCCGGCAGAGTTTGCCGATGAGGTAACCGAGGACGCCGGCCTTGAGGCGCCCGTTGATGGGGACACGGTGTGCGAGCCTGCCAAGGAGTTGCCCGACTCGGCTGCTGCACTGGCAGAGGCGATCACACTCGCCGCTGAACTGACGGGGGAGGTTGAATCTCTCAAGGATGAGGCACTCAGAGCGCGGGCCGAGGTCGACAACATTCGAAAACGCAGTCAGGCTGAGGTTGCCTCGATTCGGCGGTATGCCGTTGAGGGGTTTGCTCGAGAGTTGCTCGGTGTTCGCGATAGCCTGGATCTGGCCCGCGGGGTTGACCTAAGCACCGCTGACGGCGATGTCGCGGAAAAAGTCGTCGAAGGCTTGGACATTACGCTCAAGCAGCTCGACAGTTTGATGGAAAAGTTCTCGATCCAAGCGGTGGAGCCTGAGGTGGGAGAGAAGCTTGATCCCGAACTTCACCAAGCCGTCTCGACGGTGGAAAGCGATGAACTCGAGCCCAACTGTATCCACCAGTGCATTCAGAAGGGTTACCGGCTCCATGATCGACTGTTAAGACCGGCCATGGTGATTGTCGCCAAACCCCCCACGGCCGCTTGAATTAACCAGTAATGCCCTTATTTTTATTCCTGAACTAACGAAAATCGTATTTTAAGAGGATTCATTAACATGGCGAGCATCATCGGCATTGATCTTGGTACCACTAACTCCTGTGTTGCAGTCATGGAGGGCGGATCGGCCAAAGTGATAGAAAACAGTGAAGGTGACCGCACGACACCTTCTGTCGTGGCGTTTACCGAAGACGGGGAAGTCCTCGTTGGGCAATCAGCCAAGCGTCAGGCGGTGACTAATCCGCACAACACAATTTTTGCCTTCAAGCGCTTGATCGGTCGGCGTTTCGATGAAGAGCTGGTTCAGCGTGACATCGATTTGATGCCGTATCGCATCGTCAAGGCGAAGAACGGCGATGCCTGGGTAGAGGCAGCTGGTAAACCGGTGGCGCCGCCGGAAATCTCCGCGCGGGTGTTACAGAAGATGAAGAAGACCGCAGAAGATTATCTGGGTCATGAGGTGAACGAGGCCGTGATCACTGTGCCGGCTTACTTTAATGATTCGCAGCGCCAGGCGACCAAAGATGCGGGAAAGATTGCCGGGCTGGACGTCAAGCGGATTATCAACGAACCCACAGCGGCCGCTCTGGCATACGGCTTGGAGAAGCAGAAAGGCGATCGCAAGATAGCGGTCTACGATCTCGGTGGTGGAACCTTTGATATTTCCATTATTGAGATTGCTGACGTCGATGGTGAACACCAATTTGAGGTGCTCTCGACTAACGGGGACACTTTTCTTGGGGGCGAAGACTTTGATCGCCGCTTGATCGACTATCTGGCCGATGAGTTTGAGAAAGATCAGGGTATGAATTTGCGCGGCGATGCTTTGGCAATGCAGCGCCTGAAGGAAGGGGCGGAAAAGGCAAAGATCGAATTGTCTTCCACCATGCAGACGGAGATTAATCTGCCCTACATCACAGCTGATCAAACGGGTCCCAAGCATTTAACTTTGAAACTGAGCCGGGCTAAGCTCGAGGCGATGGTCGATGAGTTGATTGCACGTACGATTGAGCCATGCAAGGTCGCGTTGCGCGATGCTGACCTCAAGGCCACTGATATTGACGATATTCTGCTGGTCGGTGGCCAGACCCGGATGCCCAAAGTGCAGGAAGTGGTCAAGGACTTTTTTGGTCGTGAGCCGCAGCGCGACATCAATCCGGACGAGGCAGTGGCAGTGGGTGCCGCGATCCAAGGTGGAGTGCTCGGCGGCGATATTAAGGATGTCCTGTTACTGGATGTGACGCCGTTGTCACTGGGTATTGAGACACTGGGTGGGGTGATGACCAAGTTGATTAACAAGAACACCACTATCCCGACTAAAGCCAACCAGGTGTTCTCAACCGCAGACGACAATCAAACGGCGGTAACGGTGCATGTTCTCCAGGGTGAGCGCGAGATGGCAAAGGACAACAAGTCGTTGGGGCGTTTCGATCTAACAGATATTCCGTCTGCCCCGCGTGGCATGCCGCAGATTGATGTCACTTTTGATATCGATTCAAATGGCATCATGCACGTGTCGGCCAAGGACAAAGCGACAAATAAGGAAAACCGGATTGAGATCAAGGCCGGCTCGGGTCTGAGTGACGAGGAAATCAAACGCATGGTTGAGGACGCCGAGACGCATGCCGAAGAGGATCGTAAGACCCGTGAACTGGTCGATGCGCGCAATCAGGCGGAGGCCATGATCCATACTGTGCGTAAGACGCTGGTCGAGGCGGCTGACAAGGTGGAAGAAGATGAAAAAACGCACATTGAGTCGGCCATTGTTGAACTTGAGGAGGCGAGCAGCGGTGAGGACGTCGAGGCCATTCAGAACAAGACCAATACCTTGATGGAGGCCAGTCATAAACTGGCTGAAAAAATGTATCAAGAATCCGCGGCCTCCGCTGACAGTGCAGAGCCAGGTGGTGCGGGCGATGCGCCGGAAGGTGATGTGGTTGATGCAGAGTTTGAAGAGGTGGAAGAGGTGAAGGACGACAAGAATCAATGAGGCGGTGTTTGAGCGGGCACTGTTGTCAGGTGGTCCGCATAGCAACACGCGAGGAAGCCGGAGCGATGCCCCGGCTTTCGTGCGTTTTGACAGCCTCGCGGCGAGGTCGGAAGATGACTATCCATAATGGCTAAGCGGGATTATTACGATGTGCTCGGGGTTGGGCGTGAGGCGGGTGATGGTGACCTGAAGAAAGCCTATCGTCGACTGGCTATGAAGCACCACCCAGATAGAAATCCTGATAATCCTAAGGCGGAGCAGCAATTCACGGAGGCCAAAGAGGCCTATGAGGTGCTGTCCGACGGAGAGAAACGCGCGGCGTATAACCAATTTGGTCATGCTGGCGTGGAAGGCAATGTGGGAATGGGTGGCGGCGCAGGTGCGGCTGGGTTCGGCGATATTTTCGGCGATATTTTCGGCGATATTTTCGGTGCGGACGCAGCGCTCGGGGAGCTGATCTTCGTTACGAGCTCGAATTGACGCTGGAGGATGCTGTTCGTGGAAGTGACTCGCGAATTCAAGTGCCCACACTGGTGCGGTGTGATACCTGCAGTGGTTCGGGTGCAAAACCGGGGACCTCTCCGTCTTCGTGTTCGACCTGCGCTGGTCAGGGGCAGGTGCGTATGCAACAAGGCTTCTTTTCCATACAGCAGACCTGTCCACAGTGCAGCGGCAGCGGTAGGGTGATCACCAGTCCTTGTGGCGAATGCAGTGGCCAGGGCCGTGTGCAAAAAAGAAAGACGTTGCAGGTGAAAGTGCCGGCTGGGGTCGACGATGGCGACCAGATTGGGGAATCCCAGCGGGAGATCTGTATGTCTTGATGCGACTCAAGCCCCATCCGATTTTCTCGCGTGACGGCGACAACCTTTATTGTGAAATGCCGGTGAGTTTTGCTGTGGCGGCGCTCGGCGGTAACATCGATATTCCCACCCTCTCAGGCCGGGCCAATCTGAAAATTCCTACAGAAAGTCAATCTGAGCGGGTGTTTCGTTTGCGCGGCAAGGGTGTGCGCAATGTTCGTTCCGGATCGGTGGGAGATCTCTATTGCAAGGTTAAGGTCGAAACGCCTGTTAATTTGACACGTCGTCAAAAGGAAGTATTGTCGGAATTTGAAGAGTTGACCAATGGAGGGGACAGTCGGCATTCTCCGAGGCAGAACTCCTGGTCGGGCAAGCTCAAGTCATTTTTCGAAGACCTGGTGTCTTGAGTGCTATGCCTGAATCGGCGATAAGAGCAAGGCGGGAAATCGCTTAAGGCACCTGATCAATGATTACGGTTGAAGAAACACCACTTTCTGGCGTGATGGTTATTACGCCGCAGGTATTTCAGGATGATCGTGGTTTTTTTCTCGAGAGTTTTAATGCCGAGTGTTTCCTTAAAGAAGGGTTGCCTGTGGATTTCGTACAGGACAATCATTCACGGTCAGTGAGGGGCGTTCTTCGCGGACTTCACTATCAGTATCCTGCCTGGCAGGGCAAGTTGGTACGCGTACTGGTCGGTGAGATTTTCGATGTGGTGGTTGATATACGCCGTCAGTCCTCAACATTTGGTCAGTGGTTTGGTATTCACCTGAGCGCAACGGATTTTAAACAACTCTGGGTTCCGCCGGGCTATGCGCACGGATTTTGCGTGGTCAGTGATATTGCCGAAATGGCCTACAAGTGCACGGTTCCCTACCGTCCTTGCGATGATTCCGGCGTGCGCTGGAACGATCCTGACATCGGTATAGAGTGGCCAGTCGATCACCCTGTTTTGTCAGCCAAGGACCAGGTGGCGCCGTTGCTCGCTGAACTCGACGACCTTTCTGTTTAAAGCGCGTGAGGCGCGCTCTGCCATTATGAAGGTGCTTTTGTTCGGTCGTACAGGGCAGGTGGGTTCGGCCCTCGCAGAACAAGCGGTAGCGCCAGTGGTATTGCAAAGTCTTCACCGAGTAGATGTTGATCTTGCCGATAGCAGCGCAATTGATCGAGTAATCCGCCAGGCGCAGCCAGACGTCGTGATTAATGC
>LWDU01043795.1_pt1 | contig 13040 bp, 38 predicted proteins | sample 727161 | NCBI WGS metagenome assembly LWDU01 (sample SAMN04566230, study PRJNA314399) | hydrothermal vent metagenome | isolation source: deep sea hydrothermal plume seawater | place: Mexico: Gulf of California, Guaymas Basin | collected 2004-07-11 | reverse complement strand
AGGTACAATTGACGCCCGTGATTGGGAAGTCCTGCCTCGCGATGAGGATGTCCTTGTTCTTCTTGATGAGATCGTTGATTTCGGATTGTGCAGCGGTTGTCTTCACGTGTGGCTCCTTGCCAGGGGTGATGGTTTTATTATACCATCAGTATGTGATAGCTGCACGGGCTTACTGTTGCCAGCAGGCGCATCGGAATCCACCGTGCAACGGGTCACCCAGCTCCCTGGACAGTCCACATGTGGGACACATCATCTGCCCTCGACTAATGTGCTGTTGCACAGTCTGCGAATCACTGAGTATCTTTCTAATCTCACGAGCTGCCCGGGGTATCTCATACCTGAGGAAGATGAGGCAGACTGCCACCAGTGTCCAGCCGAAAACGTCAATCCAAGGATTCATCGCTGGCGCCCAGCCTGTCTATTCCCGGACCACATCAACACCATATACATGAATGTTGCAGAGAGCCACGTCATTCCCCCGACAATGCCGGCGATCATAAGCCAGGCAATCATTTCGCCACCTCGCCCACAACCATCTCGGCTGCCAGGCTGCCGTGGTTCTTCTCGTAAGTGATGACCCGGTACTCCGCCTTGAGCCGCTGCAGCTCTGCGGAGAACTCCTGCCAGGTGCTGTTGCCGCCGGCGCCCACGCTAACGAGATAGCTGCTGGCCATGCGGATAGCCTTCATCTGGGTCTTGAGCCGCCGCTGGGTGGTGCTGGTTCTGCTGTTCATGTCATGCTCCTTGTTGATGACTCTCTTATTATATCCCAAGAGTGAGAGAGTTGCACGCTACCACTCCTTCGGCGGGATTCTTGTGCCGCATCTTGGACAGATGCCCTGCACCCAGACTGGCTTATGTGACTTGACTCCACAGAATCTACAGTAGTACTTCATGTTACCACCTACCACACCCTTTGAGACACGAGTCACCGTGCTTCTTGCAGTATGGGATGCCACGCTTGATGCGGAGCTCCAGATAGTTGTCATGGCGCACTGCCATGAAGAAGATGGCCAGGATCATGGCCGCAAGGATGACAGCGATCATGCCGTCACCTCAGCTGGTGTGCCAACCTTGCCGTAGCTGCCCCACTCCAGGACCACCAGCTTTCTGGCTTCCTTTGGGCTGTAGGCTTTGACCTCAACCTGTGCCTTGGTCAGTTCCGCCGGACCGCGTGCATCCAGCCGGTCGTCGGCATATGCCCACCACTGTACGGGAACGATGTACTCAGTCAGCTCACCCCGACCTGGGGTAGGTGCGTGATTTGGGAAAAAGCGGCAGCGATAAGTTTTGATAGCCACGTGGGCCTCCTTGGTAGGTGAGTATATTATACTACATTGGGCTCGGTGTTACACGTTCGTATGTGTGTTCGAAAGGAATGTTCATTGACTCCCAGTACCTGATATTCGCGAGCATCTCGTCCAGCTCAGCTTCACTGAAGCTGTGTGTCACCCACTGCTCGCCCTCATCACTGTTCTTGTGACTTATCATCACCCGAATCGTGTGCATTTCTCTACCCAGCATGAAAGGACGAACATACCACAGCACCCTCACCTAGCCAGTCAGCAGCCTCACCGACACATGAGACCTGAATGTCCTTCGGATTAGCCCACGATCCCCAGCCACCTACGTTGTCGTCATGATCCCATACCCAGCCTTGGTCCTCGACGTAGCGAAATACCCTCTCCCCAGTCACGCTGTCGGTGGATGGATGAATGCGCTTGGCTGCCACCGGGTTGCTCGACACCACGATTGCATCGCTATATGTGTCGTAATCGTTATTCTTAGTCTGACTAAGCTTCCACAGGAATAGCTTCACTTATCACCTCCAGCCAATCTTTTGGCTCATAGTCTACCTTACCCCAGTTTTCCACCCACATTATGCCGATGCTTCCTCGAGTGCTGTGCTCGTGTCTGAACTGAGGGACGTCATCAATGACAAAGCCCAAGCTCGGGAGCTCTCCCTTTCCCAGGGTCTGCCCAGGCATGTGAATCAGGTCTCCAGCTTTCATGCTATCTTCTCCAAACGATCTCTGTGGTACCGCGCCTCAGATTGATCGAGACCGTTGATAATCGGCGTCGCCTGACCGTAAAAGATCGGGCTCCGCAGCCCTTTCACGTCCGCTTTGCGGAATACAGCCCAGCTGTATTGATCATCACCATTGTACTTCTTGATTGTATACTTCATTGTATCTCCTTGATGGTACTATTGTACCACAGGTTGGCCAAACTTGCATGCCAGATAGTGGCCGGCTGATTGCCAGGGAATCTCTGATAGATCAAGTTTGATTCTAAGTTTATTGGCTCGATCAAATCCGGCTGGAGTTAGGTGCATTTGAGATTGCGGGGATTTGAAGAGTTCTCCGTAAATATTATTCCAATATGAAACTGTTTTTGGAGAGACATCAGTAAAGAGAATATCTCGATAGTATTCTTTGTTATTGAAGAATGCAATATTGGTGCCGCCGGAATGGTCATCTTCAAATCCGTGTTGCCACTTGAATAATCTCCGAGTGTGGAATCTTTGAGATTGCCCAGGATTTTCAAGAATTGAGAGGAGGAGGAAATCAATGCATTTGATTGTTTGATTGTGAAAGATTCGATTTGGATTGTATGTCATGGTATCTCCTGTTGACTATGCTATTATACCATTGACTGCTAATAGCTACACGAGCCTCAATGCACTAGGAATGTGCCGAGAGCAGTGATTGGACTTCCCCCACTTAACTAGGATCACTGGAGGTCCTGATGGCCACCTCTTAGTCACTGCGACAACTGTTCCGCACTGATCTGGATATTCAACATGACGGACAATGTCATTCACTTTCAAACTCATTACAGCTTTCTCTTCTTTATGTGTGTCCATACAATGATTGCAACAGCCCAGATAACGAACCACACGAGGCCCATGAGCACCACGCTACTTGCCCCCATTTGGAAGCTCCCAAAGGTCATGCATCTTCATTTGCGAGCCATCCGTTCCCAAGCTCTCTCCCACTGTGCCTTTGATCAAGAAGCTAAACGTACCGTCCATGCACCAGTCATTACTGAATGCGTATCCTCGACCCATCGATATGACTAGCTCTTCACTGCAATCAGCAGGACAGTCAAACTCAAAACATGAGTAGTTTTGGAATCCCTTGTCACTATTTACCTCGACATAGTCAATGAGTGCATCAAGTGATTCAAAATCGTCCATGGATCCGATAATAAAAGTATAGACTTTCATCGCACGAACCCCCAGCTGGCCATCCGAAGCCAGTTCATTGCCCTTTCCATGTTCCCAAGGGTTCCTGGAACTATAGCTGCCTCGTCGCCGCCGAAGACCTCTGATGTCACGTCCTGGACACCACCATCGAGCGGGTCACTGTATAGCAGCCGAATATCTGCGCGCGCGATGTGTGCCATCCGCCCGGCACTATTGTCCAGGCTTAGGCTCACTATCTTTGGCCCATTATCAAATACGATGTTAACGTGCTTTGATAGATTGTCAGTACCGAGGTCGCTACCGAATGTCATTGTTGTTGCTGAAATCATTATGATTCCTCCTTAGTAGGTGTTACTATTATACCATTAGCAGCTAAATGCTACACGCGGTATACACAGTTTCCGACGATTGAGTTTGGACCATACATTGACCTAAGGATGTTCAGAGCCTGAATCTGATCGTTGGCTCTCACCTCAGCCACAAAGTCGTGGCTACCCTGAATACGAATGGTTGCTTTATATAACTGCATGAGACCTCCTACGCATCGATTCCGAATGCTAGCGACCGCGTGGAGGCGATGAGGTTCAGAACCTTATTCACGTTCCTGCTTTCGAGCAGCGCTTCCTTCCGCTCATCTAAAGATTTCTCACGATCTCTAGTGATGATGTTAGCTTCAGCTCCCTTATCGAGCAGATCCTTGATAAGGGCTAGTCCAGCCAAGCCGCACGCGACTTCGTGTGCATTGTTGACTGCCTCTTCGAGAGGTGTAAGTTCCATGTTGATCCTCCTGGACCGATATATTATACCACTAGGAATTGAGATATACACGTGCCCGGGGTTTCCCCCGGGTCCGGAATGCCTTAGGCAGCGGAGCGGACGAGCTCCACAACCTCAGCCTTGGTAATCCCCTTGCGGTGAGTACCCGAAACGCCTTGAGCCTTTGCCTCAGCGCGGAGCTCCTTGAGCGTGAGTTTCTGCAGGCCGTCATCTTCCTTCAGGCTAGCAGCTCCGGTCCGAACCAGTTTGGCGGCCCGAGCAATTGCAATACGCTGACCGCGCGTGAACTTAGAATCAGAGAGCGACCCGCCGACCGATTCACCTTCAACTACCTTGAAGAGAGGCTGCTTGTTACCCTTGGGACCGTAGAGAATCGTACGGGCGAGGAAGTCAGCACCATCGATGGTACCGGTTGCCTCGAAGGCGGGTGCCTCGGGATCCTCAGAAGTTGCAGAGAGAGAAAGAATACGGACATCGAACTTGGCCATTGTTGGCCTCCTTGTTTTGTTTTTAGGAAGGATCCTTTCCTTCCGTGTTTCTATTATACCACTTAATCATTTAAGTTGCACGTTTTGAAAAAGGTGATAGAGTTCCCAACTTCTCCATCTAGACACAGCCTGTAAGGTCAGTACTTCGACCACGCTTACGCAACCACGACTCTAACATCAACCGGCAAGCCACCCGAAGGTGCCCGGTGATCTAGGCTAGAGAGCTCTGGCCTGTGTCCCCCACATATTCTGAATCCCTTTGGAACGACCATAACGGTCTGAACCAGTTTGTGCCTCTTCGAGCTCCTCATTCCGGAACCAATGGGATTAAGATTCAATATCATCCAGATAGACTCTGAATAGTATTTCGAGCTGTTCTTTACTCAGCTTATCAAATAGATTCATTTTATGCTCCTAGAGATGAGAGATGAGGAACCTAGCCTTTCGGCTCCAGACGGCCGGTGTTACCGGCGCGAGCAGTGTTCCTTGCCCCTTATGCTTATATTGTACCATAGCTAATAGCTAGTTACACGTCCCCGACATGCCTGCTTGCTGTTCTTCTTCTTCTTGTCACCGTGGCTTCCTGCCCCGGACTTGAAGTGGGCAGCTACTGCTCCCCAGTTACGGGTCTTGAGCTTCTTCGGCTTCTTAATCTTCTTGGCCATATCTGCCTCCTTACCCTCATATTATACCATGACTTTCTTAAATCTACACGCCGCTCTGTATCGAGCATAGTGGAATCCTGATGTGTCGATAAAAATCGTATCATTGTCATCTATGCATCGCACGATGAATTTGACCGGTCTATCGAGCGAGCACCAAGATGTCCATAGGATCGGGAGCTCAGTAAAATCAGGTAGCATAAAAACGAGCTCTCTGAATTCTTTGTACGGCACGCTGATGATTCGATAATGAGGCGACACTGGCCATACTCTATCATCATCAATCTTCCATAGCATCAGAGATGCTGCAAGATCCTGCGACTCGTGGTCGAGGATTGCGGTGTTGTTGACGAACCACTTCTTTAGCAGCGGGCCGTGTTCATACACCTCACCCACTACTCACTCCGATCACAGTCGCAGCAGGCACGCGGACTTCATCCACGCTGTACGGTACCTCGTACCCCCACTTTGAAAAGAACCAATGGAATACATCATCAGCCTGAGCCTCATCATTCATCTCACGTTCAAACGCCTCACCGGTGTGAGGGCAAGTGAATGACAGCTTGATTGGGTACTGATCTTCACACTCTTGACAATCCATATTGTTCTCCTTGGTATGGCTATTATACCATTCACCCAAAAGAGTTACACGTGTCAACGACCCTGAACCATCCCGGGGAATCCTCGATGTCATTCCGAACAAGGTGGACATACACATCACCGAACCCTTGTAGATATTCAGTATGCTCGCTGTCATAGCCGCTCCACTTCGATTCAAGAAGTGTGCTAGCATGAACAATAAGTTCCCCATCACTTGAAATATACGGAACTTCGAACCGCTCACATTGTTGTCTATCAAGATATATCTTCTCCATGTTTTCTCTCTTTTCATTAAGTTAAATCTATTGCATGACTGGGTAAAGATTGTTTTCATAAACAATCCGCATCTCTGAACCACAGAGGCACGACCACCTGCAGAACTTTGTTTCATATGCCAGGTACTCCCTGGACACAAGTGTTGCGATCTCACCGCTATCCCGATGCCAGTCCTTTCTTCGGATTTTCACGAGCATACCCGGCTTGAGGTTCTTAGCCATTCACAACCTCGAAGGTCCCGGAGTGGTAGTTACCACATCTCACAGGCTCACCGTCAACTGCCAGGAGAACATCAACATATACGTCTCCCATTAAGGTTACCTTTCCACCAGCGCTGTGTCGAGCATTGAGATTTGTCTGCTTGACCTTCATTACGATTCCAAGATGTCCCGCTGGAATAGGGGACCATCCGCGGCTCTCATTGACAACCGGGTTTGTTCTCACCTCGAGAATATTACGAACTGTATCACCTACTTGCATTCTACTTCCCATCCTCCAAAGTCTGTGGGCGAGCAACCAATGTCCCGCGCTCTCTGCTCGATCCCGACGCCTGCATTAACATTTATTGCGTCAACGATAGGTTCCATCTCTCCAAATAGGACAAGGAGCCTGTCTAGGTCGTCAGCTGAGCACTCATAAGCGAAACCAGGGTCCTGATCATACATTTCTCTTAGCCAGAGCTCTTCAGCGCGTGTCATTTGTTTCCTCTGATAACATTATACCATAATCACTTTAAAGTTACACGCGAGGATATGACCTCTATGTCACGTGGGTCTGCGATTATCTGACGAGGGTGATCTGTTGGTGAGATCATCCAGCCGTCGCCCCATACATCATTCACCTTTTCAATCAGGAATCCTGTCTTTGTACCGTAGAACCTTGTCTTTACTTTTATCAGATCACCTACTTTCATGAATATTATCTCCTAGTAAAGTCTGCTGTGAATACATAGCCAGATTGCACGGTAGACACGTTCATCGTTTTCACGCATCACCTGCTGATAGACCTCAGCGTTCAGAGGCTCAGGGCAATCTTCACCCTTATACCAGTTGAGGATCATCCTCGGATATGTCTCGCAGTCGTCGGTGAAGTCATCAAACCCACCAAGCGCACGGTCTGCAATATCATTTACGATATCTGCGATCGACTTGAATCCTAGATTATCTTTCGAGTTAACGTGTGGGTTCCATTGTCCTGTAAGCATTATGCCACCTTCTTGATCATGATGGATCCGCCGTAGGCCATCTGGTATTCCAGCTTCATCTTCTGTGCCTCTTTCAGAGTATCGAACTCGTCAATCTCTTCACCTTTCCAGATTAAAACGTATGTCATTATGCTGCCTCATTTGCAAGACGGTTGACCCAGTGACCAAAGCTGTCTGGAATCCGAGAGCGGATCCGAAGGATAGCTTCACTTTCGCTACGTGCCTTGATGTTCCGGATTCCGTGCTTGCCGACCCAGCCGACATTCAGCTTGAAAACCTGGTATTCAAAATGTACTTGATACTTAACCATAAGTTACCTCCTTAGGTGTTTATATTATACCACAGCCTGGCTGTAGGTTACACGGGTTGCATTGTGATGCTGCAGCCCGAGATAGCGTGGAGCATGTGACCACCAGCGAAGGTGATGTCGTAGTATCCGCAAAGGACCTTCTTCAGGCTCACGATCTCCTCACCTTGCATGGCGATGACCTCTTCATGAAATATTTCATAATCATCCTTTCCATAACCAAAGGCACCCATATAATCTGCCGGGTGTCGGATAATGTCCTCGGCGGGGTTGAAGATGAATTCCATTTCCATAGCGTACCTCCTTAGGTACTTATATTATACCACAGCTGGGTGCGGATTACACGTATCGTGCATCCCAGGTTTCTTGACCAAGCTTCATCACGTCGAGTTCATTTGCCTCGAGCCATGCCCAGTCATTGTCTCCGCCACTATACTTGGTGTACTCCTGGAGTCGACCAGCGTCGATAGTCATCTCAGCGATCATCTGTGTCTCTGAGTCATATGAATCCAAGAACTCGTAGCAGTCGTAACCGATCTGATCCCAGGTGGTTTCCATGCCATTCTTGAGCTGTTTGATCTGGCCTTCCGAGACCCCGAACTTAATTGCGACTTCAGCGATTGTAGCCATGTTACCTCCTTAGGTACTTATATTATACCATGCCAGCGTGCTGCTTACACGCATGGGAAATTGACCGGGTCCAGACGGTTCAGAAGATCAACAGCTTTCAGCCACTCCCGACGTGAGTGACGCTGCGTCTCTGGAAAGGGTGAGTTCTCAACCTCTCGCCTGTGCTCATTCGAGTACACAGTCAGCGCACTGATCACCGTCCACAGCTCTTCCTTCGTCATGTTAAGCATGGCGTCATCCATCCTATTTAAACTCACCGCTCAAGAATTTAACCTCGAACCGCTCGATGGTCAGATTCAATTCCTTCCTGAGCTCATCACCCGCGGCGGACACCTGTGCACACCAGTCCATCTGGTTTGTGCTCACGTTGACCTTGCTGGAGTCATCGAGCTCGTCGAACAGTTGCTTCAGATTATCCTCAAAGCAGTCTGTAGTCTGGTCGAGGATGTTCTCCATCTCGATGTTATCTTGAAGGGGCATGATTTTCCTTGGTTGGTACACTATTATTATACCACTGCAACATAAAAGCTGCACGTAAATGGTGGGTCAACTGGGGCACGATCCCAGAACCTACGGCTTAAAAGGCCGGTGCTCTACCAATTGAGCTATTGACCCGTTAGTGTGCTACCAGCTTATTCAGTGAGCTGAGTGGTACACGCCAGATGTTATCTCCAGTGTCGACCTTAGCGAACTTCCGCATGATCTTGATGACCTTGCCCTCAGCCATTCGTCCGTCGTTGTCCCTGAACGAGACCTGACTACCAACGAATAGTGTTCGCTTTATCTTGTTACCTTCTTTAAGGCGTAGCCACTTGATTCGCTGAACAACAGCTGAATTGAGTGTACGTAGCTCTTCGAGAGATAGTGTGTTAACAGATATGTCTTGGTGTTGTGAAACTGGCATTGTTTCCTCCTGGTATTATTTTAACTTAAACTATGCAAAGTTACACGCAGCATTGCTTCCCTAGAATTCATATTCAGGAGAATCTGGCATGCTCCCAGCTGGAACGATGACGCCACCCTCTCTTAGAGCCACGAGCAGCTTAGCAACAACCATCTCAACATATCCCAGACGCTCCTCGAGCTCAGCATTCCTGGTTACCAATTTTCTACACTGACTTGTCAGATCATCGATCTGGTGTTCCAGTGTTATATTATCTCTCATTTCTTTCTCCTACGCGGAGCCACCTGTCGGATTTGAACCGACGACCTGCTGATTACAAATCAGCTGCTCTGGCCAGCTGAGCTAAGGCGGCATTACTGGTCCGACGAGTCTATAGGCCAGTGATCGTATCCGTCGAGCGCTGTGATCATTATCTGTAATGCACGCGCCGCGAATGCCTCACGGTCCTCATCTAGCACAAATGGACCAGTGCTCAGATCCTCCATGCTGTCCAGGCAAGCTGTTACCTCGTCCTTCAGAGCACGGATCTCCTCCATCTCCTTCTCATGCTCCTCGTCCTCCTTGCGCTTCTTCCACACAGCGAGATCAATTAGCTCACCCATCTTATCACCAATTCGCTGGATCATTAGGGTCCCACATGTCTGACTTCCGCTTTGCCTTGAGCTTTTCACGTGCGTCTATTCCCAGCTGCATAAAGACATCATCAGCAGCTTGAAGATCACTCGTCGAGATCTCGTCTGCCTCATCGAGCGCAGCCTTAGTGTTTCTACGTCTCCTGGATCTTTGTGCGTTTAGCGTATCTGTGATCACGTCACACAGCCTTGTGAGCTGATCCTCCTCCAGGCGTAGCGTGAAGCTACTGCCAAATCGAATAACTGTCTGATCTCCGTCGAGCTCAACCTCGAGATCGTAACGACCACCGTCATGTTTAAGATTTCCGCTAAAGTGAATCATTGGTTTCTCCATGTACCTGTAAGTATATTATAACCTAGTATTATGCAAGGTACACGTCTAGCGTTGTGAATGATGAGAATAATCCCAGATTGGTTTCTCACAGCCGTCGACGAATATTGTACTAATTGAATCACTAATAGACCACCCATTGAGGAAGGCACACCCGTGTCCGACCAGCATTATCTCCCCCCGATCTCGATCAGCAGGCACGGAAACTGAGAAACTTTCAAAGATCGACTCATCATACTCCTCCCCCTTCGACTGATAGTGCTTGATCAGATCCTCCTCCGAATCAAACATCGAACTCTTCCCGATCAGATATCGGAAGGTGACATTGTGCATTAGTCACTTAGCTGCGTCAAGCTTCTCAAGATTAATACCAGACATGTACATGTTCTTTTCATCTGCTGCCGCTCGCTCCCAGCTGACTGGATCGCATGCTCGACAAATTGGTATCTGGCTGTCAAGATGCTTTGTACATGATCCTTCCTCGCCGCACATTGCGCAGGTGCATGTTTGAATTAGTGGAATGAATTCCATCGTTTACTACCTCATGTTGCTGGCCAAAGCGGCCTATATAAATAATACATTAAATTAAATTAGTTTACACGCCTGGACCCAGCTCTGGCCTCGACCAGACCCAGTCTCTCGACAGTGACTTACCGTCCTCAGACCACACAAAATTCCACTCCTTGAGCATGGGTTCACACCACCTCGCGACATTCATGTTGTTGAAGTACATCGTCATGAGCACACGCCTTCGATCATTCTTCCAGGAGCTGTGCTCACGATTGAGCTCGATGCCCTTCTCGATGATATCAGCGAGTAGCCACTCCTTGAACAGGACTCGATCATCCTTGGGTGCGACGGTCATCTCGACATCATTGACGAGAAAGTCAACAATATCATCCACCGCTCGATGAGGACCGTCCTCCCCGGTGTGGCAAGCGACGTGAACTCGATAGTCGACGACATCGATGACGCCGAACGGTCCTGTCTTGAACTCTCTTTTGGCGTAGATGAGGAACCCGATCGACTGATTTCTCCTCCAGCACTTGAACTCAGACTTTGGTCCCCACCCAGGTAGGTTGAGATCGTTTATCTTCTCACGCATGTAAGATTCAATTTCATCGATCTCACTGCACAACGACCTGCCCTCTACGTAATGAAGGTAGTCAACGTCAACCACATCGCAGTCGATGTAAGAATGAGGGTCGACACAAAACAGATCCCCTTGATCATCTCCGGGACGATTTTAAGCATCGACCACACCGGAGTTGCTCTTGCTCTTCTTCATGTTCTTTCTCTTGTCCCTGTCTCGTGCCGACCCAGAGGGTTTTCGCTTCACATTTTTCTTGCTCAGCTCGACCTCAATCAATCTCTCTAGCCTCTTCCGTTCTTTCTCCGCGCCAATATCTTTTCCGAGTATCATGTCGAGGTGCTCGATCTGTTGAGAATTTGTCCGCTCGGCCCGGAGCTTTGCCCTCGACTCCGACTCCTCTCGCAACTCTTCTCTTCTCGCTCGTCCTCGATTAATTTTTGACCTTGACAACCCGTCACCGCTTGTAGATAATTTATCTTACCACACGGGAGCGTAGTGTACACGTTTTTTAAGTCTTTTTTTCGCTTGTACACTCCTCCGATTGGGTGTAGAATAATAAAGGTGGTGACAAAGTGTCGACGGAGGGTGAAACCGTGTGACGTTGTGTCAAAATGAGTGACAACGTGTCAAAAAGCGTGCAAGTGTGTGACAATTTGTCACAGTCTAAGCCCACCCTAAGTCCTCGACGAAGTTTTCCGAGTACTCGATCCTACTGCTCGATCATAGCACGGAATTTCCGTATATATGAGGGCTCGATGCCACCGCAACATGCGTGCTGCCTTTAGTAGTCCTTGTGCCACGTGTCCTGGAAAAAGAGAATGAGCACAGCCTCAGAGGTAGAGAGTGCTGTGCTCAGTAAAAAAAGATAGTGCCCAGAGCCCGATGCATGCGTACGCGGGTGCTCGCCCGGGCACTCGATTTAACTTTCCTTAGGAAGTGGAGCGACAGCCTGCTCGGCCCTCTTTCTAATCAATTGTTTTTCTTCGTGAGTAAGAGGGGCCGTCCTGCCTTCCTTCTTATGAATAGCAATAACTTCATCAGTCAATGACTTGGTTACAGATTCGATAGCATCGAGTCTAGCCTGTTTAACCTGCTCATCCTCATTAAGCATTCTAGCTTCTTCCTGAATTAGTCGTCTTAGGTGGCTGCGTGTTATCTTCATCACTCAGTATCCAAGCCAGTTCCGCACATTTCGAATGAGTGCTCTTCTTTCAAGCGTCGCGTCAAACTTCTCGATGTCCTGGATTGCTTTTCCGTCTCTGTCTGTTGCGTGAGCTATTCCGATGATGTATCTTCCATCCCACCGCGCCTTGTGATCATGCTCCTCTATGATATCCATTAGCCTGTCAACCAGATCATGGTCAATGTAGGGTTGAGTATCAGCGAAGTCCTTGACACCGTCTCCGTCTGCATCACCGTGACCAGGATGTGTCTCGATAGCTTCCTTGATGATCTGTCTTAATTGTCTACGCGTGATTTTCATTTCAGATATCGTTAGTTTCCCATCGCCGTCGGCATCAAGTGGGTGTCTTTCATCCTGGGACATATCTTCCAGCCCTCCGAACTTTCTATCGAAGTACCGTCGTGCCACCTCTGAATCTAATGACTCAACATCAGGATACTCGCCTGAGGCCTTGAGCTCCGAAGGCTCGGAACCTGAATCGACCAACATATCAAAAACTCTTTGTTGCATTTCTGGAGACATCGGACCAGAATCCAGTGGTGGTTCATCAAGAGGTGCAGCGCCATGTTCGAAACGACCCCACTGGGCTTCATTAATAAGATGTCTTAATTGTCTGCGCGTGATTTTCATTTTAGTATCGTGTCCAGTACTCTGTGCCGTAATTCTGGTGGAGAGTGTTAACAACTGACTCGACCACTCCCATTGCATAGCCCTCACCCTTGTCCTGGTGATCTGGTGCACTATC
>LWDU01044597.1_pt2 | contig 13043 bp, 9 predicted proteins | sample 727161 | NCBI WGS metagenome assembly LWDU01 (sample SAMN04566230, study PRJNA314399) | hydrothermal vent metagenome | isolation source: deep sea hydrothermal plume seawater | place: Mexico: Gulf of California, Guaymas Basin | collected 2004-07-11 | reverse complement strand
GCAATACTGCTAACGATTACGGCAAACCAGTGAGTGCTGGTATATATTTATATCAGATACAGGTTGGGGAATACATTAGCACTAAGAAGATGGCTCTATTGAAATAATTTATTAGAATTATACGTTTTCTACGAGGGGGGGATTATTTTTATACTTATTTTCTGGTTTTGGTCCTAGATCTCGTTGATAATATTCAAAGGTTTTCCCAGTTCCTTGCCAGTTTTCAACACGGCTAATAATTTTAATATCCCCAGTAAATTTTGCAGATATTGATTCTTTTACATGACCAGTAATATAACGAATATCATCTCGTTTTTTTGCCCAGCTTAAATACACTCTTTTTAATATTTTGGCATACCCATTGCCCTTATACTTATTCATAATAACAAAGGCATAGGTATACAGAGTATTGTTTTTACTAAAATTTTCATCCATTCGAGCCCATGGTTCCGTATCAAGTTCTTCTAAAGGAACACCAATAATATACCCGATAATATCACCCCGATATCTTGCGATAAAAGGGAGAGATCCTAGTTTATTAAAATATTTGTTGATGGTTTCTTTTGTTAAAACTGCTGCTTCTCCATATTCACCAGCTAGATGATGAGAGATTTCGATTAATTGTGGATGATCTTCAAGACCAACCTGATTCATCAATTCAATTTGAAAAGGGCCTGAAGATGCAATTACTCTGGATTTTGATGATAGTTTAACAGTTAAATTTAGTTGTTCCATGCAGCGATGAATTTACTTATCAATTTTGAATATGATGCTGAAAACATCGATAATACCTTCTTTCTGCTTGGATGGAAAGAGAGTAAATTGCGTACCCGTGAAATCATTTAATACAAGACTAAAAGAGCATATTCATTCTACTGGATCACATCTTTGTGTAGGTCTAGATATAAATCCAGAAGCATTAAAGATGAATTATTCAACTCTTGATGATTTAAAGTCCCATACCAGAAAAGTAATAGACGCTACTGCAGATTTAGCAGCAGTATATAAACCAAATATGGCTTTTTTTGAACGTTGGGGAAGTGAAGGTGTTAAATGGTTAGAAGAAACGATGGAATGGATAGGTGACTCTGCATTAACTATTGGAGATGCTAAACGTGGAGATATTGGAAATACTGCAAGACAGTATGCTGCAAGCTTATTTAATTATTTTGGATTTGATGCAGTCACAGTTAACCCTTATATGGGTAGAGATGCAATAGAGCCTTTCACGCAAGATAGTGAAAAAGGTGTGTTTGTTCTTTGCAGAACATCCAATGCATCTGCAGGTGATTTTCAGGATATAAATAGCAATGGAGAAACACTTTTTGAATCTGTTGCAAAATTAGTAAAAAAGCTCAATAGCAATGATAATCTTGGGCTTGTCGTTGGAGGAACATCGGCTACTGAAATTTCACAAATCAGAAAGGTTGTAAAGGATTTACCATTTCTTATTCCTGGTATTGGTGCTCAAGGTGGGGATTTGGAAAGTAGTTTTAAATCAGGTAATACGGATGGAATTGCATTGATTAATGTCTCTAGAGGAATCATATTCGCGGGCGATTTAAGTGCAAAAGCGATACGAAAAGAAGCAAAACGATATGTTGAAATAATGCAAAGCTTTAAATGAATGAGCAAGATCAATTAATAGAAATATTCCAAAAAACTGGTGCTCTTTTAGAGGGACATTTTATGCTAACATCAGGTCGACATAGTCCAACGTATTTCCAATGCGCAAAAGTCTTACAGTATCCAGAATTTCTGCAGAAATTTTCAAATGAAATTGTTAATCATTTTCAAGATATAGATATTGATATTGTTATTACTCCAGCAGTTGGTGGAATAGTACTTGGTACGGAAATTGGAAGACAACTTAATAAACAGACGATATTTGCAGAACGTGAACAAGGCGTAATGACGTTACGTAGAGGTTTTGAAATTACTCCTGAAAGCAATGTTCTTGTTATTGAAGATGTAATAACTACTGGTGGATCAGTAAATGAGGTAATCGAATTGGTTAGAGATTCAGGAGCGAAAGTAGTTGGCGTAGGAGTTTTGGTTGATAGATCGGGTGGGAAAGTGAAGTTGCATGAAAAACAGTTTAGTGTTACTGAGTTAGAAGCTGTAAGCTATGGGGATGATGAAATCCCGGATGATTTAGCTAATATTCCTGTTTTAAAACCGGGAAGTAGGAGTTTAAAATGAAAAAAATAATAACATTAATAATGATTGGATCAATAATAATGACTAGTTGCGAAAAACAACCGGATGTAGCAGTCGTATCTACTAGATATGGAGATATGGTATTAGAATTTTACCCCGAAGTAGCCGAAAAACATGTAGATAGTTTTTTAACTCATGCGAGGAATGGATATTTCAATGGAACAACGTTTCATAGAGTGATTCCAGGTTTTGTAATACAGGGAGGCGACCCAAATTCAAAAACTGATGATCGATCTACTCATGGGATGGGCGGCCATGCAGCAAATTTCTATGGAATTGGACAAGAAGATGACTCTATTACTTGGATGTTGCCAGCAGAGTTTAATTCACGTCCACATTTAACTGGATCCCTTTCAATGGCACGTTCACAATCACCAAATAGTGCAGGTAGTCAATTTTTTGTTTGCGCTGGACCAACTCCACAGCTTGATGATCAATATACAGTATTTGGGCAGGTTGTTGAAGGTCTTGATGTTATTCAAAAAATTGTAAATTCTCCTCGTGATAGGCGTGACAATCCTAAGAATAAAGTTGAAATGACTGTTAGTGTCATGCCAAAAAACGAAGCATTAGATAATTAATTATAATTCTAAACAATAATTTGATCTAGAATACTAATTACAGTATTTTCAGTGCTTGATAAAAAAACCGGAACAATTTTGATTAAACTTTAGTCTATTACTAATAGAACATTATATACGATATAGAAAAATGATAAAAACAATTATTAAACCTATACTATTCATCTCATTATTGATTGGATTAGGATATAGTCAATTCCAAAACCCAGTTACTGTTTTTGCGGAATCAGAAAATCCTGTCCGTCCTGGAGAAGTCGCTTATATCCAAATAGAAGCAAATATGGATGATGAATGGCATATCTATGCTTTGGAAAATGCAGGTGAAGGACCAGTAGCATCTAGAATTAAGGTTGATGGAGATATTGTTGAAAAACAAGGGTTAATTGAGCATCGTGAACCAACGGAAAAATATGATGAAGGTTTTGGAGTTAATACAAGATTTTTTAATGGTACAACTGTATTTCGCGTTCCGGTAAAAATAAAAGAAGATGCGCCGATTGGTAAAACAAGTTTATCTGTCTATATGCTTTACCAAGTTTGTAATGAATCTTTATGTTATCCACCAGCAGAGGTAAATATCAATGCCTCTTTAATAATTGATGATGGTCCGGTACGAAAAGAATATAGTGAATTTGTTTCTGCTCGTTCAGTAAGTAGTTCCAGTGAAATCAATCTTGATGATGCTATAGCTGCTGGTTTTTGGTCTTTTGTATTATTATCAATCTCGATGGGTTTTCTAGCGTTGCTTACTCCTTGTGTATTCCCAATGATTCCAATCACCGTTTCTTTTTTTACTCATCAAGGTGAATTAGAAAATCAAAAACCATTAAATCAAGCCTTAGTATATACACTTGGTATCGTTGCAACATTTAGTATCTTAGGCATGATACTTGCTATTACATTAGGCGCTGCGGGAGCAAATCAGCTTGCTGCAAATCCTTGGGTCAATTTATTTATTGGTGCTTTATTTGTTTATTTTGCTCTATCGTTATTTGGTGCATACGAGATTCAATTACCACAATCTCTTCGTCAGTTATCATTAGCGCAAGAAAAACGTGGCGGTTATATAGGGACATTGTTCATGGCTGTTACGTTTACATTAACATCATTTACATGTACCGTACAATTTGTTGGACTATTACTTGTTGCAGCATCCCAAGGTCAATGGTTTTGGCCTTTATTGGGGATGATTGTTTTCAGTACAGCATTTGCTACTCCGTTTTTTTTCTTGGCTTTATTTCCACAATATTTAGCAAAGATGCCCAAATCAGGAGGATGGTTGAATTCCGTAAAAGTAGTGATGGGATTTTTAGAGTTAGCTGCTGCATTCAAATTTTTTAGTAATACGGATCTTGTATGGGGATGGGGTGTGTTTACATTTAACTCTGTTCTTGCTATTTGGACAGTGATTATGTTTTTTACTGGATTATACTTGCTTGGTAAGATTCAATTACCTCATGATTCCAAACTTGAGAGTCTAGGCGTCACAAGAATGATGCTTAGTTTATTTTTCTTAACCTTCTCTCTTTATATGGGCACAGGTCTTTTTGGTCGTCCAATTCATGGTATGATATATTCATATTTGCCTCCAAAGCTTGAAAAAGACTTCAGTGCTATAGATAAAGATAATAATGTTGAAAAATTAATTTGGTATTCTGATCTCGAACAGGCATTTACGGAAGCAAAACTTATTGAAAAACCTATTTTTATTGATTTTACAGGTTATACATGTACGAATTGTCGTTGGATGGAAACGAATATATTTACTTTACAGAAGGTTGAAGAGCGATTTAATGAAATGATATTGGTTCATTTGTATACGGATGGAGGTGAAAATCACAAAGAATATTTACGTTATGAAATTGAAAGGTTTGGTACTGCTGCGTTACCGTATTATGTTATATTGAGTCCTCACGATGAAGTTCTTGCTACATTTCCTGGTTTAACAAGAGATTTAAATGAATTCCTCGATTTTATAGATAAAGGTTTAGCGGGTTAATTAAATAATAATATGAAGTCATTATTCACTTTAATGATATTTTCTATTCTAACCATGTCAATTGGTTGTGGTCAGAAAAAAAATAATGAAGAAATTTCTTCTAAAGAGGAACCAAAGTCAGCGAATAAAGATCAAGTAAGTAAAACTTCTAATACAGAGAATAGAACCAATCAACCGCAAAGACCTCCAGTCTCAATCCCAGCTCCAGAGTTTACTCTTGCTACAACCGATGGAGATCTAGTTTCATTAAGTGATTTAAAAGGAAAGGTAGTATTGTTGAATTTTTGGGGAACATGGTGTGGTCCCTGTAGAATGGAATTGCCTGATTTCGTCAAATTATATGATAAATATAATAAAGATGGTTTAGAGATAGTGGGCATTACAATAAGACGAGGTGAGTCAATCGAAGACGTTGCAAGATTTCAAGAACAATGGGGGTTGAATTATTTGTTGTTGAATGATATAAACGGTAATGAAGTTTCTGAAGTAACGATGGATTATAGTAGAGCTATTGGGCAAATGATAAGCGGAATCCCGACAACACTTATTATAAATCGTGAAGGTTTTATTGTAAATGGATTTATTGGCCCCCGTAGAGAGCAAGTATTTTATAACGCAATTAAACCATATTTATAATTATTATTAGAAAATTTTCACCAATGACGCTGGCTCTAATTTGCGCCGGATTCCTAATAAATATTCTCGCTTCACGTTTGCATGCTTCCAACTATTGGCAGCAGTATGTTCATTATAATATGGATATTAAGTTAGATGTAAATGAAAAAACAGTGGGTGGGACTTCGATCATTAAGTACACAAATAATTCACCTGATATCCTAAATAATATTTACATGCATTTATATCCTAATGCATTCCAGATAGGATCTGTAAAATACCGTGAGCTAAAACAAAAGTATGGTCGTGTACCTCGCGCTGCAAAATTTATAAAAGGATTTGAAGACTCATTTAGTAAAATAGATGTTCATCGATTTCAAATAGTGTCTAATGCTGCTGTTTTATCAGATACTTTTAAAATTGATGATACTATTTTATCTGCAGAATTAATAAATGGACTTAAGCCCGGAGAATCAATTACAATTGAATTGGATTGGACTCATCATGTTGGAGAACAAGTGGAAAGAGCTGGTAGAGTTAATAATCAATACAATATGGCACAGTGGTATCCCAAATTGGTTGTTTATGATGAAGATGGGTGGCACAATATACCATTCCATGCATCTGGTGAATTTTATGGTGAGTTTGGGACATTTGATGTGAGTATTGATATTCCTGAATATTACGTTTTGGGTGCAACTGGAAATATAACCAGTGGTGATCCAGGATGGGAATCCGTACGAGTAGATACTTCCAAAAACTTTGTAGAATGGCTGGATGATTTTCAAAAGGATAAAACAAAAGCAGATTCTACAGCAAGGAGAAAAGTTTCTTTTCATGCAGAACAAGTGCATGATTTTGCTTGGATTACATCTCCTACTTTTTTGTATGAGTCAGGATCATGGAATGGCATCGATGTACATGTATTATTCAATGAAGAAAATGGAGAAAGTTGGACAAAAGAAGTTGTTGCGCGATCAGAAAGATCACTTGAGTGGTTGAGTAATAAATTTGGTATGTATCCATATCCCCAAGTAACAACTACCGATCGAATAAGGGGCGGTGGAATGGAATATCCAATGTTGGTGATGAATGGAAGTGCTAGTGAAAGTTTAATTCTCCATGAAATAGGTCACATTTGGTTTTATGGAATTTTGGGAAATAATGAAGTAACGGAAGCTTGGCTGGATGAAGGGCTCACTACGTTTCAGACAAGATGGTATATGATGAATCGTTATGGCGAACATGGATTTGACAGAGAGAATACTACATGGTATAAGCCGTTTCAAAAGAAACATTGGCATTTTTCGAACGCACTTGGAAATAGTCAGTGGTCCGTTATTAATTTTCAATTAAGTGGAAAAGATGAACCAATAAGTAAAAAATCATTTTTATTCAAAGGGCAAAACTCCTACAGATATAATGCATATACAAAGCCAGGAGTGATGCTTGACGAATTAAAATATGTTCTTGGTGATTCAATATTTATTTCTGCCATGCAGGAATACTATGATCGGTGGAAATTAAAGCATGCCAATAAAGAAAGATTTATCAATGCAATTGAAGATGTAAGCAATAAGGAATTAGATTGGTTTTTTGATCCTTGGCTTCATGATACTCAAGTATTGGATTATGGAATAAAAGATTGGAAAAAAAATCAGAAATCTGATGGAAGTTGGTTGGTGAATGTCGATTTAGTTAAGTATGGTATTAGAGAAATGCCGCAGTTATTAGAAGTCGGATTTAATGATGATAGCGTTGAAAGGATATGGTGGGAGAATTTTCAATGGCGTAAAGATGATACTTTTACTTTTAATGTAGACAAAGAGCCTATCTCTATAATCTTAGACCCAGATGTTAAAACTACTGATATTGATCGTAGAAATAATCATACCAATGGCCTACCATATAAATTGTTTTTTAGATGGCCAGGAATGAATGTAAATCATCGAAATACGTTTATTGTGCAATGGTCTCCTTCCGTTAATTATCATGATAAGGATGGTTTTATTCCTGGATTTTGGTTTAGTAGGTCCTATGGCCCATGGCATCGAGCTGATCTTCAATTACATTATGGTCTAGATTCTGAAGAAGCGTATTGGGATTTGCAAACAATGAGGAAGCCAGCCCATAGTGATAAAAATATTAGATATAATTTTCATGCTTTTAAACAAGGAGGTCTATCAGGCCTAAACTGGAGTTTGAATAATTCCTGGAGTAGTTGGAATTCAATGAGTCCAAAATATCAAACATCTTTGGGCTTTTATACTACCAATGCTAATGATACGGATCGAACAAATTTATTTGATATGGGTAGAGTATCTATGCTTTTTGCAAAGTTAAATATTACTAAAAATGGAAATTCCATTTCAATGGAGTTAGCAACGACACCTCAAGATTTCTCTGATTGGAGTTTTAATCGTTTGACTCTTACTGGAAATGTAAATAGATCTATGAAAGACTTTGGGTTTAAAGGTAGGTTTATTTTTGGTGTAATGAATTATGGAGATAATGGTTCTGTCCCCGCACAGGAACTTTATACTATTAATGGGGCAGGGGCTTTTGATACATATATGCGTCCCTATTTACGAGATCAATCAAGTTTTTACGGCAATTCGACCTTACGGCAACATTATCATTTAACAGGTGATGCAAATCTTCGGGGTTTTTATAACACAGACTTAGCTGGAGCAGAATCATTGTTAGGAACTTCTATAGAATTGATAAAAAGTATCCCATTCAAATTAGCAAATATTCAACTGGCATTATTTACAGATATCGCGTATTTCCCTCGATCATTTAATCTTGTTGAAATTAAAGGAAGACGCCTTTCCGATGCAGGTTTTGGATTTCGAACAAGTAAAAATTTGTTTGGGAAGCAATTATACCTCAGATTAGATTTTCCATTGGTTACAAATGATTCAAGTTTATCAAGAGAACAAGAGTTTCAGTGGGTCTTTAGCTTCGAAAGAAGCATTTAATTCACTCATAATTTTTTCGAAGTAATATGTATACAATGATGTCTATACGTATTTATTTAATTTCATTAATCCTATTTATATCATGTATTGATTTGAGTGATGATGATAATCAAAGAAACAATAGAGGATTTTTCTTCTGCTGAAGAGTGTGCTGGTTGTCACCCTCAACATTATGCTGAATGGTCAAGTTCAATGCATGCTTACAGTATGGTAGATCCAGTTTGGTTAAAACAGCAAAATATGCAACAAGCACATAACTCTGTAAATGGAATTGAAATTGGAGATTTTTGTGTGCAATGTCATAGTCCAGTTGCTGGGTTAACAAATCTTATTGAGAATCATATAGATTTAACAAATGATGTTATCAATTCTCTCCCAGCTCAAGTAAAAGAAGGTGTTACTTGTGATGCTTGCCATTTAACTACCCACTTACCATCTCCTACAAATATTTCAATTGATAACCATAATTATGAAACAACTGAGTTCAAATTATACTCAAGTTAATCCTATAGAAAATGATTTTCACAAGTCTGTGTATAGCAGTGATTACGACAAATCAGAATTTTGTCAAAATTGTCATAACCTTACTGTAGATAATCGTGATGCTGAAACAACTCAGTTTGAATGGGAGGGAAGCGCCTTTCAGGCAATGGGCGTTGAATGTCAAACTTGTCATATGCCACTTTATTCTGGGAAAGCAGCTATTACTGGCCCAGATAGAGATAATTTACATAGACATTTTTTTCCAGGAATTGATGAGGCTTTAATAGATTTTCCTAGAAAAGTAGAACATAGGGTTGCTTTGGAAGATCTATTATTAACAGCTGCGGAAATCAATCTATTTGAAACTCCACCTGATACAATTAAATCAGATACCGTTTGGAATGCTAGATTAATTATATCAAATAATACAGGTCATAATTTCCCATCTGGCACTTCCTTTCCAAGGCAGTTATGGATTGAAGTGTTTGCTATTGTAGATGATGATACATTACTGGCTTCTGGTTTCTTAGATGCAAGAGGGGATATTTATGATTTTTATATTGATCCGGATAGGAATATTGATCCTCAATTAAATATTTTTAATACAATTTTGTATAATACTGAGGGTGATTCGGGCCTTTTAAAAGTCTCTGTTGAGAATATGGTTGAAATGGTAAATAATACTTTACCAGTAAGTGATTCTCGAATAGTAGATTATTCGATTCAAATTCCGTCAGGAATGAATGGTCAATTAGAATTAACTGCGAGGCTACGTTTTCGTTCCTTCCCTCCATTTTATTTGAGACATCTAGGATTGGAGAGTTTAATAGAAAATGTTAATATTTTTGATATTGATGCTATATCTGAGACTGTATATGTATCATCGAACTAGGCATCTATTAAAAATTTTAGTTACTATTTTTTTTGTAATAACTGTTTTAAATGGAAGTGATTATAGTCGTTTAATTAATCCTCCAATGACCATTCAAATTAATGGAGAGTCTATGCAATTAACAGGTGGGCTAAATCGTCCTGAGCCACAATTTATAGATTGGAACAATGATGGTCTTTTGGATTGTTTTATTAATGATCGAGATGGAAGATTGCAGTATTGGAAAGGGTTGGCTGATTGGCAGTTTGGAGATAGACCTATTTTTACAATGATAACTAAATTCTTTCAAAATATAGAAGTTGGTAATTGGTTTAATTTTAATGATTTCGATGATGATGGAGATTATGATTTATTGTGTAATACTCCAGGAACTGATAAGGTCAGTTATTATACAAATGTGAACGGTTTACTTGAATTGGTAAATACAGAATTACAAACACCTTCTGGGTTTCCAGTGTATGGAGGGCAAATTGTAATTCCTGCAATTGCAGATATAAATGATGATGGTATATTGGATTATTTTGTTGGAGATGTATCTGGAAGATTAGCTTATTATGCAGGTGAAGGTATCTCGGCAGATGGTCCAGATTTTGAATTTGTAACAGATTTTTTCCAAAATATTCAAATAGTATGGATCCCAGGACGGCATGGAGCCAACAGTATTATTTTTTATGATCTAGATAGTGATTCTGATTTGGATCTAGTTTGGGGAGACTTTTATCAGCCTGGTTTGTTTTATCTTGAAAACTATGGTGATAGTAACGATCCAATGTTTGTCGATTCGTTAATGGTTGCCGATTTTCCAGGAGAGGGAATAGTAGAAACTGCAGGGTTTAATATCCCAAGATTAATTGACTTTGAGCCGGATGGCAACGTTGATCTAATTATTGGAGTGCTTTCAGGTGCATATGGGAGTGATTATATCGATAATCTGGCATATTATAAAAATAATGGTACCAGCGAACAATATGACTTTCAATTGGTAACGATGAACTTATTACCTGGGTTGGATTTAATAAGTGGTACTGTTCCAGTGCTTGAAGACATTGATGGAGACGATGACGATGATTTAATTATTGGTACTGAATTTAATGCTGATAATATGGGCTGGGCTGGGCAATTATACTATTTTGAAAATATCACAAATAATTCAGCGCCAGAATACGTATTAGTTGATTCATCATTTATAGATGATTTTACTACAACAAATCTTGCACCATCATTTTATGATACGGATAATGATGGAGATTTAGATGCAATTATCGGTGAATTTAATGGATATCTTTTACATTATAATCAGACGGACACTGGTTGGGAATATATTGGACATTATCTTGATTTAGATCTCAATGGAAAAACAATGCCTGTCTGGGGAGATATTGACCAAGATAATGATGATGACTTAGTTATTGGAACCAAAGATGGAATGGTTTCAGTATATATAAATAATGGTGATATCAGCAATCTAGAATTTGTTTCTCAAATCGATATTGGAGATGATGCTGCTCCAACAATTCTTTCCAATGGTGCCATTATTGCGGGTAATGAGGTAGGTGATTTAAAATTATTGTACTATGACTCAGGCAATTTAATTGAAAGTAATATGCCAGAATATCCTTATTGTGGGCAAAATTTAACTCCACACCCATTTTCCATAAGTGAATCGCAAGAATTTGAAAATTTATTGGTAGGTTCAAAAGCGGGAGGGGTTCAATATTTATCTTATAATTCGCTAGGGATAAAAAAAGAAAATGATGTCGTCCCCATAGATTTTGAGATTTATGCTTTATATCCAAATCCAAACAATGGACATTGTAAAATTGATCTTAACATTGACAAAGTCGGAACATATGAAATAACCGTGTTTGATATACATGGTAGGATAATTAATAGAGTATTTAATGGATCGTTAAATAAAGGGAAGTATACGTTTGTTTTGCAGGAGATTATATCATCCGGCGTTTATTTTATACGATTACAAAAAGATGATTTATTTGTAATTAAGAAGTTTGTTCGATTGAAGTAAGCGTGATCTAAAACACAATCAATCTAAAAATAAGCAATTATCGTTGATTATCTTGAGTGATACGTTAAATTCGGAGGCATAATTTCTCAGCTAGTCTTTAAGAAACTGTAATTAAAAAAAATTATTTCATTTGGAGGATTAAATGTTGTTCGGAAAACTGACTAGACCGCTTATTTTACTATTGGTACTGATCACAGTATTAATTGGTCAAGTTTCTCGAGATGAGACTATTCAAATAACATATCCGACTACTGGAACAGTAATAGACACCAATTTTGTTGATGCTACATTTTCCGTTGCTGATTATTTTGATCTTGGAATACCAGGATGTGCGAGTTGTGATGGTTTTATAAAAGTTTCTCTAAATGGCAGTACTGTTGATTCAATCTATAGCTCTGATGCGCTAGTACCGCTTACAGGATTATCTGAAGGTGCTCATACATTAATCTTAGAAGCGGTTGATCCTTCTGGCAATAGCTATTCACCAGCTGCAACAGATACATCATATTTTAATGTAAATATGATATCCGTTGATGATCTTTGCCCGGTCTGGAATTTTTCTGTGTTTGCAGGTGATGCTCGTAATTATCTTAGTTGGAGCTATCCCAGTAATGAACCACCAGCAGAATGGTATTTTGCGCATGACGGAACCTTTGAAAATGCATATGGTTCTTTTGGTGGTGGATCAGGTACAGCTCAACTATTCATGCCGACAGGATACCCAGCTACTATTCAATCAGTGCGTTTTCATGTAGATGCTGGAGGAAGTTTTACACAAGATGTTGAAGTCAATGTTTTCGCTGATGATGGAACCACCTTGTTGGCTGGCCCGTATATTGTTGGTGGTGATTCAGGATGGGTTGAAGTAGATGTTGATGATGCGGTTATTGAATCTGGTGGATTTTTAGTAAGCACCTATAATGTTGCAACTGGTGGACCATATATATCTGTTGATTCCGATAATTCAAGTTCTAGTTTATTTTTTGGCAGTGCGACAGATGGATGGAATGAAATGGGAAGTAGCTATGGTATTTTTGCTGAAGGAAGCCACGAAGCATTCATTTCTGCCCCTGGAGCAAGAGCGACATGGGTCAATAATACATATAATAATATGGGTGATAATTTACCTTTACCTGGAGCATCCATTATAAGCGCAGATGGGATTACCGTTGATCCAATTGCAACTTCCAATTCGGGAAATAATAGCTTAACAAATATTGAGTATCCACCGGCGATTGAAATGTTT
>LWDU01000301.1_pt1 | contig 13048 bp, 27 predicted proteins | sample 727161 | NCBI WGS metagenome assembly LWDU01 (sample SAMN04566230, study PRJNA314399) | hydrothermal vent metagenome | isolation source: deep sea hydrothermal plume seawater | place: Mexico: Gulf of California, Guaymas Basin | collected 2004-07-11 | reverse complement strand
ATAAATTCTTTAATGAAATTTATAGAGTATTAAAACCAACAGGACAATTCTATTTTAATATAAAATCTGGAACATCTAAAAAGACATTAATCACACCTCATTGGATTGAAAGACTTGAATCTTTTCAGCAGTTCAAATTTAAATCATATATTATTTGGAAATATAGTGGTTCATTCGATAGTACAAAAGCAAGATTTCATTTAGATTATGAAATCATATATCATTTATCAAAGACAGATGATATATCAATTAACTATGAAGATGGAGAACATGATCCTTTAACTTCTGTATGGAATATTCCACATAATATACCAAAAGATCAAAGAGTACACCCAACACAATACCCTGAAGCACTTGCTGAAAAAATGATTAAAAGAGGCTCAAAAGAGGGAGATGTAGTTTTAGATCCATTTGCTGGTAGTGGAACTTCATTAGTTGTAGCAAAAAGACTAGGAAGAAAATATTTAGGAATTGAAATTAACCCAACACATTATGAAACAATTAAGGAGAGATTAAACCATGAATGATGAAGAATCACGATTACAGCATATTAAGGATGCAGAAAAAACTTTAAAGAATCTAGAGTCAATGAAATCTAATCTAAGTGGTGGAGATACATGGAAAAGTATAGTTGATATTAGAAAGAAACACATAGAGTCATTTTTAAAAAGTTTAGAAGTATGACAGAAGATGAGATAAGAGCAATCATGATATCAGCAGTAAAAGAGGGGGTACTCAATTTCATGTATAATCAACAGGGAAAGAAACTATATTATTTGAAATAGGTTTTTATAATCAATATAGTTATAATAATAAGTGGATTATCAAGATTTTGTAAAATCAACTGATATATCAAATTGTAACCTACAATTCTATGTAGACGGAATGACGGAAGAAAGTGGAGAGATTAGTGGGATATTCAAACGCGTAAGGCGTGGGGATTATGGAGAACAAGCAAAAGAGGATATAGATGAACTTGGATTAAGATATGTATTATCAAACTATGACGATGTAAGACAGGATATGCTAAAAGAACTAGGGGATATTCATTGGTACACCAGTAGATTCATTCAAGAGATGGGATCAACATGGGAAGAAGTTGAATCAATCAATACAGAAAAATTACTAAAAAGAAAGACAGATGGAAAGATCATGGGGCATGGAGATAATAGATGAATATACGTGTATTAATTTATATGAATCCACTTGTAGTTGATAAAATTAGTAAGAAATTTTTATGGGAAAAAGACTCAGGTTTTCTATACACAAAACAATTAATTGAATCTTTACCTACTGATTGGAGATTTACAATACTCACTCCAAAAAAATTCGATAGAACATTTTTTGATGATGAACATGAAATAGAATGTATAGAATATGATTATTCTACAAGTATTCATCAAAACAGATACCATTTCAACAGAAATATATTGGCGAAAGCCCTACCTTATGGAGTAGATATTGATGTGGTTCTAAATATGCAACCAGAAGTAACTGCAAATTTAAGAGTATTCTTTGAAAATCAGCGTAGAGAAAAACCAATAATAGTAAATTATTTCCATTGGATAGATTCTGTAAAGAATAAAAATTTTGGAACTAACTTAGGTGGATTCATTATAAGAGAAGTTGAAGGAATAGACAGTGGAGATATATCACTTTTCCATAATGAATATGCAAGATCGTTGCTTGAAGAAACAAGAACTGAATATAGATTACCATATAATGAATACAAATTTGGTTATTTTCATCCACTTCCTACAAACTACGGAGAAAAACCAATTGAATTACCAAACAAGAAAATTATTTTATTTAATCATAGATTGAATAATACAACAGGGTGGAAACAGGTATTGAAGATATTCCAAAAATTAGATAGAGATGATTGTATATTATGGTTTACAGATGAACAGAATATGAAGGAAAATAAAGAACTTGAACAAATACCAAATGTAATTGTTAAAAGCATTCCATTTGAATCATATGGATATTTATTAAAAAAATCACATTTTACAATATGTAATTTACAAGATTATGCCACATGGAATATGGCAGTATTGGATAGTATGAATTATGGAACACAAGTATTATCAAATGATTTATCACTAATGAAAGAACTTGGTTGTAATTATCAAAATGATTTAGAAAATGGGATTAAAAAATATTTAGAGTTAAATAAAATACATAGAGAAAATAAAGATATTGAGGATTTTAAATTGGATGATTATGTGGAATCTGAAATTATTAAAAGAGTAGAAAATAAATATCCAAAAAAATTAGACCAAGTTAAAGGTTTGATTAATAGTAAAGAAACAGAAAAACGTGAATTTGTAAACACATTTTGGTCATTCCACGCAAATAGCAATTTTCAAATAATTAGATGGTGTTTACTAACAAGTGGATATAATGACAATATATCTGAAAAATTGAGTATATATAAACTTAATAATGATATTATTTCAAATAAATCATGATGTACTGCGACAAATGTGGTAAAAGAGCCTCAGAAGAATTAATTTCAATGGCAGAAAATTATGGTGGGGATTATTTTTGCAGTGAGGAATGTAGAGATAAACAAAGGACTGAAGATGATCAGTCTAGATAATGGGAAAAGGATAAATAACAAAACATATTATTATACTTGATGGATAAAGAACGAAAAAAGATTGTAGAAGCTATGAAAAGTGACGATCCAGAAGAATCTCTAAAAGAAGCAGGATTCTCTATATACACAACTGAATCAAAAGTTAAAGGCAAGAAAAAGGAAAAGATATGAAATATAATACAAAATATTTAAAAAAAGTTTTGAGCAATCATGGATACAATCCAAGACAATTTGAGCAAAAATGGTATGAGTTTGCATTATTATTAATAATAGCAGAAAACACTGAACAAAAAAATAATCTTACAATTGATGACTTGAACACTAATGGGAGTCAATCATAATTGGCTAGTTATATTAAATGTCCTGTTTGTGAAGCAGTTTCTGTAAATGAATGTAGAGGATGTGGTTTGGTATATTGTAATGAACACAAATATAGACATCCACGATGTTCTGAGGGGAGATAGTTTGGAAAAATCAACTAAAGATATAATGCGAGAGATAATAGATGCTAGGGATAATGCCGTAGAACGTGCAGGGATTGTTACAATAAGTGATATTGGAGACACTAGTTCAAACGAAACACAGGTTTCATCAATTCATAAATATAAAAATAATGAAAAATGTGAATGTAAATGTCATCCATCAAAGTTAGAATGTATGGAATGTTATGATCATCCAACACATTTGAGTAAAAAATTCACAAAAAAGGTCTAAAAGTTGGAAACCATAAGACTTAAATACTAAAACTATAAACTCTAGGGTATCATGCAATGTGATACCTGTGGCTCTATGCTGGAGAGTATAGATGACACACAAATTATAGATGGTGGCAGATTTTACAAACCTCAAATGTTCTGTGAACGCCATAAACCACTTCAGGAGATTTACTCTTAAAGTGGTTATACCATTTTTTTCTCTTGAACTAATATGATAATAAAAAATTTAATTTCTAGGAGAGAAAGGGAACTTGTATTCGGAATAAAAAAAGACCTATATGAAGAATTAAAAGGAGTTTCAGAATATGATAATGATCTTAACATCAACAAACGATTTATAGAAATTAGAGCAATGATTGGACTTTGTAAAAAATTATTAGGTTAGTTTTTATAATGATATATTATTGATAATTTATTGATAGTTGATTGTAAGGATTTCCCAACTGCATTAAAAATAGCAGAGGTTGATTGGAAGAAAAAATCAAAAAAGAGTAAACCAACAAATTTTCAAGAGGCAACAGAAATAATGTGTGATGCTATGAAACTTATGATTATTTCAAAAAATCACAAGTATGGAAAAAACAATATTCTAAAGTTTGGACAACAGGGAATATTCATGAGAGATTGGGATAAGATATGTAGACTTGAAGAAGGAATAATAAAAGGTAAAGATCTCGGAGAAGAAGGACTTATGGAAACTTGGGCAGATAATGCAGGGTATTCACTGGTTGCAATGTTATTAGAAAAAGATTGGTATAAATTACCAGTTGAGTTAGGTTTAAATAATACTTAGTATTTAAATAAAATGCTATAATGCCTAATGAACTATCTTTTGATGTAGTTAATGTGAAAAGAATGTATAATTGGTTTTACCACGGATTTGAAGATTTTAAAAATAATGAATCTTGTTCTCCAGCAGATATCATGTTGATGAAAAAACTGGAAAGATGGTTAATTGATAATGGCGAATAAATACAATATGCAACCTTAATATATAACAAATCATTAATAATAATATGTCTTGGATAAATTGGTTGAATAAAGCTAAGAGATGTAAACGATGTCAACAAATGATAACTTCTTATCCATGTCCAGAATGTGGTTTTAATCCAGACATTACAAGATTTAGTTAAACATATATAATAACGTTAGCTATGTTGTTTTAATGCCATAATAACGTCATTTTGATATAGCTAACGTTACTTTTTTCCGACTAGTCTATATTGAAATAAATAATATCTCTCTCTCTTTTTTAAAAAATAGAATTAAATAATAGTAAATATATGATATACATATGGGAAAATTTTGTAGATTTTGCAATGCAACTCGTATAGCTTCTTTAAATGTTAAAACCATAGATGATTCAAGATATGAGTTACGTTGGTGTACTGAATGTGGGAAAATACAAAACAATTAAATATCACTTAATATAATATATTATACTTCCAAAGACCTGTTAAATGGTAGAGGTTGTTAGAATTGAGATGATTCTTTGTGGGATTGATCTCTTTTCTTTTTTTAATTTTGTTTAATGTTAGGAAAATACAAAACAATTAAATATCACTTAATATATAATATATTATACTTCCAAAGGAGGTGAATGAACAAAAATGAGTGAAAACGTAAAAACAATAAATCCAGCAAATGCACCAACAGTAGAGAAATCTAAATCTCTTGGTATTGCAAAATTAGCTTCTGGTAAGAAGGAATTCTATATTACAGGATGCCAACATAATAGAGGAACTCCATCACAATATACAAGAGCCGATCAAATCGGAGAAGATGGAAAAACTGACTATTATACAATTAAGGTGGAAACACCAATTGAGTTGGAATACAAAGAAGAAGGTAAAATACCTATTGACAATTTCTTTGTGACTCCTACGATCTATCAACAGATTGAAAGGATTCCAAATGCATTAGAAGGTATTAATACTGGTGCTAGATTAGGCCCAGTAAAAGCAGTTAAGAGAGAAAGCCAAAAAACTACAAATTCTTACTGGTGTTTAGCATTTGAATCAGATCCTGACTTTTAGTCAGGGATCTTCTTTTTTTTTAATAAACTTTATAAGTCGGAATTATCTATGGTAGACATGAAGTATAGGAATAATCAACAAATAGTTGAGTCCATTTTATCTGCAACTAAAGAAGTAGGAGTGGAAGGTATTCCAGTTACAAGGTTAATGCAAACTAGCAATCTTTCATATACAAGACTTGGAAAATTTATGTCAAAGTTAACTGGAAGTGGTTTAATTAATAAAATAGAATATGATGGAAGAAATACTTTCATAATTACTGATAAAGGTAGAATATATTTACAAGAATATCAAAAATTTTTACATATTACAGATGTATTTGGTCTGGATTTATAATTTATCCATTATATTAATAAGTAACATTAGCGTTATATAATACATGGAATCCTTTGATTACGAAATTTGTTGGAAATGTAATGAGATATATGAGGATGTCAACATTAAACCTTTCTGTGAAAAATGTGTGACACCAAAGAAACTTATAGTAGCATAAGTTTTTTTATTGAATATCCATTTGAACCTATACTTACTGTAAAGTTTAAATAATATCAATTCACTAAATTAATTGAGCAAATGTTTAGTAAAAAAGTGATCATAAACTTACAAAAAAAAGATGATACAATTCACATTGAACCATTAGGAGATATTCATACTGGACATGTTGGATTTATAGAAGATGCATACAAGTCCAGAATTAAAGATATAACAGAAGATGATAATAGATATACAATGTTTATGGGAGATCAACTAGATGCCATAAACATTTATGATAAACGATATAATCCAGATACAGTTGTACTTCATGATATAGATGCACAAAGACAAAGATGGCAAGACTTGACACAACCACTAATTGATGAACATTTGACTAGATGCGAAAAGATTAAGTTTAAACAGAATGTCTATAATGTAAAAACTGAAAACTTTGATAAGGTAGAAAGGACAAAATTTGTAGAAAAGAAAGGGGAAAATCCAAAAGTTTTCGGACTGATGCATGGAAATCACGAATATAAAATTAGAGAACTTACAAAAACTTATCTTGAAAATAACTTCTGTTTCCCTAACGGATTTGACTTTTTAGGAGCAAAGTCATACATTTCATTGGATATTAGACATAAGGGAAAGATACTCGGACAATGGAGTATAATGGCAATGCATGGATCTGGAGGAGGACAACCAGAAACAATGTTAAAACAAATGAAACAAAATAATTATTGTGATATATTTTTCTGTGGACATTTACATCAAAAATTCTATAAAGCAGAAAACGTAATTGATATGGATCATAAAACAGGTAAGATTTGGAAAAGAGATATCCACCTAGCAAATACAGGAACTTTCTGTGAATTTATGACGGAGGGTGTAAGTGGATATGGAGATACTAAAAACCAAGTTATTGGTATGCCGATTGGAACTGCAACTATCAGTATTAATGCATATAATAATAAGGTGAATGGACATATTTGAAACAATAAGACGTAATAAACAATATGTAAAAGAAGCACCTAAAGAATATATAAGAAATAATAAATCTGTAACACCAATACAAGATAATATTGTTATTTTTGTTAGAGATAATCCAAATTGTGTGATGTCAGATATTTACAAAGAATTTCCTAGTATTGATGAGGGTGGAATAAGAAGGGCTATGAGAAGAATGATAGAAGGTCACAGGATAATTCAAAGGTTTACTGTGGGTAATGTACCCTTATAAGTAAATATACTTAATTATTCTACACCAGATAATAATCGTATGGAATATGATACTGTAGAATCAGATTGGACTTATGACTTTAGAATTATTAATATGCAGGATTCTGATGAAAAAGGTGTTTGTTATCAACAAACAAAACAGGTATGGATTACACTACATTTACATGGATCATTTGATGATATAATAGATACATCAGTACATGAGTCAATTCATAATGCAATATGTTTAGATTTATGGAATATTGAAAAAAGACCTATGGATGAATCACTTACAATGGATGGTGAACAGGAACATGAGTTGATGAAACGTGTTAATTGGGTGTATAATGACTGGATTTATTTTGAAGAAGATAGGGTTTATTAGTATTTTTGATAATTAATTTTAATATATGTATGATTTAAAATCAAATTATGACAGACTATGGAAACGGACATTGCACAGAATGTGGTGGGGTAAGAACGTTTGTGGGAGATATTAGTACCACAAGATTGTACGTTTGTGTTGATTGTTTTGCAGAAAAAACTGAATTTTTAGGTTATGACACCTGTGAACACAAATTTAATACAAGAGAGGAATGTGAGTTATGTGGAGAGTGTGTATAATATGTTTTTATCCTTTAAATAATATAATCTCTACATGACTGAAGAAATAACAATGATTATATCTGGTGTAATCATTGCCGTGATAAGTGGAATGTTTATGGCTAGTATGAAACGAAGTTGGGCAAAAAAAGCAACCGAAAATAAAAAGATGGAAGAATTAGAAAAATCTGTTCATGTGTTACAAAAGTCAATTTGGAGACTTAACAAAACTGTATTAATAATGGCAAAAATACTTGATGAACAAACAGCAAAAGAACATCCAGATCTTACAACAAATTTGGAAAATATAGCCTCTGAGTTATTAAACGAGTCGGATAATAGTTAAATACTTTGTAATTTGTCAATATTTAATGAATAGTATAATAGATAGAATTACCATAAACAATATCTTGGCATTTATCATAATATTGGGATATGTTGGAATGTGGTCATTCACATTATTTATGGGATTGGAAGAAGTGGTTCCAGAGGGAGAAACAAGATTAGGAGTTATCCTAGATTCTGTTGAAAGCCTAGCAGGGATTTTATCGACTATGACAATTATTGTTGTACTCGTAGTTCAGTATCACTTTAGAAAATCAAAAGGCGAAACAGATTTATCTTAGTAATAAAGAATTAAATACTAGGATTATCTATTATTTTTATTGATTATAAAAGCTACAAGTGTCATAGATGCAAATATTGAAAATTCAAATGAATTAGAAAATAAAATTGATGCCATTATAGTAGATGTCACAGATATTCTTATTGAGTTAAAAGGTATTAAAGAAAAGGTAATGAGTTAAGATGGGTAGATCAAAATCAGTATTCAATAAAAAACCTGAATCAGAAGGATTAGGTCATATCTGTAAAGCAGAAGTTGATGAACCTTATCTAAATTCAAGAAAAAGCAATATCATAGAATTTAATTCTGCACAGTTAAATTCAACAGAGATAAATTCAATTATTGAAGAAGATAAACAATATGGAGTTTTTCAACCTTTCAATGGAGAATATTATACATATAGGGTATTAAACGAGGATGAAGAAATTACAAACAAACAAGTGTTAAAATCAATAGAGTATTCATATAGAAGAATATCACTTAGAACCAATTTAAAATTTCGTAGAGCAAGAGAAGGGGAATATGCAGATTTAAGAATTGAGTTCAGAACAGTTGAAACTGATCCTGAAAAAGAATTACAATCAAGTACACTAATGTATCATTATTACCCAATTTCAAATCCTACACACAGACTTCGTGGATTATGTGTTATAAATAAAAATTATTATTGGACATCAACAGGTGGATCATTAGATATGCATTATATTGATCCAGAACATTATCCAACACCTAACAGTGGATATGGTGGAAAAACATATGATCTTGATCAAACATATACACATGAGGTTTTACATGGATTGGGATTACCACATTCCAAAACAGCAGGAAATGTAATGTCTCCAAATTATGGAATAATGGCAGAATGGATGAGTGATGAAGATATTGCAAGAATCCAAGCAAAATATGGAAGTAGAAACATTTCAGAAAGTAGAATTAAGAGATGGTTGAAATGGCTAAAGATTGCATCTGAACGTGAATAATAATTACAATAAACACTATAAAGTTCCGTAATATGTTTATATAGATAATTTCATGTTGTATATTATGCCTAGTAGAGGACAACCATGGAAAGAAGGTGGATTGAACGATTCTACTGTAACTGGTGCAGATATCAAGGATGCAACAATTAAAGCAGTAGATATGGCAATCTTTGTAAGTGCAGAGCAAGTAGGAACAGGTTCAGCACAAAACATACCACACGGTTTAGGAGTTGCACCAAGCAAGACCTTAATCAGTGTAATTAATTTCGGAGCTTCAGTAGCAGTAGATGCTGTTGAAGGAACTCATACTACAACAAACTGTGTTGTAACTTGTACGAGTGGAGTTAAATACAAAGTATTGGCAATCGCTTAATCGACATAAGGGTAATAATCACAAAGTGAAAAAAATCCAAAAATTTTTTTTTTTATTTTATTAACCTATTACCACATATATTTTAGTTTCAAATATGCTTTTATACTAACGAATATTATCATTATCATGGTAGCAACAGTAGCCGTATTCTTTGACTTCGGTGGCACTGGTGGATCTCCTGCAACACAACAGGATACAACTTCATTAGGCCCTCCAAATCTTAGATTCAAAACTGCAGACGATGCAACTATTGATAACCAAAACCCAATACCAATACCTTCTAGTAGTTCAATTAGTTCCTACTGGAAAAGTATTTACTTGAAGGTAACAGGTGGAACTTTTACACAAATAGACAATGTAAAGTTTTATACTGATGGTGGAGGCTTTGGTACAGGTATCACAACTTACGTAGGAAACCAATTGCCAGTAAAAAACAGTGGAGCAAACACTGGATATGTTGTAGCAACTGGAACTGCTGGTACAAGTGGTAATGCAATGGTGGCAAGTCACGCAGGTATATCAGCACAAACAGATGCTTTCACATTCACATCTGGTTCACCTCTAACAATAACAATAAGTGAAGCAGGTAGTTTAATGAACGCAACTGGAGAGACTACAAATTATTTAGTCACACAAATGAATGTCGCAAGTACAGCAGGCCCCGGAAATTTGGCAGATGAAACTTGGACATATCAATATGACGAAATTTAGAAGTCTTTAACTGATAGAATAATTTTTATTTTTTTTATTTTTTTATTAAAACCGACCACATTAAGTTTATATAATCGGTTAGGTTGAATTATTTATTGGCACGTAATTTAACCAAAAATGCAATATGGCGTATCACTTATACAGATGGAAATACAGTTTGGGAAAAAGATCCAGCAAATGGAAAGGAAACATTATTCAAAGAAGTTGATCAAACTAAAATAAAATATGTAGATATTCTCAATCCAATAGAAGAAATGGATGACTTGTTAAAGGAAGAAGTTAAGACTCGTATTAAAAATTCAAAGGGAGATGTAGTTGAATTAACATTCAAGACATATCATGATCAGATAGTTCCTATATTTCATTTAGAACTTGAAGAATGGCAAAGACTAATTCTTTTCAAAAGACGATTAAAGAAAACTGGACAATATATGGCAGTTTTCGGAGAACCTGAAATGTTAGATGATAAAAAACGTGCAGAACGTGAAAAGGAAACAGGTAATGCAGAGAAAAAACCACAGGTTGTTCCATATTCATTAGAACAACCATTTGAGACAATTATACTAATTGGGTGGCAATCAACAATTGGGGATAAAAATGTAAAGTCAGTATGTATGGTTTACTCAGATGGTCATATTGAAATGAAACCAGATAGATAAAAATATTCTTAAATACTCTAATCTTTCACATATATCATGGTATTATCCTTTACAAACGGTAATGTAACTACTGACGGAACGGAGCAGTCATTATGGAATATTACAGCAGACAAACACTTTGCAGGTTGGGTGTTCTTAAACAATATGGGAGCAAACGAAGTTATTTCTGTTAGAATATACGTACAAGATGAGAACAATAGTGCAGCTTTGAAAAAGTATATTGATACTTCAATATCTGGAGCTCAAGGTACACCAGCATTCTTCATTCCTTATGTTCCAACAAAACAACATAAAGTAACTGTTCAACTTACAGCAGGTTCTAATATAGTATTATATTGGCAAAGAGCTCAAGCATAGTTTTAAAAAAAATATTTTATTTTTTACATATACAATGGTCGTTCATACATAAATTCCCATATTTACAGGTTATGGGAGAACCTCTGAGGTTAGTACCTTTGGAACGAACTATACTTCATCGATACTACAATATACCTTATGGTATACCCTATATAAATTATTTGAAAAATGATAGATAAAGTGTTTATTTTTCACCGATGCTTCGTAAATGATCTAAAGTGTAATAGTGTTTTTTACATAACCATTTCATATCTTTAAGTGATCTCATTACGCTTCCTTGACAGGATTCTGGGTATTGTTCACATTGAACCATAATTTTCATAGTTGTATCTGTAAATAAACATTTAAATTCATAAATATCATTCACTCATATAGCAAATATGGGAAATATAATCTCTAAAAATGATTCAGAGGAAATACAAATAGGTTCTTTAATACTTTACATAAATCCACAATGATAAATAATTTATAAATACTAGTAAATTGTACTATTTATATGCCAGACATTGTAGGTAATGGAGATGACTTGGGTGATCACATTGCAACAAAATCACTAAAGCAAATTAAAGGAACTGACGTAGCAAGTGCCGATGCAATCACACTTCAAGCAGATGGTAACACTTTTGACGTTACTGGAACAACTACAATAAATCACATAACAAGTACAAACTGGATTGTTGGAAGTGTTATGATTTTACACTTTGACGGAGCAGTTATTTTAACAAATAATGCTGGTGGATTATCTGGAGCAGAATGTAATATTCTACTTTCAGGAGATGTAAATTATACAACATCAGCAGGGGATATCTTAACTTTATTATTACATGATTCAACAAACTGGCAAGAGATAAGTAGAAACAGCAGTGGAAGTGTTTCAGATGCTTCTATCACAAATGCTAAACTTGCAGATATGGCAGCTAATACAGTTAAAGTCAGAAATGCAAGTTCATCAGGAGTTCCATCAGATATAGCATTAACAACTACTCAAATTCTTATTGGAGATGGAACAGGATTTACAGCAGCTTCACTTTCTGGAGATGCTACAATGGCAAATACTGGAGCTGTGACAATTGGAACTCTTAACCAAAATACAACAGGAACATCAGCAACAGTTACAGGTGCAACACAAGCAAACATTACAACTTGTACAAGTCTTACAACAACAGGTGCATTGGATGCAGGTTCTATCACATCAAACTTTGGAACTATCAATAATGGTGCAAGTACAATTACAACCACTGGTGCAGTAGCAACTGGAGCATTAACCGTAACAGGTGTAATCACAGGAAGTACAAACGTAGTATTGAATGCCCAAGGAGCATTAAGATTAAACGATTTAAATAATAGTAATTATGCTGGATTTAAAGCACCAGCAGATGTTACAACAAGTTATGATTTAATAATGCCACCAGCAACTGGTGTAAATGGACAAGTATTAAAAATGTCATCAACTGCAAACACCTTAGAATGGGGAACAGCAGGTGGTGCAAATATTGTTCAAACATTTTCAAATACAACTAATACAGCTTATCTCGGAACTGCTTCATCATTTGGTACAGTTGGAGTAGGGAATAGAGATATATACATTAAAATGATAGACACCAATAATGAAGGTGTCTTTACAAAAATCTGGAAAAATGGATCTGCTACCGAGGTTCAAATTGCATAGGTGGAATGATTGATTCATGGCTATA
>LWDU01041676.1_pt1 | contig 13050 bp, 11 predicted proteins | sample 727161 | NCBI WGS metagenome assembly LWDU01 (sample SAMN04566230, study PRJNA314399) | hydrothermal vent metagenome | isolation source: deep sea hydrothermal plume seawater | place: Mexico: Gulf of California, Guaymas Basin | collected 2004-07-11 | reverse complement strand
CGGTGGGAATGACAAGTCCAATAATCCGTTGGAGCGTCGAGCGTTTTGATTCTCCAGATGAATCAGCATCAAACGATGCTCCAAGCTTGACCCTCCCAGAGTTTGCCGAAACACCTGGCATCAATCGCCTGAAAATTTTTATTCCCGAAGCCAGTGGCCGACCAACCAATTGAGTAATTTTCCATGTCCCGGTCGGAATCGAATGAATCATTATCCCTCCCGGAGCTAGAACCCTCTTCATTTCAGCAAAAGCTTCATCAAGATGTTCAACATGTTCAAGCACGTTTGAAGAAAAAATCAAATCGAAAGAGTCGTCTTCAAATGGCAGGTGGGCAGCATCTGCAACGACCATTCCTTCGACGTTGCCAAACGAGCTGCTGTCTGCACCCCGTCGCCTGCGCCCAATTCGAGCACATGGGTGCTTCGATCCGGTCGTTCCACAGCCATAATTTGTCTAAGGTCGCGAAGACGTAAAAAATGGTGCCAGTTATCGGTTGGCAAATCAGTCGTTTCAACTCGCATTACTTGGTGTAAATTTCGCTCTACTTGTAGTTCTTGCTATTCGTTGAGGTGTCAGATTATTACCCAATAACTCATTTACGATCGACGATCACAATCATCGGTTACGTGATAGCGAATCAAAGCAATAAACGGTAAAAGTTCCAAAACACTGTACACACAGTTCTCGCTCCCAGCGATTCAACGTGAGTATCATTCAACTACCCGGTGGAATAAATTACGCAACGTCGTAAACACCACCAATAAGGTAGAAGTCAGGATTCGATGCAGAAAGCATTTGTCACCGGTGGAGCAGGATTCATAGGTTCACGCGTCGTACGCGAATTTCTCGCAGCCGATTACGAGGTAACTGTTTTTGATTCCTTCAAACAGTACGTAGCTCCTGACCCACACGCTGTGCCAATTAATTTACTAGCGCGCCTGGCGGATATCTCCGACGACATCTCACTCGTTACAGGCGACACTCTCAATAAGGATTACCTCAGGCGAGCGTTGAACAAATTCAAGCCTGATGTGATCGTTCACATGGCGGCACTTCCGCTCGCTAACGTTGCCATCGAGCAAACCGAAGAAGCTTTCGATTCGATCCTTTCCAGCACCGTAAACATTCTCGAAGTCGTTCGAGACTTCGACCACGCCTGCCCTGTCATCTACACATCCTCAAGCATGGTTTACGGCGATTTTCAAACCCAAAGCGTGACCGAGGAAGCTCCAAAAGATCCAAAAGATATATACGGATCTATCAAGCTTGCAGGGGAAATAATTAGTGCTGGATACCGAAAACGCTATGGTATCGACGTGCGAACAGTTCGACCAACCGCCGTATACGGACCTTTCGACGCCAATCAACGAGTGCTCTACAAATTCATCACTCGAGCCCTAAATGGTCAGCCACTGCGCATCGATGGCGATGGCAGCATGGCACTTGATTTCACTTATGTTGACGACACAGCAAACGGCATATTCCGCATTGCGACCTCGGATGCAGCAGCCGGTGAAACGTTCAATATTGCCCGCGGCAAATCAGAAACTCTTTCAACCGCCGTTTCGATAATCAGCGAAACCATTGGTGATGTTGAAGTCGAGTACGGCGAAGTCCCTGCCCATATTCCAAACCGAGGAACGCTCGACGTTACGAAGGCTCGTAAACTGCTCGGATTCGAGCCGCAGTACGGACTCGAACAAGCCCTTCCTGCCTACATCGAGCACCTTCGCCACAACCCAATTTAACAACATCGGCCTGCAGTCAAAAATGAACATTCCGTTTATGCGGCTCGACCGCCAGTTTGCACAACACAAAGACACCATCATGGCTTTGTGCGAACAGGTATTCGCTCATGGACGAGTTCTTCAAGGACCCGAAGTCGAGCAGCTGGAACAACAGTTGTGTGAGGTCATGGGCACGAAAGAAGCCGTCGCTGTCGGATCGGCAACCGATGCACTTTTCTTTGCACTCGTAACCGCTAATATTAAACCCGGCGATAAAGTGGCCGTCCCAGCAATGACGTTCGTTGCGACAGCTTCACCTGTGATCCGCGCCGGAGCGACGCCAGTATTTGTCGACGCCGGTAAGCACTATCAGCCCGACATAACTAAAACCATCGAACTTGTTAATTCCGGGACTATCCAGGCCGTTGTTGCCACTCATCTGTACGGACAGCTATTCGATATCGCTCCCCTCGCCCATGCATGCCGTGTGAACGGGGTGACGCTTATAGAAGACGCCGCACAGGCAATCGGTGCCACCTATAACGGATCAGGCCCTGGGGCGCAATCATTCGCAGCCTCCCTCAGCTTCGACCCTATGAAGGTCGCTGGGGCATTTGGAAGCGGCGGAGCTATCGTCACTAACGAACCCGCAGTAGCCGAACGAATCAAGCGTCTTAGGTATCACGGTCGCGACGATTCACGTTCATATCAAGAACTTGGCTACAACTCTCAAATCGCTTCTATTCAAGCAGCGATAGTCGGATTCAAACTCGACCATCTCGACGAATGGGCAGAGCGTCGGCAAAACATAGCGCGTCGCTACACATCGATACTCGACGAAATTTCAACAGTCACTTCACCGCTAGAAATTCCCGGTGCTCGGCACGTCTTCCACAAATACGTACTCACCGCCGGCAGCGACCGCGACCGTCTAAAAAAGCATCTTTCAGACGCCGGTGTGGGCACGATGGTTCACTACGCATCACCGCTCCATAAAGAACCGTTGTTCGTCGAGTACCTGAACGCCGACAGCAGCTTCCCCGAAGCGGAACGATTGTCGCGAGAAGCCCTCTCGCTACCGATGTACCCCGAACTAGACGATGTAGACGTCGATTACGTCTGCGAACAGCTAACCAACTTCACTTGGTAGCCTTGTCCACCCAAGTTCACTCGTTCACAAAACGACAAATCCCGTCAGGACTCCCACAGAACACTTAGTTCGTCTGTGGAGTAGCCTATTCAGGTAACACGCTCCAGCCCGACCCACTGTCGGGCACCGCTAGGAAACAAGAATTTTGAAACCCGTCGTCAACATCGCCGGAAAATCAATCGGAAAAGGAAATCCCTGCTACCTGATTGGTGAAATAGGCATCAACCACAACGGTGACGTTGAGAATGTTTTCAAGCTAATCGACGCAGCCGTCGACGCTAAGTTCGATGCGGTGAAATTCCAACGGAAGCTACGCAGTTGTAACGATCATCATGCTCGCATCAGTCGTTCTCGCCTGGGATCGCGGAATGAACTACCTAATCGCCGACCAAATAGCTTCGTTCCAGTATCGATCAACGGTACTGGCATGATCTGGCCGAAATCGAGCATGGTCGCGCAGCGGCTTCTAATAATCCGATCGCGAAAACCGAAGCCCTTTCACGTGCATACGAGTACGATTTGAAGGGTCACTTGGCGAACCCGCTCGAAATAAATGGTGTCTACAAACTGGCATTTTCAGCTTGGGAAGCAGGAAACGCTGGCAGACCCGAGCTTCGACAAAAAGCGGTCGATCTATACATATATCTAACAGAAATCATTCCGTCTGATCAACTCGCCAAAGAGCGCCTGTAAATCCTTACCGATTACCTGAGTCAGCAATCCGAATAGCACCTAGAGTGCGAGTAGCCTAATCACCGTTCGCGATAGTTCGAACGTAAAACCCCTTACCAATCAATGTCACTAAGTAACGCAATACAAAGAGCCGTTCCAAACATCCCTCGAAGAAGACGGTTGATATTGGGACTCCTCGTGCAGGCAATATTGCCTGCGATTTCGCTATATGTAGCGTTGCTGCTCAGGCTCGACCTCGACGAAAGCCGAATCTCGTATTCGGCGATTGCGGTCTGGGCTCCTGTGCTAATCGGACTCCGGCTTGTAGCACTCATCTACTTCAACGCTCACATCGGTTTGTGGCGATACGTATCAGTGCCCGATTTGATTGCAGTCGCCAAATCTACGACGGCTGCAACCATCGTTTTCGGCATCATCGGTCTCCTAATAATCGACCCATTTGAAATCCCCAGAAGCGTTTACTTGATCGAATGGGGAGCACACATCTTCCTCGCTGGCGGACTTCGCATGGCAGTTCGAGTGGGTCGCGAACGACTCAAAGATGCTGGCGAAGATCAGGCACCGAAACGAAAGATTGTGATCATTGGTGCAGGTGACGCGGGAGCCGCATTCTGTGCCCAGATCAAATCAACCCCCGAATTCCGACTCGATCCTGTCGCCATTCTCGATGACGACCCGTCGAAGATCGGTCAAAGCCTCATCGGCGTGCCGGTAGCTGGCAGCATCGATGCGCTCATCTCAGTCGTTCAAAAATACGATGCCGATATCGTTGTCATCGCGATCCCAGCGGCGACCACTGAACAACGAACTCGAATCGTCAACCTCTGTCGAGAAGCTCACGTTGAATTCCGTATCCTTCCGGGAACCGACGAATTGCTCGAAGGTAACGTCTCAATATCAAAGCTCCGACGAGTCGACGTCGCTGACCTCTTGGGTCGACCTGAAACTCACCTCGACGAACCAGCGCTCCGAGCAACCTTCACCAACAAAACCGTAATGATTACTGGCGGCGCCGGTACGATCGGTTCTGAGCTTGCTCGACGTGTAATAGCGTTTGAACCATCGACGCTAATCCTTATCGACCGAGCAGAAAATCCGCTGGTACTGCTCGAATATGAACTTCGAGCCGAGATCAAAGAAAACGGACCAGAGGGGATCGATCTTGTAACTCGAATCGCCGATGTCACCGATCCTGTATCAATTCGAAAAATAATGACCCAGTACGGTGTCGATGTCGTGCTACACGCGGCTGCTCACAAGCACGTCTACCTAATGGAAGATGCCCCTGCTGATGCAGTGTTCAACAACGTCGGTGGTGTACTGAACGTCGCACGTGCAGCTCAGGAATGTGGTGCTTCCACGTTCGTACTTGTCTCGACCGACAAGGCAGTTTCGCCAACTAGCGTGATGGGCGCAACCAAGCGAATGTCCGAACTTGCAATCCGGGAATTAGGAGCTGGTGAAACAACGCACTTTGCTGCAGTTCGATTCGGAAACGTGCTAGGCAGCAACGGCAGCGTAATTCCGATCTTCCAGCAGCAGATCGAATCGGGTGGACCAGTCACCGTCACCCACCCGGAAGCTGAACGCTACTTCATGACCGCTCACGAAGCTGCAGGGCTTATCCTCACAACTGCGGCCATCGGCGACAACCAAGAAATCTATCTTCTCAATATGGGCACACCAGTCAGCATCGATTCTCTGGCGCGCACAATGATCGAACTTTCCGGCATGGTTCCCGACAAAGACATCACGATCGAGTACACAGGCCTAAAGACCGGTGAAAAACTCACCGAAATTCTTTCTTCTGATCAAGAAGAACTAGGCGAAACCGCCAACGAAAAACTGATGCTTATTCGCAACACCGGCAATGGCGGTGCATCCCTAGATGAGCTCGACGAGTTCATCGCCGCAGTACGCAACCTGACTGACGATGAAGTCAAAGAAGGCATTCGCCGGATCGTACCCGACTACAAGATCAATGGCGGCGGCTAGCCACCCTCGGAATTCTGACCAATTGGAAAATCGAGGCTCGCAGCGACATCAGTAGTCGCGGCCAGCATGTTCAGAGGATTTCGAGCCTCGTTCAAGTATGCGGTCTCAGTAGATTCAATAAGCTGCGTTGAATTCCGGACGATATAAGCTGTCGAATATCCGTGATCCACTAGTATTTTTGTCATCTCTGATCTACCGTCTTCTTCAAGTGGAATCTCGATGACTAATGCCTTAATCCGACCACTGCTCAACAGATTTTTGGCGCCCCTTAATACTTTGATATCCGAGCCTTCGACATCGATTTTCACCACATCGATCATCTGAATGTCATTACTTGCCGCGAAATTATCAAGTGAATCTACCGACACTTCGTAAACGGTCTCGGATTCACCTTCCTGCTCCGAAGGCACGCCGAGATGGTTTGTACCGTGATCTCTGTTTCGGGTGAACATCGTTGTACCCGAATGATCTGAAATTGCGACGTTATGAGAAACAACCTTACGACTGGCGACGTTTGCGACATTCGTCTCTAAATGATCGAAATTCAAGTCGTCAGCTTCGAATGAATGCACCGTGTGGTTATCAGCTCCAAATTGCTCCATAGCAAGAGTAATAACCCCGATATACGCGCCGATATCAATGCTGATTCGTTGGCTTGTGCCGTATTCAGGTGCCGGTTCGATAGCCTGGTAAATATTGCGTAGTTGCTCGATAACTCCGCTATCGTCGGTGCGAGGCTCACCCGCTGGGGTCGTTATCGCCCTGTTGTAATCCCAAATCCAATAGCTCAGCCCGTATAGATCAACGTGTCGGGTTTTCCCTCGTGTCCGGTGCATGACAATGCGTCTAGCTAGACGGAACCGATGTCTTAATCGCCAATTCACCGTGAACTTATTCCTGACATCAAAATTAATAAATTGTTAGTCATCTGACCTAACCGCAACTTAGCGACCACGTGATCGATAATCACTGAATATCTCAAAAATATCAGTGTAGCTAAACCCAAGTTCGCCGGCAGCATGGGCGCCGTCATGCGCCGAGCCGTTCATCAATGATTCCACAGATACCGGCGGTGTCCACCTGGTCAAATACCTGCCCCACCACGCCAACTGCAACGGCACTGCGAACAGCACCGCCGGTATCGAAACCAAAGGCTTTTTTAGTCCGGCCGCCTCACATACGCCCTGCACGAAATCGCCTGTGCTCAGCGTCGGGCCAGCGACTGTGTATGTCCGTCCCGCAACTCCAACTCCTGAGGCTGCGATCAACGCCACCGCAAGATCATCCGACCAAACAGGGCTGATTCGTCTGGACGGCGCGGGCAACACCTTTAGCGATCCGCTGAGCAATCTATCGACTAGTAAGCCGGCTCTCCCCTGCTCGCTACCGAACACAGATGCAGGTCGCACGATCACAGCATCAAGCCCGCTTGCCACAGTCTCGCCAATCAAGTCTTCTGCTTCAGATTTTGTCGCAGCGTAAGGATCGACAAGGTCTCCGTTTCGAAATCCTGCAACATTCACAGTCGAAACGTGGACAAGTTTTGCTCCAACTTCCGAAGCGGCATGAATCGCGTTTTGGGTCCCCTTCACGTTCATCTCTTCAAACTCTTTGTAAGATGAAGCCGAACCGTGAACCGCAGCAGCCACATGAAAAATCACATCAGCACCAGCGGCGCTGGCAACAAATCCCGCCTTATCCCGAACATCGCCCCGCACATGCTGAACGCCGTCTGGCAAACGATTTGCACTGGTTCCACGAGAGTAACCGGTAACCTGAACACCCATCTCGATCAGTTTTCTACACAGTGCCACACCCACAATTCCGGTGAATCCGGTAACAAATGCGTGCTTGAAGCGCATTGAGGGTTCTGTAACCATTGAAACTCTAGATCTTTCATTGAGAAGATGAACGATGTAATCGGTGCTAATCCAATGTAGAGGTTAGCGCAGTAGTTGTGGAATTTACTGTTTGGCAAAACGCACGTTTGACCTCATATTCAGCATCGCCGGGCTAATTATTTTTTCCCCCGTGCTACTCATAACCGCCCGGGTTGTTCTCATAACACTGGGTCGGCCTGTTCTCTACTCGCCTCAACGTGCCGGAAAACGCTCGGGAAAATCGAGCACCCTGATAATGGTTCGAAAATTCCGAAGCATTCGCATCGTTGAAGGTCCCAGCTCGCACCACTCCGGTGATGACGACCCCCGTGTGACAACCGTCGGCCGCTGGATACGAAAGTTCAAGATCGACGAACTCCCTCAGCTCTGGAACGTTGCTAAAGGCGACATGAGCTTTGTAGGGCCACGCCCAGAAACGCCCGACTACACAAAGCTCTACACCGAAGAGCAATTGGTGATCCTCGACATCCGACCCGGAATCACAGATTTCGCATCAATAGAATTCGCTGATCTCGGTTCGATTCTCGTTGGTGAAGACTCCGACAAAATCTACTTTGAAAAAGTATGGGATCGTAAAATGGCGCTCCGTATGAAGTACGTCGAAGAGCGTAACTTCTGGATCGATATCAAACTGATATTCCTCACCTTCGCAGCAGTCTTCAACCGGAAAAAGTAAATTGACTACAGCTTCCTCTAGCGAACGAAAGCTAAGCGTTGCAATCGTCATTTCGTCGTTCTTTCCTAACGTTGGCGGTGCTCAAGTAACCGCCCACAATTTGGCGCGCCATCTAAAGCAAAGCGGGCATCAAGTGGTGATGTTTTCATCATGGAGCAGCTGGCGACAGATCGGCGACCGCAAGGAAGAACTCGGCTACCCACTACTACCAACCTTCCCCGGTCAGCAACGCCTAATGCCAACATTCGGCAAGGCGTATCAATTCGTACAAAACCGATACTTTGCTTGGATGCAGCGAAAATATAAGTTCGATGTTTGGCAGTCGTTCGGAACCTATCCATCGGCAGTTTCTGTAGGCGGATTTACTGTCCCCCGAAACATCCCGCACGTGATGCGCACCGTCGGCTACGACATCCAGAAAGACCCCGAAGTCGGCTACGGCTACCGCTTCGATCCGAAAATCGAAAGCCTCATTCAAACATGGTCGCCGCGCGTATCGAAAGCAATCGCCCTCAGCGAATCGGTCAAGCCCGATCTCCGGGGTGTTGGCGTAGCCGATCATCAAATGGAAATCATTCCGTGCGGAGTCGATCAACCTCGATTTGAATCTACCGTTGTCGATCGTGACGCCATACGCAACAAATACGGAATTCCACTCGACAAGTTCGCATACATCTCCGTGGGCAGAAACCACCCCAAAAAGGGCTTCCCGATACTCGTCGAAGCCCTCGCCGAAATGAAACGTGCCGGAACAATTGGCAACGCGCACGCCGTGTTCGTTGGCTTGCGAATGAGCGATCTTCTTCCTCATGCGAAAGAACTCGGCGTTGCCGATCACGTAACCCTTATCGAAGAGCTCGGACACGACTCGAACGACCGGGAATATCGAATACCAAGTGCGCCGTTAGTCGAGCTGTACAAAAGCGTCGATGCCTGTGCCTTCCCCTCACTCATCGAAACGTTCGCAATGATCAACATCGAAGCGATGGCGGCTGGTATCCCGGTAATCTCAACCGACGCCCCCGGTTGCATCGAGACAATCAACGATGGAATCGATGGCCTGATCGCCAAGGCGGGCGACCCTATTGACCTCGCTCGCAAGATGGAACAACTGCAAAGTTCTAAAGATCTGCAAGCAAAGCTCAGCGCAGCCGGACAGGAATCGGTGAGAAACTCATTTAGTTGGGATGTTGTCGGTCGCCAGTTTGAAGATCTTTATTTTTCACTGACAGACTGATCCAAGTAAAAATCCCAACCGATGGCCATCTGCCAGAGTTCATAATTTTAGGGTTCGCCAGTATTTTTCAAGGTTTGAACGCGTGAGTGAGATCGACCCAGGACTGCTCGAAGAACGCCTATGGGCGCTCGAAGAGCGAAGATTTTCCAGCACTCGAATCCAGTTAACTTCGGTGACTGATTTGGGCAATGCTGTCGCGTCGATTCTGGAAATAGGTCCGGGCAGCGGGCACTTCTCATCCATCATGAAGGGCCTCGATTACTCGGTTAAAACTGCCGACATCAAATCCCGAACGAACCCCGACTACCTCGGGGATTTTCGCGAAACCGAAATTTCTGAAAAGTTCGATCTAGTCGCAGCGTTCGAGATGCTTCAGCATCTGCCGTACGCTGATCTGCCGAAAACACTCGTCAAGTTGGCCGAACTATCAAATCGCTACGTGCTCATTTCTATCCCAGCACGTGTCCATCGACTCGAACTATCCATCGAAATTCCCGCAATGCTCGCTCCGCGCCGACTCGGACTTGGCTGGATCAGAGGCAAGCATTCAATATCAACGACCTGGGAATGGCCGCGCGGCAAAGATCGTTCGAAAGAAGCCTGGGAAGGTCGCGAAGATTACTGGAACCCGCACTATTGGGAGATCGGTCGCAAGAGCTTCCCGCGCTCACGTTTCCTGACAGACATCAAATCAGCAGGACTCCGAATACTCTGGCATAAGTACAACCCTCAACACACCCACCACCTGTTCGTGCTCGCCGAAAAAGTGTCGAGTTAATGGTGATGCTGACACTAACTCGACTCCAGAATGAATACCATTGAATCAGGCTCAACCGTCGTCATGCCTCTAGAACTCACCGAATTCATCGTTTCTCCCAAATAGCAAAACAAACCCGAAAGACTTCGGATTGATCTCAAACCTGTCGCTTGTACTCCGCCACCTTGGCCCCATTGGGCTGCTCAAGGCGATCTACTTCGCAGTAATCACAGCAATCGCCAAAACCATCGGCGTGAAGACCATGAAAAAAAAGGTCTTCAACTACAAGCTGTATCTCGACACCAGCGATAAAGGTTTATCTCGGACGCTATTCCTGTTTGGTCGACGCGAAATCGACCACTACAAAATGCTTCAGGAAATCCTTGAGCCGGGAATGCAAATCCTCGATATCGGAGCAAACATCGGCTACTACGCCATTATGGAATCGCTGGCGATTGGCCCATCTGGAAAAATCACCGCCATCGAACCGATGCTCCCCAATATTCAAATGCTTAAGCGCAACGTTGCCCTGAACAATGCCAGCAACATCGAAGTGATTCACGGGGCTGTGAGTGAATCGACAGGCACCGGCCAGATGTACATGTCCACTCACTCGAACCTTCACACGTTCCACCGAGACGGCTCTGCGTTCGACTACCTTGAAGCAACGACAACTGACGTGCCGACCATGACTCTTCGTGACGCTGGTGAACGATCGGGCTCACGCGCCGAACTCATCCGAATGGACGTTGAGGGGCACGAAGTAGAAATTCTTGGCCAACTGGTCGATCTCGTCAATGAAGATTTCATGTCGCCACGTGTCATATTTGAAACTCACCTGAGCCGATACAAAGAAGGCAACGACTTCGTACCGGTGCTTCAAGGACTCTTCGATCTCGGCTACAAAGTCCGCATGGCAGCATCCTCAAGCAAAGCCGGAACCGCACGACTGAAGGCGCTCGGCTATTCCGGTGGCACGCCGTTCTACAGCGACTTCGGCGAGAGAGCGATCTTCCGTGATCTCAACAACGAACACGCCATCGATCTGATCTGCAACACGGGTGGACTTCGCACCGTCTTGTTGGAGAAAACCGGATGACGAACGAGGACCAATCGAAGGTCCTCATTCTCGGTACAGAACCGAGAGTTGCAGCACGCTTTAATGCTGGGTCGTCATCGTTCACGATCTATGGCAGCCCGAGCATCAACGGCCGTGCACTGAACGCTGAAGAGAACAGCAGGCTAATCAACGATCCTGTAGCCAACGCACGCTCCCTCGACGGAGAGTTCGTGGTGATTGTTGAGACCCATGACAGGGTTCTAATCGTCAATGACCGATTCTCAGCCCACCCGCTTTTCTATGTAACCAACGGTGAACAGCTGGTGGTCTCTTTTTCCTATCACGAATTGTGGAAATGGCTTTCCAAAAATAATCGACTCAAAATCGATCCTCTCGCCTTCTACGAATTCCTTCACTTCCAACGACTCTTTGGTGACACGACGTTCGATCAGTCGTCCAAAGCCCTGACACCAGCATCGATACTGACGTTCGATCCTCGAAACAAAAATACTAAAACAGAGCGCTATTGGACTCCTGATTTCGACAAAAGAAACGCTGGGCGAAAAGAGTTCGCCAACGATCTTGCTGAAGCCGTAAAACGCTCTGTCGCCACAAAAATTGGCGATTCAAAATCGCCCTCGCTGCTGCTCAGTGGAGGTATGGATTCTCGAGTAGCCCTAGGCGGCTTTAGCCCCGACCAGCTGCCCCATTGCATCACCGTTGGCGAGACTGAAAACAACGAAGTCGATGTAGCCCGATCTCTCGCAAGACTCGTCGGTGCAGAGCATACGTACGTACAGCGCTCGTCAGATCATTACACCGAAATACTGCCCGCAGCTGTCGCTACGGGCGGGGGGATGTACTCGTTCCAGCACGGGCATTTCTTCGATCTCGATCTGCCTGAAACCGATCTAATACTTCACGGTCACGGATTCGATTATTTTTTCCAGGGGATGTATCTTCCGGCGACCCGAAACACGTTCTTGGGCCGCCCAACCCGTTCGTATTCTCTCGATCGAATCTCGGCCGGCTTCATTGGGCAGTACACCCAAGAAGCCAAATACCGACTAAAAGGCATCAACCCGCTTGATCTGCTGCAATCCGAGAACGCAGACGAAGCGATGGGCAGGCTCGTGTTCGATCTTAATTCGGTTATTGAACCGATCGCAGGTTCGACCGCTGACCCGTACGACCAGTGGGACTACCTCACAACAAGCGCGCCGGGTCGTCACTACACCTACCTCAACCTACAGTCAGCCGGAACACTGGCCGAGCAGCGAACTATCGCGTTCACCAACGATATTTTCGATCTGTACTACTCGACACCAGCGAAGATGAGGCACGGCACAACGCTGCTCGCCGAAACAATTAAGCAGCTTGATCCACGGCTATTAGGCGTTCGGAACGCCAACACCAACATGCGGCCCGATCTATCGCCAGCACGCCTCACCCTCGAAACCTGGATGCGGGGGTTCAAGAGGCGACTGGGCATTGCCGGAAGCAATTCCGCCGACCCAAATATCGACGACCGATCCTGGCCCACTGGTGATCGAATACTGAGAAATTCAACCGCCCTCCGGGATAGAACTGCCCGCCTCGGTAACTCTCAATCGATCGAATCTCTTGGAATTTTCGATATGACCAAAATCCAAGCGGTCACCGAAATTTTCAACGCTGGTAACGAAGCCGTAGCCCCTTCCCTTTTATCGTTGATAACGATTGAAAGACTTCTCGACCAATCCTGATCTGAAACGCATTGGCCGAACTCGTAGGAGATACTCTTCAGCGAGTGCCCAATATCCTGCGAGAATTGAACCTGGATACCTCCTGGTCGTCCTTCCTGTCTGTTTTCA
>LWDU01006805.1_pt2 | contig 13050 bp, 12 predicted proteins | sample 727161 | NCBI WGS metagenome assembly LWDU01 (sample SAMN04566230, study PRJNA314399) | hydrothermal vent metagenome | isolation source: deep sea hydrothermal plume seawater | place: Mexico: Gulf of California, Guaymas Basin | collected 2004-07-11 | reverse complement strand
TAGACAAAATAACAGCCAAAACTAAAGACGGCATTCTTTATGTTACGCTCCCCAAGAGCAAAAAATCCTCTGGAAAAGTAGTGGAGGTTGTTTAGTATATATAACACCCAGTAGATAGAGAAGTCTACTGGGTGTCTTTATATGTTTTATAGTTTTGTACATGCGGTTACCGGAGAGACAAAGGAGGTTGAAATGCCTATGTCTGACTATAAAGAATACAAAGGAGAGGATGGCACCGACGAGGACTGGCAGCGCGTTTATGACGCCCCTCAAGTCAACATAGGAAATTACGTCGCTAAAAAAGTGGACCCATGGAACAATAAACAATTCGTAACACGGACAGGAAATATGAAAGGAACCTACGGGGACCTCCATGACTATTCAGCGCAAATGAGCGAAAAAAGAGCCAAAGAATCTATTACCGGGGAAGATCCCGTCAAAAGAAAACATTTTGATAAATACGAAAAAAAAGTAGGCAAAAAACATTTTGATGACAAACCGAAAGCCTTTGAAAACAGGCATGTTAAAATAGACCCTAACTAACTACCGAATTATTACTAGTAGCATTTCCTAATTCGTTAGTAGCTATAACATAGTAAGTGGCCGCCCCAGTTGTACCATCGGTTGCAAAAGTAGACCCTGTAGCGGCCGCCCCAACAGAATAATTATCTGAAGTATACCATTGGTATTTAAAACCGTCAGCACCATAATTCATTCTATCAGAAGAAGTAAGCCCTGTCACCGCTACCGATAGCGTATCCCCTGCGCTCGCACTAGTGACGGCAGGCTGATTAACAATTAATGGTGGCGTAGATATCCTTAGCCCACTAACATCAGACATCGAAAAACCAAAATTAGCCGTGATAGACGCATTATCGCCCAAAGTATTACTAAGCCCTTGGCTATCTAATTGGGCGTTTTCTACTACCATTTGCAATCCTGTTTGCCCACTACAATTATCTTTAATGTTAAATGTAAAATTATAATTATTTTCTCCAGACAAAAAAGTATTTAAATTGCCGCTAGTAAATTCCGTTGCTAAAGCAGAAAAATTTAATGTTCCCAATACAGGCAATACAGCTCTCTTCCCATAAGGGTACATTGACCCCAATCCATACAAATCTGTCCTTTCTATTGCAAAGCCCACCTCCATAGAAGTAATAGTAGCACTACGTATAGGGCTAGAGCCCGTAAACTCAATACCCGGCTCATTAACATTAGCTAAAATTAATTCAATATCTCCTGCGGTAAACGCGGCATGTATGTTGCCATCTCTGTTTGTTGTATTTATAATTTTTATCTAACACAGGCTCTGCGGGGCCCACTTTAGTCGTGTCAATTGCTGGAATAGTTTCGCCATTTGTGCTATCATTGTATTCATTCATAACAACATTATAAGCACTCAAATTACTAGAAACAGCCACAGGGGAGCCGACACTAGCGGTCAAAGCATAAGAGCTTAAAAAAACATTACCTAAAGCCATAACATTAAATTGATTTTTAAAAAATGAGTTAATGTTGGGCTCCTGATTATCCCCTGTTCCCATTAGGATATAATAGTTTCTGTCTTGATTTTCTTTTTTTATATACTTTAAAGCAGTACTATCTTCTCCATTGACATTTAAGCCCATAATCGCTTCATTGGTGCCATTTGAATAAAAATAATCAATATTTAAGCCAATATCAGCATTTTTTACTTGTACTTGACCAACATAATCCGGACTTCCTATTTGTTTGAAACGCTCTCTAGCAAAAGCAAAGTCAACAGAAGCTGACTGCACCCTTTTTAGACCAGTCAAATTACTTGTGTTGTCAGAATTAGCCGGTGGCTGTGAAACAGCGATTGCGCTTTGGCCATAGGTTATTCTGTTTGTTGCCATTGTTATATATTACACTCTATTTGCCGAATCTACTTTTAAAGGCGTTGTAGTTTTGTTGGATTTCTGCGTAAGTTAGGGCTCTATTATACAGCCTAAGTCCAGCAACCTGACCAACAATAGAAACTGAGCTGGTATGTCCTATTGTTACCGAAGCGTCAAAAATAAATAAATCGTCCCCTGATGCGTCAGCCGTCGTCTGCTGCACGCCATCTATATACATATAAGCCGTTACACCATCAGACTTCACTATAACATTATGCCAATTTGTGTCCCAAGTACCAGAAAGAGACCTCACATTAACAGAAGCTCCCGAAAGAAAATAATATAACTTAGAACTACTACTTGAAAAATAAAAATAACTCGGACCACCGTCCAGAAGATATCCGGACGCTGAATTAGAGCCTGCTGACATGGGATTCGCCAGCCTAAACCACATATCAACCGTTCCCGTGGCAAGATCTAAAACGCTATCGCTACCCAAATCAACATAACTAGACGACATCCACGGACTCGTAGGGCTCGTAAAACCTATCGCCCCGACGTCTTCAAACAAAAGAGGAAACCCCTGATTATCGCGGCCGGTGTTTACATTTTTTTGGCCGTTGTAGCCTTGTTTGAAAAGTAAAACGTCAGGGGAGCCAGCAACAGTACCATTGTTTCCTTCGCCGCTCCAGTCAGTCCATGTAACGTCTCCGTCATTACGCCAGTAGCCTTTCACATTAGACGCAGCAGACAAGTTGCTCGCACCGCTCATTGGATCCGGAGGCAACGGGCCACCATTAGGACCAGTAGCAGCAAGAGCGGCCATTTCAGAAGAAGAAAGAAGTGCATCATAAAGCACCACTTCGTTTATTAATCCATTGAACGGATAATTAGTACCCTCTACTTGAAACCCAATAGAAGCAGCATAAGCACCTCCATCCTGATCTATAGACCCCATAGCGCCAGATGACGTATCAGCGCTTCCATCAATATAGATAGTTGCTAAGTTCGGCGAGCCCCCATACCAAGTAAAACCAACATGATGCCATTGCCCATCTGTAACCTGAGTACTTGTATCCAAGCTACTGTCACTGGACCCCGTGGTAAGGATCAATCTCATCCCTGTCGTTGTTTTGGTATCTAGCTGCCACCCTTTGTTGGGACTACTTACAAAATTTGATGCATCAAATATGTTTTGGTAGTTGCCCGTATATGAACTCTTGATCCACGCCCCAAACGAAAAAGAACTGGTACCAAAACAAAACTCACTCGAATTACCCACAGCAACATATTCAGTAGTAGCACCGGGGAACAACATCGGCCTATTATATCCCTCCACCAACTGCGGACAGCCGGTTTGGCCGGTTAGCCAATCATCGGAAGCCATATTAGTCAGGGTACCATCGTTACCATTTCCACTCCCATCGTAAGCAATCGTGCCAACTCCTTCTACCAATGGCCACCATGCTATTAAATTTGTTTGTGAGACAAAACCACCAGAAGCATCGTTTTTAGTTGGTATAATGACCTTAGAGTCGTCATATAATTCTTTGACATTAGCGGCAGATAATGCTTTATTGTAAACTCTAACTAAAGCAACTTTGCACGGAAGATAAGCTGCGTTATCTCTATTTGCTATTAAAAAATTACCCCTTGCGCCTTCAGTAGATAAATTCCCTTGGCTAACGCCAGAATTACTGCCAGCCAAAGCCCCGTTTCTATAAATTGTAACTGTATCGCCCCCTGAATACACTCCAACGTCATGATACCAAGTACTTAAAGTAGGATAAGTCCAAGATGCCGACACTTGATTGCCAGAACTTGAAGTTCCCGATACTCCAAATGCCCACTGCCCCGGACCCCCTTGACCCAAAGTAAATCCATTATATGGACTAGCACCCTGTCTCTCAAATACGCCCCCTCTTCCGGAGCTACCTGTCAACTGATAAATTATTTCTATAGTAAAATCTCCAGTATCAGGCGTAATAGAGCCGCAATCTATTCCATCATCGCTACCATCAAAATCCAAACAAGTCCCATTATACATAGTCCCATTATTATTGTTCACCTTATCATACAGCAACGTTGCAGGGCCTGCTGCCGACTTCATGGCAGCATCCCCGCAAAAAACAAGGTTCTTCGTTACTAAAGATGGACTATAATCTTGAGACATTACATCATACCAGTTGGCGTCCAATCAGGACCGCTTAAAAGATCCAGCATTTCTTGATGCTCGAATTCGTACTTGCCAGAAACCTCCAAAGCCAAATCATAACAAGGAGGACGTCCGGTTACTTGACCTGAAGCAGCAAAAAAGCCAGACCCAANNNGAACTGTAGCCTGACCCACCATTCATGATCGATAGGTTATCTATCCAGCCGCCGCCTGTCATAGTAGATTTGCTCCATTCGAGGTAAGCACCGCTCCCAGTGACCTCATAATCATACTTATAAGTATCATATGTGCCACTTTGAACCGCTGTTTCGGGATATTGCTCTTCGCTCTGCCACGTAGGCTGATCAGCGGGGCTATCTTGATGCCATCCACTAAAAACGCTTATCTGCGGCTCATTACCTTCGTGTTGCGGATACACTGTAACATGGTATTTTACAAATGTTTTCGTACCGCTTTCCGCTGGCGGCGCTATGTTATAACGACATGTTGCTGGTGATGTTTCCATTACTTGGTTGAAATTTACCCCTGTGGCCGCATCACCGCTCGTCAGGAATATCCACCGTCTGTTGGGATATCTATTATGTGCCATAATATATTATATTTTATTAAATTTACACTCTATTTATACTTTAAATCTGCTTCTTTGGCTGTTAAAATTTTCTTTCACTTGTTGGGGAGTTAAAATTGTATCATAAATTTGCACGGCTGCGATCTGCCCATTCCACTCATAACCACCTCTTCCACCAATTATAATATTAGAAGGAAGAGTATAAGAAGAAAAACCCTTAGTCCCTCCTGCAATCCCATCATAATAGGCCCTTGCTGTTCCATTATCCATTACGATTGCTTGGTGATACCATTTTGTAGTATCAGAAGTGGCTCCGTATCCCCACGCTTGACCCTGAATACCAAAATTGTTTGGGCTATTGGCGTCAATTAAAGCACAATAAAATCTTTGATTAGTACCGTTACTTCCAACGTCTAACCACATTTTATTAGGGGCTGTAAGATCGGTTTTTATCCAAGCACAAACTGAAATAGGGTTTGTGTAAACATTTCTGCCGCTACCAAAAGGCGTAGTTAAATGCTCGTCCGTCCCATCGAAGTCCCAAAAAGCGCTGTCAATAGGCCTAATCACTTCACCCACTCGGTAAGTCGAAGTGTCTGTGTCGGTGCCGGTTATTAAATTAGCGCCATTATGGTTACCACTTAAATCCACAACAGGAGCGCTTAAATTGCGTCTTGTTGGAGGGGTAAAATTGCTTGTCCAAAGAGCGGTTCCTTTTGTTATTCTTGCCTCGTCTATGTAACCCTGATAGTAGTAATTAGCCCCGCCGCTTACTGATCTTTGACCAATATACATAGGCCAAGATAAATCCTCTAGCGCCGTAGCCTGTGTCCCGCTCGCACTTTCCACGCCATCTATATAGATTTTGTAAGAGGTTCCATTTTTGACTGCTGCAATATGATACCATGTGTTCAGTGCGATTGAACCCGAAGGGGTCTTTATGTCTAAAAGCTGAGTAGGGCTAGTATTTCGGATTAACCATCGTATATTCCCGGTTCCATCAGTATACATCTCCAATGAATTTAACTGATAGTTCCCACTATGCTCCCCTTGATTGATAATACCACCATAAATATTTACGGCAGTAGGATGAATCCAACAATCCAAAGTATAATCGCCCGACCCAAAATTCCAATCATCGCTATCGGCTATTTGTAAGCCATCGCTTCCATCAAAATAAATAGAACCCCCACTAAACTTAGATTGCGCAGTACTATGAGTTGTATTTCCAACTGTAGTAATTGTATGTTTGCTTGGGCTAGAATCAGAAAAAGTCTGGCCAGTACCCACATTCCCATGAATCATTAAATTAGTAGAAGCGGGGCGCGCAGAAGGACCTTGGGCACTTGGGTCCAAGAGCTGCGACACCACATAAGGCGTTGCATATCCTTTTTGTTCCACCTGCCAGCCCCAAAAATAAAAAGTGCGAGAGTTAGTGGGGCCGTTCCACCCGATTAAGGTATTAGAAGTAGCTCCTCCTCCAGTGGTTATTGTCAAGGAAAATCGTTGCCACTCAGTAGTTATAGTTTTACTGCTGAGGTCGTAAGCCCCATTTCCCCTATCCTGAAAAGCTAAACTAACAGTGGTTGAAGCCGTAGACGTTGTCTTGGCCCACACTGATAGAGTGTAGGTCGTACTTGAAGCCATCGTGACCCCCAATACAGCGTCCATATAGGTATATAAATAACTATTTCCGGTGGTTCCCGTCACTGCTTTTGTCGTGGTGGAGCTTCCGTCAGGAGCAATTACGTCTGTTGAATTAGCTCTTGACGTCCACAAAGCTTCAGCGCTAAAAACACTGGCCACTAAAGCAGTGTTCCTGCTACTATAATAAGGAATTAAATTTGTAGTCGGTTCGCCCGGATAACTCCCTGCATCGTGCGCGTCCATACACAGTACAATATCAGAATCTCCGCCTCGTCCTATTCCGTATAATTTTGGTCCTCCTGCTGTGCTCATATTTTAAATCTGCTTCTTTGTTGGTTGAAATTTTCTACTATCTGTTGGTCGGTTAAGGCCTTGTCAAATACTGCAACCGCGCCTATTTTACCGTCCCAATCATAACTTCCGGCAGCGGTTCCTCCTATCTCTAAGTTTTGATTAAAAGTGTACGAGCTGTAAGCAATTTCATATTTGTAGNNNCCAAAACGAATAAGTTATAGGTGATGTCGAAGGATTATGTCCGTTGCCAAAACTCGTAGATATAATATCGTCCGTCCCATCAAAATCCCAAACCGCACTATCAATAGGCCTAATTACTTCACCAACTCGGTAAGTGGCAACGTCTGTCATGTCTGTGGTGGCAAAATTGCCGCCATTATGGTTACCACTTCTATCTACTACAGGAGCACTTAAGTTGCGTCTTGTTGGAGGGGTAAAATCGGCCGTCCAAAGAGCGGTTCCTTTCACCACTCGCACTTCATCCATATAACCATAATATTGATAAATTGTACCGCCAATATTTCGCGCTCCTACATAAGCAGGATAAGCAAGATCATCTAATGTTTTACTCGCTGTTTGAGTTGTTCCAGTTTGAACTCCATCAATATAAATTTTCCAACTCGTTCCGTATCTGACGGCCGCAACATGATACCATTGATTGTTGGCTATTGTGTCTTGCCCTGTAACAATGTCCAGCTCTGTGCTACTGGAGTTTCGAATTAACCATCTGAGCTGTTGCTTGTTAGTGCCTGTTTCAATTTCAAAGGCATTCATGCTATAGTTATCTGATCCTGCCCCTGCAGAGCCTTCCCCTTGATGCCATAAACCTTGCCTAGCTCCAGAGACGTCTATGACGTTTGTGGGATAAATCCACATGTCTATTGTTATATCCCCACTTCCAAAATTCCAATCACTGCTATCTGGCATGCTAATATAATCATTGGTTGAACCATCAAAATATATAGAACCTCCAGAAAACTTAGATTTGGCCGAACTATGAGTAACGTTACTAACAGCAGTAAGAGTATGTTTGCTTGGGCTAGAATCAGAAAAATTCTGGCCAGTGCCCACGTCCCCATGAATCATTAAATTAACAGAAGCGGGGCGCGCAAATTGACCATCTCCAACAAAGGGAGTTGCATAACCTTTTTGCTCTATTTGGAACGCTCCAATTTCAAAATAAGAACCCCCCGGACAAGCAGACAATGCGGGAGCATAAATATAAAGGTTATAATAAGCATACGACCCACTAGATGTTTGAGTGGCAGAAAAAAGATGCCATTCGGTATCATTATAATCAGTATAATTAGCGTAAACGTCAGCTAGACCATAATCCAAATCCACATGGATCTTCTGATTGCTTAATTGAGCTGCGTTTTGCCCTGTAAACCTATACCAAAAACTTACAGTGGTTGCCGTGCTGGTCGAGAATCCGGGGGTCGGATTCGGCATCCCGATTCTTGTATAACTACCATCAGCGTGCGAGCCCCCACCATTAATTTGGAACACCCTTGGATTGCTTAACCCAAGGTTTTTATAAAAAAACTCTTCTGCGGCTGGTCTGTAGGTTGTTATTGCGGCCGTCCCATGTAGTGTCCATCCAGCGGTTACTGTTGTGGTATCTGTGCCGGGAAAATAACCGTTAAGCAGAGTATTAAAAGCCGGTTCGCCCGGATAACTCTTCGCATCGTGCGCGTCAATTTCCAAAACAAGGTTGCTATCGCCGCCTCGTCCTATTCCTTGTAAACTTGGTCCTGCTGATGTTCCCATTATGTGAATCTGCTTTTTTGGGCGTTATAGTTTTGTTTTATTTCGTCTGGAGATAAAACACGGTTGTAAGTTCGGATAGGTCCGATTTGTCCAGACCAATATCTTGACCCACCAATTAAAGCGGATGGGAGACCGGTCCCTAGATCACTCGTCCAATTGTCTGCGCTATTGTATTCGCCATTCCAATACACCTTCCAATTAGCGGATGCCAACGATTTATTAAAAGTCATAGCCAAATAATGCCACCTATTAGCATAATCAGCCTCAAAGCCCCCATCCGTTCCCCAATAATGATAATTGTAACCACCATCATATGAACCAAAAAACCATCCCCATTTTCCAGACCCAAAAGCACTTGTGTGCCCTCCTAAAAATAAACTATTAGCGCTCCCATAACCTTTGATGAAAAAATACATCCATTTATCTGCTGTAGGATAAACCCACGCATCAAGGCTGCCTAATCCAGCGATTTGCCCTGCGGAATTGCCTAAATTTATATAATAGTTAGTGCCGTTATATCCTGTTGCGCCTACATCTTTGCACAAAAGAGGAAAGCCCTGATTATCGCGGCCAGTATTTACGTTTGCGTTGCCATTTACTCCTTGCTTAAATATTAAAGAGTCCGCACCGGTCACCGAACCCGTATGACCGTTACCGCTCAGATCTGCCCACCGTCTTGAACCATTATAAGCAATGGCTCCATCGTTTCTCCAATAAGCGACAATATCTGAACTATTACTCAAACTCATAGCATCAGGTGGAAGAGGGCCACCATTAGGCCCCGTAGCAGCAAGAGCTTGTACCTGTGCCAAACTAAGCTCCGAATCGTAAAGAACCACCTCGTTAGTAAGACCATCTAAGAATTGACTTGTTCCATTCACAGAACCTATGCTTGCAATATCTCCACTAACGGTATTTGAGAACGTGCTTGTACTACTCGCCACGCTAACACCATCCACATACAATTTTTGGGCTGAAGCAGTGGTAGTCATTACTAAATGGTGCCACGCACCATCGTCAATAGACGCGTTATAATTTAACCAATCATGGCCAGTCCCGTTCCAAGTAAGGCAAGACACATAACCCGCAGCAGCACCCCCCGAACTAGCGTTTATAACAAGGGAATACACTGTGGACCCCGCGGCTTTTTGGGCTTGAAAAACACGAGCACTAGTTGTGCCATAATTTAAAACCCAAGCGCTAAAGCTTAAAGTGGTTCCTGTTACCAACGCATTTGAAGCGCCACAATTTATATAGTGAGCAGCCCCATCAAACAACATCGCCCCATTAAAACCCCCCACTAACGCTGGGGCACCACCGGATAGTGTCCACGTGAGGCCATTAGTTAAAGTACCGTGCCTTCCGTTACCACTCCCATCATAAGCAATTGTACCAACCCCCTCAACCAAAGTCCACCATCCCATTAAATTTGTTTGTGATACGTTAGAGGGAATAATTACTTTAGAATCGTTATAAATTTCTGTAACTTGTGAAGCAGACAAAACAGTATTCTCATAAATCTTTAGATCGGCTGCTTGGCCACATCTACACCAATAAAAGCGCTATTATCATTTGTAATACTGATTGCACTATAAGACGAAATATCCAGAGGCGTTCCGAATTCTACCCCATTTAAGTACCCCCGTAGATAACCACTACGATCAAGAGTGGCAACTATATGATACCATGTTCCTGTTGAAAGCGCCCCTGTGGAAACAGCATTAGAACCTGCTCCCCAATCAAACTGTAACTCGACCTTAGTGCCCGAGGTACGTTGTCGTATTTCAAAACCAGCATTTCCCGCACTAGAGGTTCTATTATTAAATATGCACGCATAATCATCATCAAATGCATCGAGCGTAAACCATGTTGATATGCTAATATCTTTTGTACCAAAAGCAATTGACCCCAAATTAACATAATCATCCGTCCCATCTAAATTAACACAAGTCCCCGTAAACATCGTTCCATTCGTACTTCCCACGCGATCATACAACAGCGTTGCACTCGTGTTCGTGGACGGGACTAACGGATCCCATGCCTCCACGATACCGTCTGTTACTATTGTTGGGCTGTAATTGGTTGCCATTATGTGAACCTACTTTTGTGAGCGTTGTAGTTTTGTTGTGCTTCAGTCTCAGTTAATACTCTATTATATATTTTAAAAGCGCCTATATCACAATCAGCCTTACTCCCACCTGCGCTAGTTGTTGCTATAAAACCCGTAGTAGAAGACGCCATGGTTTCAAAGCCTCCGTTATCATTTGTGCCACCCGCATTATCAGTATAAAGATTGGTAGTAGTTACTAGCGCTCCATTTTTATAAGCCCTACCTATTCCGCTAGTTGAATTAGACTCTAAAGTAAAACAAACATGTTGCAAGGCTGGAGCGCCCATATCCCCGCTAGATATTGAAACTCCAGTGTGACCGCTCCAAGCCGAATCACCATAATGACTAGAGCCATTGACGTCTCTTAATAAATAACAAGCATCACCTGCCCAACTACCCCTAAAGTATACCCGTATCCCGTTGTATATATAAAATATATATCGCTCACCAGCACTAGAAGTAAAACTCCTGTTAAAAGCTATATCAACGGAAAAATCACCAGCTGGTAAAAACGCTCCCATGCTCAACACTTGACCATAATCATCTGTTCCATCAAAACTCATAGAAATTCCATAGTCAGAAGTTTTAGACGGACCGCCCACCAAGCTAGCGCTGCCTCCTCCTGTGCCCAGATTAGTCCAAGTTGTACCGCTGCCCGGATAAGAACTGGTAGCGTTCGCATCTAAACACAAAACCAAACCATTTGTTACTATTCTGGGATTGTTATGAAATGCCATTAGTTTATTCGTCTAAGTTTATTGGAACGAAAATAATTTCACCATCATCATATTCACTGATAATAAAAGTCTCTTCGCCGTCACTAGCTTCATATTCTCCTGTTATATGCGGTATCATCCTATTGTTGGGAAATAATCTCTAAAATCCTGACCGGGCAAACATTTTGCAAAAAACAAATTTGCAATAGCCCATTGATGATCTTGAGTTTCTGTCCTTCTATTATAATTTCTTAAAATCATAAACCTAATAAATTTTGTGGCGTACCTAAACGGTGTGCCGCTATTTCTATTTTCTCCTGTAAACGGAGCGGTTGAATACCTTGTCCAAACTCCTTCTGGATAATTAGGAGCGCCCATAGCGTAATTATACGTGCCGCCAGCGACTCCTTTGCTTATAGGGGTTCCTACGGGCAAACTGTAACCATAGTCAGGTAGCGTACTCGCAGCGCCTGACCCATAATTAGTTTGGCTCCCTACATTTCCATCTACATAACACGCGTAGTCTCCTTGACCAGTAAGCTCCATTCTGTAATAAGCTCTAGTATTTAGTCTAGTATATTCATGCGCGGTGCCATAATCGGGATGAGAAGGTGGATAAAACTGCAATATTCTAAAATACGCTCTATTGTTTGTTACATCTGATCCAGTGTACCATCCACTACTACTTGTTAAGTATATAATAGAGTCTCCCGGAGAAGCTGCTCTGCTAAGAGTAGTATTACCCACCCCCCCACAATTCCTTAAATCAATAAAACTTTTATTTTTGTCATAGCAAGCAAACCCTATATGGCCTCCTGCTAAATTACCAGATGACCCTCTTACTCTGGTTTTTGCATACATTACACATTGATATGTGTCGCTTGTGCCAACAGGAACGTATAAACTACCCAAACCGCTGCCACCGCCCCCTCCTGTTATTCTCAGACTACCTCGACCAGCTTTCCTAACATCCCTATTAAAAGTTAATGTTTCAGAATTGTATGTGCCCCAAGTAAAATTTTGGTTACTGCTAAGCCTACAGTCACCATTTTCGTACAGGCCAAATCCATTGTATCCGAAGGTTTGTGCCATTTTATTTATCTATCTCTACTTCCAATTTTGGCACATCTTTTCTTTCTGCATATATATTATAGAAATAATTTAATCTGTCGCCCGGTTTGTTTGCATTGATATGTATTTTATTGTCCCACACTTTTTCTACAAACAGCTTTTGGTGTTTGCCTATTGGAGTTAACTGCACAGCAATTGAATCAAAATCAACCAACTCTATCCAATACTCGGGCAAATCAATAATTTTATATTTAGAATGACCAAACAAAGACAGAGTGTTGTTATCTGAAGACTCTAATATATCTATTCTCTTCAGGCTTCCCTTTAATGCCGTCCAGAGGACCGGAACGAGGCGATCATAGTCTACCGTCTGATAATGGGGGGAGCCGTCTTCTTTAAGTGCGTCTTTTTTTCCTTTAACTACGTGAGGAAAACCTTCTTCCTGCAACTCATGAGCCAAAAAACCCTCCCTTTCCAGAGAAGTATCATATTCATAAGAATTTCCTTGCGCTTGAAACTTGGCCTCTTTATACTTAAAATTATAAGCTTTAACAGATTTTATTTTTTCCATTAAAACTCTTTCGTCTGCCGTAGAAATAATATTTTTGACCCGGTAATCAGAACCACCGCCACCGCCCGATCCAGAAGTACCTGAGGAACCAGAGGAACCAGAAGATCCAGAGGAACCTGCTGCGCCTGAATTACCCGAGGAACCAGAGGAACCAGAGGAACCTGCTGCGCCTGAATTACCCGAGGAACCAGAGGAACCAGAGGAACCTGCTGCGCCTGAATTACCTGAGGAACCAGAGGAACCAGAAGTGCCCGAACTACCAGAAG
>LWDU01032554.1_pt1 | contig 13056 bp, 11 predicted proteins | sample 727161 | NCBI WGS metagenome assembly LWDU01 (sample SAMN04566230, study PRJNA314399) | hydrothermal vent metagenome | isolation source: deep sea hydrothermal plume seawater | place: Mexico: Gulf of California, Guaymas Basin | collected 2004-07-11 | reverse complement strand
ATTATGTCGTGACGTGGATAGTAGGATTTGCCATAGGCTTTGCTTACGGATTTCAGGTCACAACAAGCGGCGGATCGCTTACTGAAGACGATTTCTTAATTATAATGGTGATTTCATATTCGATCATAATACTATACCACACGTTCTTTATCAGTTCAGAATATCAAGGGACGCCCGGGAAAATATTGTTAGGCATTAAGGTGGTTGATTATGATGGCCAAAGAGTTAGTGTTGCTAAAGCGTTTGGTAGAACATTATCGTATATTCCGTCTGCAATCCTTCTTGGTATTGGTTTCTTGATGATTGGTTTTACTGATAAGAAACAGGGTTTGCACGACTACTTAGCTAGGACTTACGCCGTGCGGGAAACGCCGAAAGCTCAGATACAGAACCAATTCGATGCGAATACTGATAATTTCCAGAGAGGTGGGTCCTCTCAAACATTTGACCCATCAAAGGATTCTGCAGCGCAATTAAAGGACTTGAAAGAACTTCTTGACGGAGGAATTATCACACCGTCTGAATTTGAAGAGGAAAAAAGAAAGATTCTCAGATAAGCAAATAATGCTGAGAGTGTACCTCCCTGATTTTTGATGATGGTGGCCAGGCGATGGGAATAAGCCCCTTTCTGTTCGCCGTCCAGTGGACTAACTATCGCTAGCTTTCAGCTTGCTTTGCTTACGCTTCCGCCGGCGTAATTTTCTTATGGGTCGTTCCTTCGAAAGATTGCCAAAATCGGTCCAATCTGAACCACGCTGTATGCAGTCCGGCTCCTCGCTCCAGTCGCTTGCCATTTTTTATTTCCTCCCTCTAATGGGGCTCCGCCGCCCGGCCATGTCTGATATATATAGCTATCGTCGGAAGTCAGGGAAGTACTGTGAGCGGGAGTGGCCAGGCGATGGGAGTAAGCCCCTTTCTGTTCGCCCCATGCGATTGCTCGCGTGAGGTTGGCGGCATTCAGCTTTGCGTCCTACCTGGCGCTCCCGGGTCGGTCGTCGCGCCTGCTTGGACTTGCTCCGGCAGGGGTGGCCGTTTCACCAAATCCGCCGGCGACGTCACGCCCGTGGCGCTCATCCCATTAACCGGCGGCTGTGTCGTTTCTGCTCCATTGCCGACCCTCGCGGGCCCCCGAAGGCTGCCTTGCCCTTGGAGAGGGGACTTTCCTCAGCCCGAAGGCCGTAAGCCGCCCTCCATCTCCTGGCCGTCAGTAAATGAACCTCCAACGTTCTTAAAATTATGCTTCCACCTGGAATGGTTGTTTCCACCTAAATTGTCCAAGTATTATTAGTGACACTCCTTTAGGTTTGCCGGATGGACGAACTTCGTGTCCTGCTCACTGCAGCTGGCTGCCCCGGAGCGGCGCCTGTTATCAGGCAGCTGAAACAGGTTGAGGAGCGCTCAGTCAAGATAATAGGGACCGACATTGACCAGTACAAGATCGGGGCGCACTGGTGCGACCGCTTCCACTTGGTTCCCCGGGGAACCAGCCCCGAGTTCATACCACGGCTACTCGAGATCATCGAGCTGGAAAGACCGCATGTCCTCTTCCCCCAGTCCTCCTCCGAGATTATCGCGATTGCCAGTAACAGCGAACTGCTGGAAGCCGCCGGGACCAGGGTTATGGTCGCTTCGGAACGGGCCGTTAAAATTTCAGAGAACAAGGCAGAACTGTACTCTTTTTTCAAGGATAGTCCCGTGAAGGTTCCTGAATTTAGGCATGTCAGCAGCCTCGAACAATTTGTTTCGTCTACCGAAGTGCTGGGATACCCTGACAATCCTGTCTGTTTCAAGCCTCCCTTCTCGAAGGGGTCGAGGGGTTTCAGGATACTTTCCGAGGATGCCTCACGCAAGGAGATTATACTGAAACAGAGACCATTCAGCTATTTTATCTCCATGAATGAGTTCATGGACGTCTTCGGAGAGGACGACGATTTCCCTGAATTACTCGTCATGGAATACGTCCAGGGTATCGATTGCACTACCGACCCCCTGATCAGGAATGGAGAGGTCCTGCTGTGCCCCATCAAGTCCCGACACAACGAACGTTGCGGCTTGCCAATGAAATTTATCCAGGTTGAGAGTCCTGAGCTGCTCGAAAGCACCAGGCATATCGCGAAGGCGCTGGACCTGGACTGGATTGTCAATGCCCAGTTTATCGGGGAGTTCCTGATTGAACTGAATCCCAGGATATCTACCCAGATTTTCGCACCGGGGCTGAACATTCCTTACCTAGCCATAAAGCTGTTACTGGAGGAGATTACGCCTGACAAGGTGAGGGGCTGCTCCAGCAAGATAAAAATCGGGCAGACCTCGGTCAGGTACTACAACCAGATATTTTTCGACGATAATTAATCGCTAAACTCAGGTGGTCGCTCGCCGATAATCCTTATTACATCCACACCTCCGGAGCGCAATGACTCCGTCTGATGGAACCGCCGCCGGGAGTCCGGCGACCTCGAAGCGGAGCGGACGCGCTGGGAGCGCGAGACGCTCGCGCCAGCGCTCGAGCGGTACCCTGAACGGCTGGAGCGTTTCATCACCACCTCGGGGCAGGAAGTGGGGCGACTCTACACCGCGCTCGACAACGCGAGCCTCGACTACGACCGCGACATTGGCTTCCCGGGCGAGTATCCCTACACCCGCGGCATCCACGCCACGATGCATCGCGGCCGACTCTGGACCATGCGCATGTTCGCCGGCTTCGGTTCGGCGCGCGAGACCAATGCGCGCTTCAAGTATCTCCTTTCGCAGGGGCAGACCGGGCTCAGCACTGCCTTCGACCTGCCGACGCTCTACGGCTACGACTCCGACTCGCCCACTGCGGCGGGGGAGTTCGGCGAATGCGGGGTCGGCGTCTCGTCACTGGAGGATATGGCGCAGCTGTTCGACGGGATTCCGCTCGACAAGGTCACGACGTCGATGACCATCAACTCGCCCGCGGCAATTACTTGGGCGATGTATATCGCCAACGCCGAGAACAACGGCGTCCCTCGCGCGAAGCTGGGCGGCACCATCCAGAACGATATCCTAAAGGAGTTCATCGCGCAGAAGGAGTATCTCTATCCACCGCTGCCGTCGCTGCGGCTGGTGACCGACACGGTCGAGTTCGGCACGCGCGAGATGCCGAAGTGGAACACCATCTCGATTTCGGGCTACCACATTCGTGAGGCTGGCTCCACTGCGGCGCAGGAGCTGGCGTTCACTCTCGCCGACGGCTTTGCCTACGTTGACGACGCAGTCAAGCGTGGGTTGGGCGTCGACGAGTTCGCACCGCGGCTCTCGTTCTTTTTCAACGCGCACAACGACTTCTTCGAGGAAATCGCCAAGTATCGCGCTGCGCGCCGCATCTGGGCGCGCGAGATGCGCGAGAAGTATGGTGCCAAGGACCCACGTTCGTGGAAGCTGCGGTTCCACACGCAAACCGCCGGCTGCTCGCTGACGGCACAGCAGCCCGAGGTCAATATCGTGCGCGTCGCCATCCAGGCACTCGCGGGCGTGATGGGCGGCACGCAGTCGCTGCACACCGACGCGATGGATGAGGCGCTGGCGCTGCCGTCGGAGAAAGCGGCACAGATTGCGCTGCGCACGCAACAGGTGATTGCACACGAGTCGGGCGCCGCCAACGTGGTTGACCCGCTCGGTGGCTCATACTACCTTGAGTGGCTCACCGACGACCTTGAGCGGCAGGCACGCGACTACTTCGACCGCATCGATTCGCTCGGCGGCGTCATCCCCGCCATTGAGAAAGGCTGGTTCCAGAAGGAAATCGCCGCGGCGGCCTACGCCTACCAGCGCGAAATCGACTCGGGCGAGCGCAAAATCGTCGGTGTCAACGCGCACACGGTCGACGAGCCGGTCGAAATCCCCATACTGGAGATAGACCCGAAAGGCTTCGAGCGGCAGTGCGCGCGGCTGGCGCGGCTGCGCAAGCAACGCGACGCGAAGAAGCACACCTCAGCGCTCGACGCGGTCCAGAAGGCGGCCGAGGGCGATGACAACCTGATGCCGCACTTTATCACAGCGGTCCGCGCCGACGCAACGCTAGGCGAACTGTGCGAAGTGCTGCGCGGGGTCTTCGGCGAATACCGCGAGCCGTCGGAGTTCTGATGACCATCATCGCGCTGACAGGCATGCCCGCCGCCGGCAAGGGTGAGGTGGCGGCGGTCGCGCAGCAGCGCGGCTGGGCGGTGCACCGCATCGGCGACCTGGTCTGGGAGGAGACCGAGCGGCGCGGGCTCGAGCTGGCGCCCGCCAGCGTCGGTGCGGTCGCCAACGGCGAGCGCGAAGCGCACGGCTACGGTGTCTGGGCTTCGCGGTCGCTGGAGCGCATCGACGCGCTGCGCGCAGCCGGCAGCCATGTGCTCATCGACGGCATGCGCGGCGAACGAGAACTGGCGGTGTTCCGCACCGCCTACGGGGACGCGCTGGTGACGGTCGCGGTCGTCGCGTCGGCTGAACAGCGGCTGGCGCGGGTCCAGCAGCGCGGCCGCATCGACGACGGCGACGCAGCCGCGTTCCACGCGCGCGACGAGCGCGAGCTGGGTTGGTCGCTGGCGGAGACGATTGCGGCGGCCGATGAGACGCTCGCCAACGAAGGGGAACTTGATGCGCTGCGCGCGGCGGCGGGGGAACTGCTGGCACGGTTTGAGTCGCTTTAGTTGCGGTCGTAGACCGGCCGCTCGTCGAGGTACCAGAAGAGGCCGGTAAACCACCACGCTATCATGTCGAGCGACGCGACTAGGTTCTGCTGCCCCGTGGCGTTTGCAGTCGCCATCCAGTCAACCATCTCATCCAGTGTATCGCACGGCGCGTGGTAGCAGTCGTAGCCGCCGGTTATGGCGCCGAAATCCAGCGAGACGACCCCGAGCCGGTCGGCGAAGCGCACGTAGTCGCTGCGCCCGCGCTGCGACTCGTGGACCGAAATAGTGTCTGGGTGGGGGTGGTCGTGGTCCTTCATCGCCGCGTAGCCTTCGGTGTAGTAGAGTTCGCGGCCATTGCGCAGCACCGGGGCGATATCGTAGAAGGTAGTCCCAATCCACTCGGTGAGCGAAATCATCTCCCACTGCTCGTTTAGCTGGTCATCGCTGTCGGGGATGATGTCCACGACGAGTGTGTATTCCCCGGGATAGTTCACCCCGGCGCTGTCGATGTTCAGGTAATTTGTTATGTTCACGCCGGGCGGGATGTTGTCAATCCAGCGGTCGGCGCCGTCGTAGCCGTTCTCTTCGTTCGACCAGAAACAAACGGCGAGCGTGCGCCGGCTGTCGAACTGCGCCAGCGCCTCGGCCGCCGCGAGCGCCATCGCCACCCCAGCAGTGTTGTCGTGCGCGCCGATGTGGGTTCCGCCATTAGGTGGGCTCGGCTCCGCGAGGTCGAGGTGCGCCCCGAGCACCAGCCACTCATCGGGGTAGACCTTCCCTATCCTGTAGCCGCAGACGTTGACTGCGTAGGAGAACTCGTAGCGGTGAATTTGCCCGTCGAGCCCCATTGAGTCAAACTCGCCTTCCAGGAACGCCAGCGCGCGTTCATAGGCGGGGTCGCGCAATGGAGGTAACACGAATGGCCCCCATCTCTCGTTGTAGCCGTCCTGCTCGTCGGTCACGACTTCCAGCCATTCGTAGATGGAATAGCCGTCGACCAGCCCGGTGCTGTGGTTACCTCCTTGCTCCAGGGCAATACCGTCGCGCATGGGACGCGAAACCGGGAACAGCAACGTCTCGATGCCGGCGGCGGTGAGCCTTGCCGGGACCAGCGCCGGCAGTTCACCGTCACCAGCTACGCGCAGCGCGCCGATGCCGTCTGCCATGCCCTCTGCGGGACCGCCGCGGTCTATCCACTCGCGCCAGCTCTCGTTAGTAGCGCGCACCGGCCACGCGTCACGCCCCCGCTCGGCAATCAGGAACGTGGCTTCGTCGTGGCCGGGCGGTGCCAGCAGCATCACCTGCCGTGAGTCCCACGCCTGCGCGAAGTCGAGCACAGTCCCGTTCTGTACCAGCCCCGAAATGGAATCGCGGACCGGGTAGGGCACCAGCAGGCTCAACGGCTGGCGCGCGGTGAACTCGACCGGCTGGAAGGTGCCGCCTATCAGCTCGCCCGGCGCCATGCTGACCGAGGCGGCGAGCGCCGGCTGCGCCGGCTCGCCGCTGTCGAGGCACCCCGCGAATGCGGGCAAAAGAAGCAGCAGCGCCATTGAAGGCGCGAAGTGTGGCGTAGTCATGTCGCGTCGTCGCGCACGGTTAGCGCCACTTATGCTATTTCCTGCGTCACGACTAGCAGGAACAGGAACACCATCGGCAGCAGGTGGAACACGAGGCCGGTCGCGACGTTGACTAGCATCCAGCGCCGCGCATACGCGTCGGGCTTCTCCATCACCTTGTCAACGACCGTGTTGGTCGTGTCAATCACGCGCGTGGCGAGGAAGCCGACAAAGCGCGCCACGCGTTCGTGCGGCTGCGCCTGCACGCCGCGCTCGGCCGAGCCGTGGAGCCAGTCGCCCATCGAGAGCATGCGGTCGACCATCGGCCGGTAGCGGCTGATGTCGATGCTGATGATGCGCACCGCCAGCTCGCGCGTGTCCCACACCCTCCGGAAGTCGAGGTAGGTGTGCGCGATGAAGAAGGCGGCGATGGCGAGGTAGTGCCACTGCGATATTTCGCTCCACGCCGGGACGTGCAGCGTTATGCCCGCCAGCGTGACGAGGCCATCCGCGTCGGGGCTCGGGACGAAGAAGCGCAGCAGCGCAATCGTCGCCGGTACCAGCAGCCCGATGGTGAACTTGACCGCGATGGTGTAGCCGCGCGGGATTTCCTGCAGCCGCTCGAAGAGCCACTTGAGGTGGTGGCCGTGGAGCTTGATGGCTGTCAGCGCCGGTCCGCCCAGCACGCCCAGTCGCAGGACAATTGGAACAAAAATCAGGAAGTGGAAGTAGAGCTCCCACGCGGAGTCCCACCTCAACAGGTCGCCGAGCACGCTTGCGCAGCCGGTGCCCATTAAAAAACCGGCCACTCGCGGCGCATGCCGTCGCGTCGTCGCGGTCGCCGCACGAACCGCATGGAGGCCATCGCTCGCGAGCGCATCGCGCACCTGCTCGAGCAGGCGGAGCGCTGGGCGCTGGAAGGGCGGCAGCGCGACGCTGACCGTTGTGCGCAGCTGGCGCGGCTCATCGGTAAGCGCTACCGGCAGAAGCTGACGCGCGAGCAGCGGCTGCGCGTCTGCCGCGGCTGCAACGGTTTCCTGGGGCCGGCGACCGCCCGCGTGCGGCTGTCGCGCAAGGGGTGGCGCACCACCACCTGCCTGCAGTGCGGACGCGTCTGCCGCCAGCCGCTACGGAGCAAGGCCAGCGCCCCCGCACGGCGAGCGCTAGACGAGCGATGAGCGCAAACCCCGCGCGGACGCGGCTGCTCGACTACCTTGAGCGGCGCGAATACCTACGCACGCCCGCGGTCCGGGCGGGGATGGAGGCGATCGACCGCGCCGCGTTCATCCCGCAGCCGCAGCGCTACGCTGCGTGGGACGACACGCCGCTGCCTATCGGCCGCGGGCAGACTATCTCGGCACCGCACATGGTTGCAATGATGCTCGAGGAGCTGCAGCCGCAACCTGGCCAGCGGCTGCTCGAGGTCGGCTCCGGTTGCGGCTACCACGCGGCGGTCGCGGCGGCGATGGTCGCGCCGGGCGGCGAGGTGCACACCGTCGAGCGCATCCCGCAGCTGGCGCAACGGGCGCGCGCCAACCTTGCGGGCGTCACGAACGCGACGGTGCACCACGGTGACGGCTCGTGTGGCCTGCCGGAGCTGGCGCCGTTCGACCGTATTCTGGTCACCTGCGGCGCGCCGCGGCTGCCGGGGCCGTTGCGCGAGCAGCTCGCCGTGAGGGGGCGCATGGTGGTGCCAGTCGGCGGCCGCACGCTGCAGGCGCTGCTTGTCATCGAGCGCGACGGCGACGAGTGGCGCGAAGAGCGGCGGCCCGGCGTCGCGTTCGTCCCGCTCATCGGGAAACACGGTTACGAAGACTAAATAGTGCGGTCGAGAAAACCGGCGTGCTGAAACGACCGTTTCAGCTCGACTCGATGACCTTGCGCTCCAGCTCGGCGTGGTAATCTTCCAGCGCGGTCGCAACGTTTTGGTCGCCGAGCGCGAGAATCCGCGCCGCGAGCAGCGCCGCGTTCTCGCCGCGGCCGAGGCCGACCGCGGCGACCGGGACGCCGGGCGGCATCTGCACCACCGAGAGTAGCGAATCGAGGTTGCCGGGCGAGCTGTCGGAGGTGCACGGGACGCCGATAACCGGCTTGCGCGTGTGTGCCGCGACGACGCCCGGCAGCGCTGCCGAAAGGCCGGCGACGGCGATGAACACCGACGCGTCGCTGCCTTCCACGAGCTCGACCACGCGGCGGGGGGTGCGGTGTGCCGACGCGACGTGCGTCGCGTAGCTGATGCCGAGCTGCGCCAGCACCTGCTCCGCCTTCGCAGCTACTGGCTTGTCGCTGGCCGAGCCGAGCAGCAGCACCACGCTTGTCATGCGGCGCCAAGGCGCCGAGTCTTAATGGTTTGAGTATTGCGGAATCGTCGCCAGCGAGCCGCCGTGCCTTCGCCGCGGGCTTTAAAGAAGGCGAGCCATCGCGCCGCGCGCCCGGATGGTGTAGCTAGGAATCACTGGAGCTTGCGGAGCTTCGAACCCGGGTTCGAATCCCGGTCCGGGCGCCAGTTCTATGGGTATGTTCTCGACGATAGCGCTTTTCTTTTTTCCGGGTGGGTATGAATAATTTGCCCCGCCCGCAAGCGGCTCCAAACACTTATCCCCGGCTAGCCTACGCGCCGTCCGTGAGACGGTTCGCTGCGCTGTTACTAGTCACCCTGCTGGCACTGCCAGCGCTGGCAGGACTGCTGCCAGCTGGGGCGACTCCCACATCACCGGTTGGGGTTGAGTTGCCAGCCGAAACGGCGCACTTGGTTGACCAGCGGCTGGCGCTGATGGCTGCCCAGCCGGGGCGCATTGGTGAATTGGGAGGAACGCCAGCCCCCGAAGGGCAGATTTCGGTAATCATGCGTGTGGATGATTTACGTGGTGAGCACCGCACCTACGTTGTGTTCTTAGGTGGTGAAGTCGTCTCCTGGTTTCCCAGATTCGAGACATTCGGGGCAATCGTGCCGCTCAATGCGCTACCCTCACTGACATGGCTTTCTGGGTTGGTGTGGCTCGAGCCGGACGTTATGTTTTACCCAATGCTGGACAACACGGTTGAGTCTATCCGTGCGACTGATGTCTGGTCGCAGTTCGGGTTTCGCGGTGAGAACGTGACCATCGCGATTCTGGATACTGGCGTTGATTTCTCCCACGAATCACTGGACGACCTTGATGATGATTCTGGTACTGATGACCCGAAGATAGCAGTGGATTCGAACGGCAACCTTGCCTTCTACAACGCCAATACCGACAAGGAATACCCCGACGAGCAGCCACACGACTCCGGCAGCCACGGCACCCACTGTGCCGGCATCGCTGCTGGTACCGGCGGGCCTTCGGGAACCTACGCCGGTGTGGCACCGCAGGCGCGGCTGGCAGGAGTGATTGCGCTCGACGGCGGCGGGGGCGATGAAAACGACCTGCTACGCGCGGTCGACTGGACGATTGCCAACCGTGACCGCTTCAACATCCGGGTCATGTCGCTCTCGCTGGGCGGACCGGTGACGATACCTGGGGCGACCAACGATGGTCAGTCGTCGATTTCGCGCGCTCTCGACAACGCGGTCGAGAACGGCATCGTGACACTTGTCGCAAGCGGTAATGGCAACGTCGCTATCGCTCATCCCGGTTCGGTCAACTACCCGGGCGACAGTGAACGCGCAATCACCGTCGGTGCGGTCAATGACGACCATAACCGCGAGTTCTACTCATCGCGCGGCCCGACTGGTGACGGCCGTCTCAAGCCCGACGTGATGGCGCCCGGTGGTGGCGTGATGTCCGCCCAGAAAGGAAGCGGCGACGGCTACGTCTCCAACTCGGGAACCAGCATGTCTACGCCGCACGTCGCCGGACTGGCGGCGCTGATGGTGCAGGCCAACCCGCAGATGCGGCCCGACGCTGTCAGCAGTCCCTACAAGCAAATCATGCGCGAGACCAGCGACCATCAGGTTCCGTTCGATATTGACTGCGGCGAGTTATATTCGCCGAACAATTGCTACGGTTGGGGCACCGTCGACGCGCTCGGTGCGGTGCGCCGAGCGCTCGACCTACGCTCTGGCTCGCTCGCGGGACCGCTCGAAATCCCCGTTCTGGAGAACGCTTCCTTCACGCTCGCGATGGATTACACCCGCACCGAGCATACGACTCGCGGCGAGGATGGCGGCACCATCCAGAACTATCCGCAAGGCGAGCAGCCAGATTCAGTGCGTATCGAGGCACGTTGGTCGACGTCGTGGCCGGCACCCAGCAATTTCGAACTGGACGCCGACGCCGCCGACGGGCTGGCTGCTGAGGCGGCCTTCGCCTCTGGCGTCGATGGCGGCGAGCGATTCGTGCGCGCCTGGTTCAACTACACCGGCGAGCCAGCAGCGGGCGCGGTGCTCATTTCGCACCCGACGCTGCGCTTCGACCTCGGGGCGCCAGCCGCTGTCACCGAGACGCAGCTACGCGCCAGCTACGCGCTCAACAACAATTCCGGCATCTCGCGGGTAATGGAAGTCAGCAGCTACAGCGACCCGCCCGACCTGCGCATTGAGGAGCTGCGGCTGCAGCCCGAGGTGCCGCTGCCCGAAGAGGAGGTGCAGCTGATCGCGCGCATCGTCAACGAAGGTCTCGGTCGAGCGCGCAGCTTCAGCGTCGAGTTCAGCCTCGACGGTGAACCGCTCGGCACCCGCGAAGGGTCGCTCGACCCTGAACAGGCGCTGAACCTCGCGCTGCCGTGGACAGCAGTGCTCGGCGAGCACGAATTCGCCGCGACGCTGGTCGATATCTCGCCCAGCGACGCCGATGATTCTGACAACAGCGCCACGCTCTCTGCGACAGTCACCGATATAATCGACACGCAGCCGCCACTGGCGTTTATTAGCGCGCCACACGAAAACGAAATACTCTCTGGGACCGTTACGGTCACCGGCACTGCCGAAGATAACTACGCGGTGCGGCGGGTCGAGGTGCGCATCGAGCCAGCGGAGTGGGAGACCGCTTCCGGGACCATCGACTGGAGCTGGGAATGGAACACGACGGGCGACTTGAACGGCCGCTACCGGATTGAGGCGAGGGCGTGGGACGGCTTTAATTACTCGTCGTCGGCAACGGTCGAGGTCGAAATCACCAACGATGACGCCAACCGGCGGCCCACCGCACGGCTCTCGGCGGAACCGTTCGAGCTCGAATTCGGCGAGCCCGTAGTCTTCAGCGGAAACGCTTCCAGCGACGACTCGCAGGTTGCCGGCTACGCCTTTGATTTCGGCGATGGCGACGCCAGCGGCTGGGTTTCGCAGTCGTGGGCACGCCACACCTACCTCTCGCCGGGCAGCTACACGGTCACGCTCGAGGTGCAGGACGACGAGGGCGCGCATTCGTCGGCACCCGCCAGCGTCACCATTACAGTTCTCGACGTGCAGCCCAACCAGCCGCCGCTGGCGCTGATTGCGCTGCCGCAGCCAGGCGCGCAGCTGGCGGCCGGGACGGCAACACTCTCGGCCGCCGGCAGCAGCGACCCGGACGGCGATCCTCTGCTCTTTGTCTGGAGCAGCGACCGTGACGGCCACCTTGTGTCAACCACCTCGTTCGAGGCGACCGTGCCGCTCTCCGCTGGCGCGCACCTGCTGACGTTGGTGGTGCGCGACGGCGAGGGCGGTGAAGCTTCCGCAACGGTTCAGGTCGAGGTCCGCGCTATCGAACGTGAGGATTCGTCATTCCTGCCCGGGCCGGGTGCCTGGGTGACGGCGGTCGCCCTCGCCAGCGTCAGTCTTCTTCTGGCTGCCAGACGTGACCGGTCTCGTCGAGATTGAAAACCTCGCGCAATAGTTCGTCGTCAAATTTCTTGCCGATTGAGGTTTCGGCCTGGACATATTCTTCCAGCTCGCCCAGGTCAATATCGCCGTCGGGGCCGAAGATTACAGGTGATTTTGCAAAGCGAAAACGCACTTCCTGCGCGCCGCGGTCGAAGCTGAATTCCTCGAGGTAACCGGCTTCGCGCATCAACTCGCCCAGGTCAACCAGCTGCTTGCCGCGCGCGGTGGAATCGACCCGGAAGGCGATGGTGGTCATGCGGGCGCAGCGGCGGCCGGCTAAAAACTGTGGCCTCCGGGCGCCCGCGTCAGCCGGCGAACTCGACGCGCGAGGTCTCGTTCTCCCATAGCACCAGCTTGTGCAGCTGCGGCAGGCTCGGCGCCAGCCGTTCCCAGACCCATGCGACCAGCACTTCGCTGGTCGGGTTCTCCAACCCCGGAAGGTCGTTGAGGTAATTGTGGTCCAGCTCTGCCTTCAGCGGCGCGAACGCTTCTTCGAGGGTGTTGAAATCGACCACCATCCCGGTCGCGAGGTCCATCTTGCCCTCAACGTGGATTTCGAGCCGGAAGGCGAGGCCGTAGACCCGCCCGCAGGGATGGCCTGCGGGGACGCGAGTCAACTTACGCGCCGACTCGAAACGGATGATATGGGTCAGTTTGTGGGCGCCCACTCAGCAGGTGAAGACGTCGCCAGATTCGGGGATGGTCCACTTGCGCTGGCGGTATTTCTTGAGGATATTCTTCTTTTGCTTGCGCAGGTCGCGCCGCAGGTGGACTAGCGCCATCTGCTTTGGTCGTGCCAGGTCATGCAGCCGTTCCAACTGTACCAGACTGCAGTGGGTCTTGGTCTGCCCATCCTCGAGATATGCTTCGTGCACTAGCAGGTCGGCTCCCGTGTAGAGTTTGGCAGCGGTGGGGGTGAACATCCCATCGCCCGAGTAGCAGAACACTTTCTGTGGCTTGCCAGCCTCGAGGCGTAGCCCGAGGTTCTGGACGCTGTGCCGCGTGTTCACGACACGTAGGTTCCAGTCGTCCCAGCGGTGTGACCGCTGCAGTTCGCGGAAGCGCAACGTGAAGGGGA
>LWDU01038985.1_pt1 | contig 13061 bp, 15 predicted proteins | sample 727161 | NCBI WGS metagenome assembly LWDU01 (sample SAMN04566230, study PRJNA314399) | hydrothermal vent metagenome | isolation source: deep sea hydrothermal plume seawater | place: Mexico: Gulf of California, Guaymas Basin | collected 2004-07-11 | reverse complement strand
GGCATCATGAGATCCTTGAACGCGTGCACGGCATCGCTGGGGGGTTCGACTTTGATTCCCTGGGCGCGCGCCTCCTGAATCCCCTTGAAGAGGTCTGCGGGATCGATCTGGGCGTTTTCCAAGACCTTGAGAAACCCCGGGTCGCCTCGAATCAAACCTCCTCGCTCCCCTTGATCGGGACTCTTTCCCGCCATCAAGAGCACCGCATCGAAGGCGAACTGAGCCACGTCTTCGCGTTGCTCTGGGTCCATTTGGGAAATCGCGTCGGCGACATAAATGTTCCCAAAAGCAACGTGGCGCGATTCGTCGCGAATAACGTTATCCGTCAAACTCCGAAGTAGATCGCAGGTCGTCGCCCTTCGCATGTTGTGGAATGATGCCAGCGCAAGTCCTTCCACGACCATGTTCATCCCTATGGCGATCTTGACCCAATGATCGCTGAGCAGGGTGACGTCGATCAGCTTCTTGAGCCACTTCCCAATGGGGTAGACGATGGCGAGCTTGGTCACGTATTTCTCGTAGGCCTCCACGTGGCGAGCCTCATCCATAGTTTGGGTCGCCGCACAGCGTGGGTCAGCGCAGCAGCCGTCATCAGAGCTCCCTGCTCACCGTGCAGGAATTGCGACAACTGGTATGCGGTCATGTGGACTCGAAATTTTTCGACGGTTGCAGGCGACTGCCTTTGCATGAAGGGCAATCTTTCCAGGCCGAAACGATTCTCGTCGATGAGCGGGCGCGAGGGATCAATGGGCGTCGACCAGTCGAGATCTTCCTCGGCATCCCACTGCGCCTGCTTGCTCTTCGTATAGAGGCGGCGAAGCTTCTCGATCCCGACCTCGTAGTCGAATTGCCAACTGACCTCCATGGTGGTCTTCAGCAGGTCCGCGGTTTCCCAATTTGTCGCCATTCGCCGATCCCTTTTCCCTGGTTTCTAGGGGCCCGGACAGTAGCGACCCCGCGATGTGAAACGATAGGCGACACCGTCGGGTTAGACTCGGAAGATCGAAAAAGGCGGCCCCGTGGGGTCGATCGGCTCCCCGTTCGAATCGACCGGGTTAAAGTTGGTCCTGATTCCCCCATCCGGAGGCAAAACCTATGGCCCAACTCCTCGAACCCCTCAGCCAGCGCTTTGGCGAAGCTCCCGCCCTGGTCGATGAACGCGGAGCCACCTCGTGGACGCAGTTCAATGAGCGCGTGAACCGACTGATGTTCGGATTGCGAAGCGCAGGGCTCGAGAACAACGACACCATCGCAATCCTTTCCGAGAACCGGCGGGAGTACTGCGAGTGCATGGCTGCGGCCACCCACCTCGGACTTCGCTACGTCCCCGTCAACTGGCATTGGGTCGCCGAAGAAGTGAGCTACGTGCTGGAAAATTCCGACTCAAAGGCTCTTCTGGTAAGCGATCGATTCGCCGGGCTCGCCGCTGCAGCACTCGATCAACCCGACTGTCCCGCGCTGAAGATCATCGCCGCCATGGGGGAGGACCCACCGGATACCTTCCAGAGCTACGAGACCCTTCTCGCCAAATCTTCTGCCGAAGAAAGTCCCGCCAGCGGTCTCGGCGGACCGATGTTCTACACGTCGGGAACCACCGGTCGGCCCAAGGGGGTTGTCTCGGGAGCCTTTGGAGGGGACGACAAGCCCATCGAACTCATGATGTTCGTCGGCAAGGCCATCGTTGGAAATCTCGGCATGCCCGAAGCTGGCCGAACTCTTCTCATCGGTCCCGTCTATCATTCGGCCCAATGGGCGTTTTCTTTTCTCCCACTGCTTGCTGGCAATGCCGTCGTGATGCGACACGGTTTTGATGCTGAGGAAACTCTCGGCCTCATCGAAGATCACGAAATCACCAACATTCATCTTGTCCCAACGCAATTTGTTCGCTTGCTCCGGGTCGATGAAGAAAGGCGAAAGCGTTTCGACGGATCGAGCCTTCAAGCCGTCTGGCATGGAGCGGCCCCATGTTCTCCCGATACCAAGCGCGCCATGATCGCCTGGTGGGGTGAAAAGATTTCGGAATACTACGGTTCCACCGAGAGCGCCATTATCAGCACGATCTCTTCGGCCGAGTGGCTCGAGCGCCCGGGTTCCCTGGGTCAGCCGCTGCCCAACCTTGAAGTTCGCGTGGTCAAAGAAGACGGTTCCGTGGCCGCCGCCGGCGAATCCGGGCAGCTTTATTTCCGAAACCAGATGGGAACCGATTTCGAGTATCACAAAGATCCCGAAAAAACGAAGGCAGCCCACCTTGAGCCCGGCGTTTTCAGCGTGGGCGATATCGGGCATCTCGACGCGGACGGCTACCTCTATATGAGCGACCGCAAGATTGACATGATCATCTCGGGCGGCGTAAACATCTATCCCGCAGAAATCGAAGGGGTGTTGGTCGCGCATTCCTCCGTCGCTGACGCCGCCGTTTTCGGGATTCCCAATGAAGAATTTGGCGAGGAGGTCAAGGCGGCCGTGGAACTGCTGCCCGGGTTCTCGGCTTCGGAGGAAATGGCCGAGTCACTGAAGGCACATTGCCGCGATCACTTGGCCGGCTACAAGACTCCGCGATCGGTGGACTTCGAGGACAAGCTGCCCCGGCACCCCACCGGAAAACTCTACAAGCGAATCTTGCGCGATCGCTACTGGGAAGGGCACGCTCGCAAGATCTGATGGGGCCGGCTCAACTTTCGGGTGCCAGGTCCTCGGGAAGTTCCATGGCGTGGGCGGGGTTCGTCCCCGACAGGATGCTTTCCATCCGTCCCTGGATCGCCTCCTTGTAGACCGGGTGCGTGTAAATCCAGAAACGATCGTTTCGGAGCCCCTCGAAAACGATTCTGCCTACCTCATCCGGGTCCATACCCGACATGATTCCGCTCGAAAGCAGCGTGTCGTACTCCTTCTCGGCCTCACTCTCCAAGGCCCGGGTGTCGGATTGATCGACGGGACGTATCCGCTCGGAATCGCCGATTCCCGTCGCAATCGGCCCCGGGCAAAGAACCGATATTCCGACTTGAGTATTGAGAGTCGCAAGCTCGTGATAAATCGACTCGGTCAGAGCCACGACGGCGTGCTTCGAAACGATATAGGGCGAGAGGAAAGGGCCGGCCATCAACCCGCCCACCGAGGCCGTGTTGACCATGTGGGCCGGGCCGCCTTGATCTAGGAGAATCGGCATAAAACTCCTGACACCGTTGATGACCCCGAAAAGGTTCACATCGAGAACCCAGCGCCAATCGTCATCGGTACGCTCCCACGCGAAGCCGCTGAGCAATACGCCCGCGTTGTTGAATACGAGATCCACCGACCCGAATGCATCGAGGGTCGCCTGGGCAAGTGCTTCCACATTTTCGGCGTGGCGAACGTCGGTGGGCAGCGCGCAGACTTCGCTGCCCCTCTTTTCGAGTTCGCTTCGAATTTCCTCAAGACCTTCTTCGTCGACATCGGCAACCACAACTCGCATGCCCTCGGCGGCACATTGCCGGGCCAACCCGCGACCGATTCCACTGGAAGCGCCGGTGACCACCGCGACCTTGCTTTGAAAATCCTGCATCTTCTCCTCCGATCGGACCTGGGGCGGTTCGGCGCTCGGCGGGCCCCAAGCCACGCCGAGTGCGCTTCAGCGTAGGGTATCGCCCGTTCGCACCCGCTTCACTCCGTCGCATACACCGGCTACATCCACCGGCTGCCTTCACCGGCCGCATACACCGGCCGCGACGACATTTCAGCGAGCACCATCGCAGACTCGCCCCCAAACTGAAACCGCTGGAATCGGTGCCCCGACGGGGATTTTCTTGCCGAGAAACCCGCTCTTCTGATACCCGGGACTGCTCGGGCATCAACTTCTCGTGGGGCTACCCTTATCCTCCACGCCATGGGAGGCCCAGCATGAACCCGGGAACAAACCGTACCGTTGTCCGCACCTGCCCGCTCTGCGAGGCCACCTGCGGACTCGAACTCCAGATCAGCGACGGCAAGGTCGTCAAGGTTAGGGGCGATGCCAAGGACGTGTTCAGCGGCGGATATATCTGCCCGAAGGGCACCGCCATCGCCGCGATCCATGAAGACCCGGACCGCCTGAGGCGACCTCTGATCAAACGAAATGGCCACCATGTCGAAGTGGAATGGGACGAGGCCTTCGCCGAGATCGAGCAGCGCCTGCTCCCCATTCTTGAGGAACACGGCCGCAATTCCGTCGGCGCCTACCTGGGCAATCCCAATGTCCACAACATGGCCGGAGCCTTCTACGTCCGCCCGGTCCTCAAAGCGTTGGGAACGCGAAATATTTTTTCGGCGAGTTCGGTCGACCAAATGCCCAAGCACGTATCGTCGGGTCTGCTTTTCGGCTCACCGGGCGCGATCCCGGTGCCGGATCTCGACCGAACCGATTTTCTCCTGATGTTGGGCGCCAACCCCCTGGAGTCCAATGGGAGTCTCTGCACCGCACCCGATTTCCCGGGACGCCTCAAGGCGATCCGCCAACGCGGGGGACGCATCATTGTCATCGACCCCCGGCGCACCCGAACCGCACGGCTAGCCGACGAGCATTTCTTCGTTCGCCCGGGCACCGATGCCATGCTGCTCGTCGCAATGATCCACGTACTTTTCGAGGAAAATCTCGTCAACCTGGGAGCGGTCGCGGATCATGTGAACGGGCTCGAAGAGGTTCGTGTTGCGGTCCAGCCTTTCTCTCCCGAGCGGGTCGCCGAGCGCTGCGGCGTCGCTTCCGCCACTCTCCGCCGACTGGCCCGAGAACTCGCCGAAGCCGAGCGTGGCGTCGTCTACGGAAGAATCGGGATCCATACGGTGGGTTTCGGCACCCTGGCCTCCTGGGCGACCGACGTGCTGAATATCTTGGCGGGAAAACTCGACCGACCCGGGGGCGCGATGTTTCCCTTGGCCGCGGGTACGAGAGCCGGAAAAACCGCCGGGGGTCGGGGCTTCAAGACCGGGCGATGGCGGAGCCGAGTCCGCGACCTCCCCGAAGTGATGGGCGAGTTTCCCGTGGCGACCCTCGCGGACGAGATGGAAGAACCCGGGGAGGGACAGGTCCGGGCCTTCATCACGATCGGAGGCAATCCAGCGCTCTCGACCCCAGATTCGGAACGCCTCGAGGCCGCCCTCGAAAAGCTTGAGTTCATGGTGAGCGTCGACATCTACTGCAATGAAACGACTCGCCATGCGGATGTCATCTTGCCGCCCCCCTCGCTCCTGGAGCGCGGCCATTACGATACGTCGTTTGCGAATCTGGCGGTCCGCAATGTCTCCAACTACTCACCGCCGGTCTTCGCCGCCGAGGGACCGTCGGAGTCGGACATCCTGGCGCGGCTGGCCCTGGTTCTGGGGCGCCAAGGCGCCAAGGCCGACCCGGCCAACCTGGACCGTCTGCTGGTTCGGGGCCTAGTGGAGGGTCATGTCGCCAACCCCGCTTCGCCGCTTCACGGCCGCGAAGTTGACGATGTACTGGCCCAAGTGGGTGACCGGCCCGGGCCCGAAGCGCTCCTGGATGTGATGCTGCGGATGGGACCCTATGGCGACGGCTTTGACGACACCGAGCAGGGGCTCTCACTCCAACGCCTGGAAGCCAATCCCCACGGCATCGACCTGGGCGCTCTGGAACCACAGATTCCCAACGTGCTTTCGACGCCCTCGGCCCGGATCGAATTGGTCGCGGATTCCCTCATCACCGAATTGGACCGGCTGGATCGCGTGCTCGAAGAAGCCGAGCCCGAGGGGCTGCTGCTCATCGGCCGTCGGCATTTGCGCTCGAACAATTCATGGATGCACAACATCAAGCCCCTGGTGGCGGGACGAAATCGCTGCACCTTGCAAATGCACCCCGATGACGCGGCGAAGCGCCGGGTGGAGGCGGGGGGCGTTGTCGAGATTTCCTCTCGGGTGGGGCGCATCCAGGCCCCGGTCGAAATCAACGCCGACCTGATGCCGGGGGTCGTCTCGCTTCCCCACGGCTGGGGCCACGGCCAGGCGGGCAGCCGGCTCGGGGTAGCGGCCGCCCACGAAGGCGTGAACAGCAATCGACTCACCGACGGCCTGCCCCTGGATCCGCTCTCGGGCAACGCGGTCCTGAACGGAATCCCGGTAGAAGTCGTCGCATCGCCCGGCAGCTGAACCGCCAGCCCGAATCTCTTCGCGGCCTGCATCCATCCACCCAATCCAGACACCCTCTTGAGTTTTTCCCCATGGGGCATTGGCCCCTTTCTCGCCCGAGGCCCGGCGGCGTACCCGTAGCCCCTTGACGAATCGCGAATGGCCTGGCATTCTCAAAACCGAAACTTCATTCCGGTTTTGAAATGGCCCCCTCAAACACCCCTCTTCAGTGGATTCGCCCGCCCCGGCAGGCGCGCACCCAGCAATCCCTCGAGCGCTTGCTCGATGCCGCGGAAACGTTGCTGCGCGACAAATCTTTTGAGGACGTCCACGTCAGCGAGATCGCCCTGCGCGCCGACACCTCGGTCGCCGCTTTCTACCGACGCTTCCGCGATAAGAACGCTCTCCTCTACGCACTCCATGAACGGTTTTCCGATGCCGCCATCGCTACCGCCGACGAAGTGCTTCGAGACGCACGATGGGAAAACGCAGGAATTCGAGAGATCCTCGAATCCATCATCCCCTTCCTGATCGAAGTCCTGCAAAGCCACGAAATGCTCCAACGCGCCGTGTACCGCATTGCGCTCTCCGACGAAACCATGCGCGAACGTTCACTCCGGCTTCGCCGTTATGTCCTGGGGCGTCTGTCCGAACTGCTTCTCATGCGGAGCTCGGAGATCAAACACCCCGATCCCAATCACGCAGTTCCATTCGCCCTGGTTCAAGCTGGCGCCCTGATGACCGAGTTCTATTTGAACGGCATGCGGGACAGCACCCTTCTTCCCTCGAGCGACAAAAAAATCGCCGAGGAAATCGTTCACTCTTGCTGTAGCTACCTTTTCAGCGACGAGTAGACAAACCACCACGAGGAGAAAAGACATGAAGCGATTCATTCCCCACGAAGAACTGGCGCGCGACAGCCGCTTCGTTCGTCAGGATCCCGCCCAGGCGACGGTACTCGCCAGCTTGCCCGACGATGTCGATACCGTCGTCGACGTCTTTCAGAAATTCGCTCCGATGATCGAAGCCGGGGTTCAGGGTACTTCGGCCCAACCGCTCTTCGACGAATTGGGGCCGGGCTTCATGCTAACAGTTCTCAATGAGCCGCTGGATTCCGAAGGCCCCGCCGCCCTCCCCCGACTCCTGCTCCGTATGCACGGAATCTTTGTGGGCGAACTCCAGGCGCTCGAGGGTGCCGCTCGCTCGATCTGGGACTTTCCCGATGCGCCCTGGAAATTCAAGATGAACATGGCACGACAGTGCTGGGATGAAGCTCGACACATCCAGATCTTCGAGAAACTGCTTGTCCACCTTGGCGGGCACGTCGGCATGTTTCCCGAAAGCACATTTCTCTTCGAAGCGGCTTGCAGCGATGATCCCGCCATGCGGGTAGCCGGAGTCAATCGAGGTCTGGAAGGCCTGGCCTGCGACGTCTTCCGCGACATGATCCGGTTCGCCGAGAAAACAGACGACGAGGTCATGAAGCAAGCGATCGACTACGTACTCGCCGACGAAATCACCCATGTGCGCTTCGGGAGCGAATGGGTGAAGGAATTTACAAAGAATGATCCCGAACACCTCAAGAGAACACAGGATTTTCGCCGCGAAGTCGACAAGCGATTCAGCTTCGGCGGAGCCCGCTCGGACCGCGAAGATGCGGCGATCCCCATCGCCCGGGAAGACCGGCTCGAGGCGGGTTTTACCGAAGAGGAACTCACCGAACTCGCCGCAATCTCGGATTCCGGCCCCTCGAAGGACACACTGATGGCCGCCGCCCGCATCCTGCGAGAGCGGTACAAGGCAGAACGCGACGCCCGGACGGAGGAAACCGCATCATGAGCGAAAGAATGTATCCAGGGCTTCGCGCCGAAGAACGAACAATCTTCGCCCCCTATTCTGCATTTGAAATTCCCGCCGATCTCAGGGAACTCCATGGTCGCTATGACGTGGAGGCCACCGCGCTTCGCGTGCGCAATTTTCGCTACGCCGAAGAGTGGATGATGATGATGATGGGAGGCTGGATCGCAACGATTCCAGAACTTCCAGTGAAGACGGGTCTCGGCAAGGTCATCTGGGAGACCGCCCAGGCGGCGGACGAGTTTGGGAAGCGGCTTCCGGAATTGCGTTGCGGACGGAAGGCACTGGATGCCAGCGAAGCCTCCAACAGCGCCTTTGCGGATTTCATTCAAGCCGTCGCCGAACCCGAAAGTCCCACTCTTACCATTGAAAAGTTGACCGGAATTTTTGATGTCCTGATCCCTCACCTTGTGGAGATCTATGAACTCCACAACCGCGAGACCGATCCGATTTGCGATGCGCCAACCATCGAAATCCTCGAAGACATCATTCGCCGCAAACGCCAGCACATCCAGTGGGGTCAGGAAGTCCTCGATGCGCTTTGCGAAGACGACGACCTGAAGCAGCGCCGGCGCGATCGATCCGACCATATCAGGAGCCTGCTCACCACAAGCGGCGGGGTCACCGGCGTGCTCGAGACCGGCCAGGGCTCTCTCAACTAGCCACTGGGCCCAGGGGGCGGCGTCAGTCCACGCCGTCTTCTGGCTCGACGCGCAACAGCCGCGTCGGCATCTCCTGTTCGCGCATTTTCAATTTTCCGGCCTTGCTCGCGATCAGGTCGGTCCGATCCTCGTCGTACGAGAAGCACGTGTTTCGCATACCCGGGATCGACGCCAGCACCGACTTGTGGCGCTCGCCCGGGTTGTCCTCCGCCTCTCTGATCGCCTTGGGCATGGCCGAAAAATGACGGACGAAGTGCAGTTGGTAGGCCGCTTGTGCGATCTCCACCACGAGTTCGGAAACCCGATGGCAGCCTCCTCTTCCCCCCACCCGTTTGCGCGCCAACCCCGTAAAACCGGCCTCAACCCGCATTCCTATCAAATTCTCGATATTGGGGTGGGTCATGTTGCAAACGTTGGTAAAGGGCCCGTTTCGAATCTCCGATCGGGCCGCCACAATCTCCAAGCTCGGATGAACGATCTCCACTTCGGTGTGGACATCGTGGATTTCGTCCTGAAGGAAGGCGGAAATGAGAAAGCGGTCGCCCCCAATTGGAAAGATGTCCACCTGCTTGGTTCGATGGTAGATGGATCTGACTTCGCGATCGATTTTCGACATCCGAAGATTAAGGCGAAGCCTCCCTCTCGCGTCAAGCTTCTTGGCAAAAAATACGAAGGAGCTAGAAGTAAACGGTGAGAAAATTTCCCCGCCGTTTCGCCGGGAAGCTACGCACCGGAGAGGTGGCCGGCATCGCCAGTGCCTCGCCACTTCGCACGTCGAAAAGCGCCCCGTGAAAATCGCACTCGATTTCGCAGCCGCGGAGGGTGCCCTCGTCCAGAGGAACCGCAGCATGGCTGCACTCGTTCTCCAGCGCGTAGAACTCGCCCTCGACATTGCAAATCAGAACCGATAGTCGGCCGTGTTGCACCGCCTTCATTTCGCCGGGGGAAAGGCCTGCGATATCCACGACCAGACTCTCATCCACCATCCCGACTTGTCCCTTCTTCAGTCGAAGCATCGATATACCGATCGAGCACCGAGTGAAAATGCCGAATTCGAATTTCCTGGTCGCCCAGATGCAGGCCCCTGAAGCCCGAGGAATGCATGCCCCTTTGAATTCGGGGCAAATTGTAGGTGTCCTGGGCCAGGAGCTCCCCGCCGCCACCCAGGGGGTCTAGCGTCAATTCGTCGCTGCAAATCTGATGCTCGTGGGTGGCCCGGGGAATCGGAGCATTGGGCAATCGAACCAAATTGAAGAAATCGAAGAACATCTTGTTGAGATCACTGGGATGTGGGCGGTGCCGAAATAGCCATGCGCTTCGGCCAAAAATATTGAGGGTGATGTTCGGGAAGATGCTGTAATGAAAATCATCGACCAGTTGGGCGTCGTGAAGTTCGGAAAAGTCAACGCCCATGGCCGGCCCCTGGACCTCGCGTATCGTCTTCGCGATGGCGGGTCTAACATCGTTTGCGCCGCCTTCGAAATTTTCCCCGTCAATCCCCGCTGTCGCCAGGAAATGATCCCGGATCTGGGCGGTCACCTCTCCGTGCTCGGGATGGCGCGGGCTGGCCACGCCGAGTTTCAAAAGCATTCGCGAATGCCGTTTGTAGCAGTCGATGGGAACATTCACATCATCGTTCACACCCAGGGTATCGGGGTGGGTCCCATAGATGTGGTAGGCCTGCCCGCAGAGCTCCGGTTGTTTGTCGCACCACGACGATCGACTCAGCGCCGACTTCGAACGTCGCGTAGTCCCCGGGCTCCGGGACATCGCGTGCGAAGCCCGCCAGCAGCCATACCCGAGGCCACAAATCGGAAAACTCCGTCTCCATGTAACTCCGATCGATGTACCGGCCCTTGGGAATCGTGTCCCCGCCCAGATTCGCAAGCGGCGCCCGCTCGAGGGGGGTCGGGGGCAATCCTTTCTGTCGAACCATTGATTTCCTCCTGGGCGTGTTCGCTCGGGGATCGGACTGCACCAGAGCGGGCCGGCCCTCGAATGCAGCCGCCCGGACAGTTTATCGGGGCCTCGGATATGGGGAAGCACGTGCAATTCTGCCTTCAGGTCCTTGCGGGGCATCCGGACGATCTCATACGCTCCCTGAAACGGAAAGAGGAGGCCCTATGAGTCGATCGAAGACCGTTCTTCTTTATCTGATGGCCGCGTTCTACATTTTTGGCGGCTACAACCACCTGGCCAATCCGGAATTCTATCTGGCCATCATGCCTCCGAACCTTCCCGAGCCCGAACTTCTCAATGTTGTGTCCGGCCTGGCAGAAATTCTATTGGGCGTTTTCCTGCTCGAGCCCCGCACCCGTGCCCTTGCGGCTTGGGGCACCATCGCGCTTCTGGTGGCCGTATTTCCCGCAAACGTCTACGCCGCCACGGCGAACGTGGGTGCCGACGGGCCCGGGACCGGTGCCGGCATTGCCAACTGGATCCGGCTCCCCTTCCAGATCGTCTTCATCGCTTGGGCCTGGTGGTACACCGGGGCCCAGGCGGCTGACGAGTAAATTCCTTGGAGTCACGAAACCAGCTTCCCACCGAAGGGGCCGAAGCCGAGGATCCGCGTGCCGATCAAAGCCCAGGGCTCGAGCGTTTTCTCATGCACTATCTGGAGGATTCAGCGCTGTGGCCCATCGTCGTGGTCATCATCGGCCATGCGGTCGCTCTGGCTTCGTTCGCGCTATTGCTCGCGGTCCGCGAACGCAAAGTTTCCGCAATCTTGGCCACGACGCTCCTGCTCTGGGGCAGTTTCTTGGCGCTGCGCTGGGAGTTTCGGAAGCACGGCCACCTGGGGATCATCACGGGATTGTTGGCCATCACCTGGCTTCTGAGCGCCCTGACGGCTTATGTGGGACATACCCTCAAATTTTTGTAGCCCCCACTTTCTTGTAGCCCCGCTTCCTTGTGCCCCACTGCTTCCGCCCACTCGGCGGTTTTCCGATCGTTTCCGATTCGGCCCGGTAGAACCTTGACCTCTCGACCCTCTTCACTGATCGAGACCATACGACGTCATCCGTTCCGGGTGATTGCCCTGACGGTGTGCGTCATCGCAGGGGGAGCGCTGGGCGCCGCTTATCTACCCGACTCGCTCAGCATGCCCCGGCGCGTAGTGGGCGGAGCACTCCTCGGTGGCTTGTCGTGGCTGATTCCCAGCTTTGGCCGAATCATCGGCGAGGACTGAGAAAGGATCGGAGAGCGGCCGTTCAGGCGATGCTTCGGGTCTCCGCCCGGGCCGCGTCGGGTCGCTCCTGGGCATCCCTCCGTTCTTGGGCCAGGGTGCGCCGAACGAAAAAGAAAATCACAGGGCCCACCACGACCATGGGCAGGAAGGTCAGAAGCGCGGTGGTCCCTACGAACGCTTTTCGGGTCGCTTCTTCCTGACCGCCCATACACACCGTACATGCGAGGGCGGAATCGGCGGTCAGCGCGAACAGGAGCGCAACCAAAACCACCGCCAAGAGCTTCCCCATCCCGCCCGCAAGAGAGCCCGAAATTCTTGCTGAGATCGCCCGCATCACAGGTAGACCACCAGGTAGAGGACGGGCCATACAGCCACGACGAAGAACCAAAGGGCCTCGGCTGCACCAAACATTCCAGGAGAGAGCCAACCGCTTCGCAAGCGATTCGTGGCGACGCCCAGCAGCCCCAACGCGGCAATCGCGTGAATCCCGTGAATCCCAACGATCAGGTAAAAGAAACTGCCCAGGCTACTCGAGGTCAGCGTCAGCCCCTGGCCGAGCAGTGCCACCCATTCCGCGCCCTGGAAGAGAACGAAGAAGCCTCCAAGGAAGAGCGTGATCCACATGGGCCGGCGCATGCCATCGCGATCGCCCCGATGAAATGCCCGGTGGGCCAGAATCAAGAAAAAGCCGCTCGCCAGCAAGGCCAAGCTATTGATCGCGGTTTCCTCAATGGGAAGCCTGGGCTGGTCCAAAGGGGGCCATGCGGACGCCGCCGCCTTCACAATCAGAAAAGCGCTGATCATACCTGCAAAGAGCATGACCTCGGCGATGACGAAAATCACCATGCCGAAGAGGCCATGGGGAATCAATGTGGCTTTCTCATCGGCCCCAACAGCGCCCACTTGATTTCCCAACTGAATGCTCATTTCCGCCTGCATGGCTCAGTGGTGAGCAGGCTCGCCGTGATCTGCCGCTTGGGGCGGCATGTATTGCCACTGGGCAGTCGGCTTAACCCAGTTGTCTCCACTGTCCTGGTACACATCCGGCGCCGTTCCCGCCACGAAGAGCAGCACGAAAACGAGACACGTGACAATCAGGTAGGGGACAAACTTGGGCACATCATTCACATGCATGAAGTGCTTGGCCACCATGTAGGCCTTCACCGCGGCGATCCCGAAGGCCGTCACCAACGTCACGATCTGGATTTCAAGCATCGGCCCCAGATAGCTGACTATCAGCAGAGCGAGAAGAATCGCCC
>LWDU01042851.1_pt1 | contig 13062 bp, 6 predicted proteins | sample 727161 | NCBI WGS metagenome assembly LWDU01 (sample SAMN04566230, study PRJNA314399) | hydrothermal vent metagenome | isolation source: deep sea hydrothermal plume seawater | place: Mexico: Gulf of California, Guaymas Basin | collected 2004-07-11 | reverse complement strand
TACCTTACGTTATGCAACTACGACTGATCAAATATCATAAAATATCCCCGCTAAACCTTCAGTCGCTTTTTATCTAATCGTGTGATTAGCTGTTTAAAAGTAATTTCATGCTTTTCAACTAATTCAGCAAATGCATGACCGTTTAATATTTCAACATTGCATTGCTTGGCTGTTTCTCTAGTTCTTTTCGAGAGTACTGTAGCATTAGTGATGAACATCAATTTTGAGTCGCTTCTTCCTATTACTTCTTCATACACGCTTTTAGCAAAAACAATTTCCTTTATTGCTTCATAGCCGTCATAGCGCCCTTTGGTATGTTTTGCCTGAATAAGTACTAGTTGTTTACCATTATCAATAACACCATCAGCCCCTTTGTCAGCACCGCTGTTTGTTAGCCATGCACTACTTGCATTTAGTTCTTTAGACATTACCTCAACTGTTAATGCTTCAAATTGCTGCCAACTTAGCTTGTGAATTTCTTTTGTTTTAATAGGCTGTTCATTAGAAAAGTCAAATGTAGCTCCGATACCACCTGGCATAGGTATAACTTCTTCAGGTGTAATTACTGCATCTTTTAGTAAGGTTTTCTTGCTTAATAAGCGATGAAGGTTTACATCAAATGATTCCATGTTAGGGTGAAGCAATACAGGAATATAGATGTTTACATCTTTTTTCTGCCCAATTCGGTATACTCGATCTGTCGCTTGTGCTTCTTTAGCAGGGTTCCAGTGTCTTTCAAAATGAACAACATTGTTAGCGCCCACAACAGTTAATCCCACACCAGCAGCAACAGGTGACATTATTATAATGTTGAAACCCTCCTTTGCTTCAAAGTCAGCAATCATAGTTTTACGAGTAGGCGTTGATGATTTTTTGGAAACAGCTTTTGCATCACCATTAATAACTGATAGTGGCCCTAACTTATATTTTTTACCTAAGGCTAGACTCAAAAAAGCTTGAAGCCTTTTGTTAACGCTAAATATAATGCATTTTTCTTGGCGCTTTTTAATAAGATTCAGCAATTCTATCAGGCTTTTTAATTTTTCTGATTCGTTGAAAATACTCTGTAGTTCTTGTTCACTATGAGGGATACCTAACTTCCCACCATCTGCCAACCTTGGATGAAGAGAAATGCTTCTAAGGCGCTGTAATGTACCTAGCGCGTGACTTGAATCCGATTCAGCTAGTGATTCAATAGCCCCGTCATAAACCTTTAGTTGATATCCAGACATCGTCTTACCTAATTCGCGTAAATACTGCCATTCCTCGTCTTCTACACCAACAAATATATGTTTAGAAGGTAGCCCGTCTAAGTTGTCTTCTTTAACGCGTCGAAGCATGATAGCCCCAACTTGAATACGTAATTCCCTTCCCACGCGAAACCTAACCTCTTCTACTTCGTCTCCTGCAGCTTGCAAAACTGGAAGGATATATTTAGACCTGAAACTTTGATAACCACCTAAATATTCTGGGCAGGCTGTATCCATTAAACACCAGAAATCAGCTAAACTGTTTTCAACTGGTGTTCCTGTGGCAACCAGCTTAAATTCAGCTTTTAATCCTTTTGCAGCCCTTGTTTGAAGAGCATTAGGATTTTTAATGTTTTGGGCTTCATCAAAAACCACTAAACCCCAGTCAATTAAGCATAAAGAAAACTGATAGTCTCTTAATGTTTGATACGTAGTAATTATAAGTCTTCCCGGCATATCAAGACGATCAGGTTGCTCTTTGCCAATATTTAATGAATACCTTGGCTCATATTCACCATCTTCATTTGAGTTTGAACGAATCTCTACGCCACCATTTTTAAAACGACGTAACTCTCCATCTGATTGCAAAATAACAATATCTCTAAATGGTGATTTCTTGAATGTTTTAAAAACTTCATCTTTCCAGTTTTCTAGTAAGGTAAGCGGTGCAACAATAAGTGTTGGCTTTTGCGTTTCTGCAATTTTATTAAGGTCTTGGTAGTGGTGTTCAATTGCGGACAAAGCCATGAAAGTTTTTCCTAGGCCCATGTCATCAGCGAGTAAAGCACCTTTAATTTTGTCTTCTTGTTTACTTTGATCTATTAAGCCTAAAATCCAACGAACACCAACATCCTGATGTTTGAAAGCAGAGCGAATATAATTACCCCAATCAAGCTTTCCCACTCTACATACATCGGCAATCTTTGCTTCAACTAAAGGTGAATGTTCTGACAAAATCTCGTCATTCAGATCAATGTCAACAACAATAGTTTCTTCTGAGCCTGTACTTGTTGGAGTATTATCACAATCACCGTCACTTATATGATTATCAACTTCACCGTCGGCAATTTTATTTTTAATATTGTCAAACGTTTTCTTAGCTTTTTCAGCATCGCTAATNAAAATCAATTGCAGTTGCTCCTGTAGCTTGTGCATCTGAAAAAATAGTTTCTAGTTGAGATAGAGTTGCCGAATCATTAACATCTGAGATTACTTTACTAAATGGAATTATTTGATCAGTAGCAACAGACCTGCCAAACCAATCTACACCTGAGGCATCTGTTTCTCCAAAGTAAGCATGCTTGAATGTTGTTGCACCATGTACGCGAATTGAAAAGCCAATATCTAGATCTACTAAAGAAGCATCAATAAAAGCCGTTGGATTCTCTAGAAATTCTTTAACCTTGCTTTTTGGCACAAATCGGTTGTTAAGTACTTCCTTTACAGCTTTTAATTTTTCTTCTGTAAACAAAATAATTTCATCCCCTACCTTCAATGTATTAGCATTAGGAGCGTTTATTTGCCCGAGTACTCGCTGAATTTCTTCATGAGTTGCTGATTGTCCCAGTTGAGGGGTGAGAGTTAAATTTCCAAGTTGATCGAGTTCTGCTTCAACAGCCACTTTTTCAGGCGTATAAATCCTTAACTTTTCAAAATGTTTAAGTTTAATATTGGCTTTTTCTTTTTGGCTAAGCTGAAGGTTAAGTAAGTAGGTTAAGTTATCAAACTCCGTTTTGTCTGAGGCTTTATGATTTATACGTGCCTCAAAAGCTATTAATTGAGCTTGAGAAAGTAAGTACTGAGATGATTGTCCAAATTTAATGATTGGCCCTTCAATTTCGTAACTATAAGTGTCTCGGCCATTGGGATCTGAAACTAATAAATCGACTTGAAAGCTAGAACGACCGGCAATGCCTTTAATGTCTGCGGTTATAGTACCTTGCCAAAGCTCAGGCAAAGATAAAACGTTCCTGGTGTATTCATCAAGCCGGGATAACACTTTGGAAGAAACGATAAAGCCATTTACTATACTTTCTGCTTCACCTTGTTCTTCTAACATCTTTAACATCACAAACTGTTGAGTTAACCACTCATCAGCATTACCGCTTTTCATCTTATTAAATTGACTTTGTTCTACTGAAAAATATCCACCGTCAACAGCATCTGCAGTAAAATTAAATGTGTTCGAACGATCTGAGTTTTTAAAGAACCTATCAATTAATCCAGAAAATGCCATTAATTTACTCCAAACTTTCTTACATACGCACGGTAATCATTTGCTGTTAGAATATCTTTCATTGTTATTGGTACACTTAAATCTTTGAGTGACTTTACAGCTTTTTGTTGCCAACTAAAATTTGTTGGTAAGTGTGTAAAGTGGTCATATGCCCCTTGGCCATAGTTTTTCATGGACTCGTTTAATCCCATTGTTAGACTTCGATATGACTTTCTTTGCTTGTTATACTGTAATACAGGAGCGGAATCGTGAAGAGTTCTATATATCCATAACTGACATTGGTGACTACCTTCAATTAAGTGTGCCGTTTCTAGGTCAACATATATTATTGATTTATCTCCATCCTCAACTATGGAAAAATCTGGTAGATGTTCTTTTTTATATTTCGTAGTTAAGAAGTAAGCCATATCTTTACACATATAGAGCTTAGTGTTTTTTATTAGTTTTTTATCATACAACCCTTCTAAGAACTTTTTTCGTGATGGAAACATACGCTTCATATCTGAGTCGTATGATGTGTAGGAAAAATCCTCGAGGGCTTCGAGAAATAGTTTTAAGTCTAAGCCAGAAAGCCAGCCCTTTACTTTTGAAACCGAATTTTTACTAAGGTGACTCCACCACCTTATATACCTTGGGTTACTGACAGATATTCTAGGATCACCACCAATAGCCATCACTGTATTTAACCATGAATCATGAATATCATGAGCAGGAGCTTTTTCAATAAGAATCTTTAATATCTGATGGCCAAGTAATTCAGACTCATTAAATTTTGACATGAAGACATCAGGCTTTTGCACCTCTACTAGAAGTTCATGGGGTTGGTTTACGGGTATACTTTTAAGTTGCTCAACATAATAAATTCGTTGAGCTGATTCCATGAACTGCCCAGACTGGAATTGATCTAACTCTAATTCATGAACAATTTGGTCAAAATCTTTTTGTTTTGTAATTGCAAGGTCTGCAACCCACTTAGCGCCGTTAGATGATAATAAATTTCCGTCATACCATTGGTTCATCTTTCTAGTTTTGCGTGCTTTAATAAGCCATTGAGATACAAATTTGATATCATCTATTTTGTTAAAATCATTAAGGTAGTATTGAAACAAATCTTGGATAAAAAGAGAGTTAGGTTTTTTCGCTATTTCATCTATACGATTTAAAACATCTTCAGTAATTCGTATTTTATCTTTATGTTCAGTTGTTAAGACAAAACCTAAAGCCCTAATGTCAACTTTATCAATCAATATTTTATCAATACTCTTTTTGTCTTGAATTGCCTTAAATAGCTTTCCCCAAGCAAGCTTGAATTTGTCATTATCTTTTCCAGCCCTTCTTATAAGTTTTTTTAACTCATCACTAAGACTAGTAAGTTTTTTCGCATTTGAACCAAAAGGGTTGTCAGGAAGGTTAAAGCGTAAACTTCTAAGTTGTATTCGCATGATCAGTTATGTAACAACCGCTTGCCTACTGTAGGTTTTATTTTCTCCAAATCTTCAATCGAAGGTTTCTTAACGGTGAACCTAATATCTATACGCCTGTTTTTAGCTCGTTGCTCTGCTGTTTCTTCAATTACTTGAACCCGCCTTGTAGCTGCATAACCGCTAACTGAAAATAAGTTTTCATCTGAGTGATTCATTAACTCGTTTAGGGCTGGAGTCAATCTTATTTCTTCACTCCATAATTTCCAAACTGTTATTGCTCTATCAGCACTTAAGCCCCAATTTCCTTTGGACCGATACTTTCCGAAATTAATAGGGGTACTATCGGTATGCCCTTCAATAAACACTGTATCAAGATATTTAAACCTTTCATTTTTTATTACTGCAGCATGCAAAATGACCCCAATACTTTTTACTGACTCAATCATTTTATTTGGAATAAAATCATACCCTGATTTAAAAGAAAGAGTTTCCTCTGTAATTCGAATTACAGTTTCGTTATCTGCAATAAGCACTTTTATATTCTGTTTAGCTAATTGATCTTTGACTTCATTCAAAATATCTTGCCGCGCTTTTTCAGCTTTTTTAAGCTCTTCAATACCCGCATCAATATCCTGTGTTCTCTGAGATAATTCAATGATTAACGCCAGAGAGGCTAAGATAAAAATAACGAGAAGAGCTGACATTAAATCTGAAAAGGAAATCCAATAAGGATTCTCCTCATCAACCTTTATTGGCGTACGAGTAACTAACCTCATGATTATTCTCCAATTTTATCCTGAATCTCATCAACTACGCTAGACAGTGCTTTGGCAGCATTATTCATTTGAACCGCATAAGTAGTGGAAGATTCAGACCAAACTTTTAAATGATTTGCAGTTTGAGAGTTTGCTTGTTCTGCATATTCTGACAATAAGTTGGTCATCTGATTAGCTAGTTCAGAGACATTATTTTGTAAACTTTTTAAATAATCATCTTGTGATGATTTTAAGTTATCGAAAGTATTCCCAGCCTTTAAGATCATTTTATCAATATGATCAGCAACTTCTTTAAACTTAGCTGTATCTTCAAGCAGTTGCTGGCGGAGACGTTCCATGCGTTCAGAACTATTTTGATTCTGATTTGCCAAGTCTTTTGTTGTTTCAACAGCTTCGGTAATTGCACCAGACAACTTGTTGCTAGCATCTTTAACATGTGAGCTAAATAAATGCATACTCTCGGCCGCTGATTTAAGTTCAGATGCAGATTCCCGCATACTATCTGTTGCTTTAGCACTTGCTAAAACAGAAGACTCAACACTTTGCTGGAGTGACTTACCTTGTTGTAAAATTTGCGCTGAACTAGATTGATGGTTTTGAATGCTTGATTCAATTTTACTCACTAGTTGTTGAGTACTAGTGGATATTGCATTTGTTTGCTCAGCCAAAGCTGCATCTCTTTGCTCAGCCTTTTGTGCGGCTTGACTCTCTCTTATTTCAAATGTTTGATTTAATGAAGTCATTTGCTGAGTGACAAATTCTGTTAATACATTGCTTTGCGAAGAAATACTTTCCGTTAATGATTTAATTTGTTCATCTATATTTGCAGCTAATTCCCGTTCTCTTATAGCTGCATTATTTTGGTTTTCTCCAAATACACCATTAAGACTTCCCAGTTGGGTTTCCATAAGTTCGGTCATTTTTCTACCTTGTTCATTACTTTGATCTACTAATTGAGACACTTGTAAAGAAACCGACGAAATTAGCTCTTTTTCACGTTCATTCGATGCCTGCTGTGAAGACTCCATTTTTTTGATAAATGCTTCCATCGTGTTGCTCATTCCAGCAATAGAATCATTTACTTTTTCAGAAGCGCTTTCCATAACAGCTCTCTGTTGAGTACCTTGATCACCAAAACCATCCATAAACTTAGTAAGCAAATCTTCAAGTGCTTTTTGATTACCCTCTGATGTTTCATCAACAAGTTTGTTGATTGCAGGAGCCATTATTTCATTTAGTGTGGACGCCAAGGCTTCGCTAATCCCTTTAGTGGCAGTTAGCATAGACTCTTGCATTTTTATCCCAATTTGTTCAGCAAGCCCTTGCAAGCTCTCTCTGGATTCAGAGCTATTATCAGCTATAGTTTGCAATTGAGATTCAGGACTTAAACGAGGGAATATTTCATCAATCTTATGTTGTAATTTATGAATTTTATTGCGAATAACCAATTCTATTAGCTTTTCTATAAAATTAAATACAACACTAAGAAACACCCCCCATACAGAGGTCATAAATGCTACTTTAGCACCACCAATAACAGCGGAAATACCAGCCTTCATCTCATCCAGTGTTACATCAGAAGATATGTTTATTTCAGACAAACCGATCTGTAGACCAACAAAAGTACCAATTACACCAATTGCAGTTAGGAACCCTGGTACAGCAGCAACCAGCCTATTTTCCGTTACACCTTTTGCAAGTGTTGAAGAATTAAAAAAGTAGACCGCATCAAAAGTATTAAATAAGTGCGTTTCTCCATCTTTCCGCACTTCAATCAATGTTTCGTCAAACTCTTGCCAGAGATGACCAACACTATCAACTTTAAACTCTTGTTGGGCTGCTGATTGCAAATCAATTCTCTTAGATGCAACATTTTGAGTTGATACTTCTTTTAGGTTTTTATTAAACCAAGAGACTCGTTCAAAAGCCCTAAAAAAAGAAAATGCGAGATGCACAAAAAAACCAAATGTAATCAATAAGAGAAAAGCAACAAAAACTGCGCTTAGCTGAATTTCAAACGGTTGGGATGCAAAGTTACTAAATTGTGGTAAAACCCAAGTTAACTTTTCCATGTTGTAATTTATTTTTACTAAAGGGGGCTATATGCAGCTTTCACAGTACATCTAAATATTGAAAGCACAGCCAATTATAGTGGCCTGGTTATCTTGTCCACCAGCATTACTTTTATTTAGCTCAAACCTAATCGAACAGACACCCGTAAAAAAATGGGTAACTGTCAGGTAAAAAATGAGCTACTACAGTTATATTGAATAAGTTCGTCGTTGATTAGGGTTTTATTAAATAATTTTCATGATAAATAAAACTGCACCAACACTTCCTAAAAATACAAAACCAAGAATAGTGAATAATAAATTCTTGATTATTTTATTTTGCCGAGTAGTTTCTATCATACCTTCACTAATATCATTTTTAATCGAATTAAGTCGACTAGGAAAGTCAACCGCTTCAAGCACGTTAACTAATCCGTCTGTTGCTTCGACTGTTTTTCGGTAGTTTTCTAAAAGTTTAGTTGTTTCAACTAGTTTTTCCCGGTTGGTCTGATCAATTTTTGTTCCGGTTGTTTCAAAACTAATTACCCCTTCTTTAATTTGTAAAGTAGTTTCTTTTTCTAGCTGTTCAACTGTTGATTTATATAAATTAAATATTTTATCAGTGTAAGATGAATAATTAGCTTGTACATCATTTATTTGATTTATGACATCATCAGCCGATGATTTTGTAGAATTAATATAATCTGTGGCATTTTTTAATCGATTCAACTCTGACTCAAGTAATGCCAATTGTTCATTTATTTTATCTTTCATAATAAATCACCAATGAAATTATCGTTAAAGTTTTTCAACCACTTTAAATGGAGATTAAGGTAGATGATATCTTCAATATCATTAACGAGTAACATGAGTTCCTCATCAAAGCCTTTTAGCTTACTTTTAAATAGCTCAATCTTTTTACCGATTGAGAGAGAATCTTCATTATCAGATTCACTAAGTTTTTCAAATGCATTGTAAAATTCCAGCTTCGCCTCTTCTATAAATTCATCATTACCCTTTTCAAGTACAAAAATCGAGAATGCTTTTAACAGCATAAAAACATAATTGTCAGGTCTTTGTACAAGTAGTACTGTCGCTGCACCACGTAAGTGCTTTAAGTTATTTATTTCGCCGCCCCGGTCAGTTCTTACCAAGTCAATATATTTGATTACAACATTGTAATCTTCACTTAAACCCTTGTCTGTATCAGTAGGCAAGAACTCAGGCCTGGCATACTTAGAGTTCATGTATAAATCAATAAACTCTTTAAATCGAGCACTACCATTTTCCTGGAGGCCAATTTTACAGGCTTCCTCCATTGCATGAATAGCTTCTTTACGCTGCTCAGCGATTTCTTCATAGATGAACTTGATTAAGAATCCCAAGCATTTTTGTATCTCAGTAGAACCTTTATAGTGAGGAAGTCTTTCCAATCTCTCTTTAACTCTTTCTATGCTGTTATATTGTAAAAGGTAATTTTTAAGCTCGTCTGTGTAATAACCCTCTTCCTTTCTGGATATATAGGCAGAAATAGTATCTGAGTTATAGTCAACTGTATAATCATCGATTACACCAATAATTGATAGTCGATAGATACACTTATATGTATCTTGAGCTTCTCTGATTTGAAGAAATAAATTCTTTAATTTTGGCTTTAAATCTGATGGTAACTTTAGTGTTTCAAACTTATTTTCTTTTTTGTAATTATTTTGCAGATTTTCAATGAATTCGTCTATGCCCGTGCAGAATCCATATGATTTATTAACTAATTGTTCACTAAAATTAAATTCATTTTGTTGTAGATACATTGCTATCTGTTCCTTTGCATTATTTACAAAGGGAATAATCACAATGAATTCATCTGGTTTTGTTGGGTCTTGAAGTAGCTTTTCTATACCATCTTGTTTTGAATTCTGAGTAAATTGGTTTAACCAATCGAATACTATTAGACCAGGCTTTATATTATCTTGAATATATTTCTTAATGAAGTTGGCTATTTTTCCAGTTTCATCATTAGCTGCATCTCCTGCATAAAAGGGTAGGCTATCTCTATCTAAATAAATGCTTCCAAAATTTGGATTTAAATATAAAACTAACCGTTTGTTTTTATTTGTATAAGTCCGTAGCTGTAGAAATATACCAAATTCTACAGCAATTCTATCTTCCAACTGATTGACCACTCGTATTGTTGGGAATTTTATTTCAGTGAGAAGTTCAGCAAGTAGAAACTTTTCTTTTGCAATTCCTTTAAAGTTATTACGGTGAAAACTTTCTAGAAGGTCACGGTCAATGGTTGTTTTGTATTCTTCAATCCCCTCAACCAAATCTCCACTCTCATCAACCTGCTGCTTCAGCATCTTTGTATCTACCAACTGTTGATTAAATAATATTACTCCAATTGCCAACTTGCGGTCTCTGCCTGCTCTTCCTGCTTCTTGATAGTAACTTTCTATTGAACTTGGGTAATTAAAGTGTGTTACAAAGCGAATGTTCGGTTTGTCAATGCCCATGCCGAATGCTTTCGTGGCTACTAATAGGCTTAAATTATTTCTAAGATACTCTGTTTGAGTCTCATCATTCTCCTGGTCACGGTCTTCCTCTCCACTACTTCCCATGAATGTTCCAACGGACATGCCTTTAATATGACTTGCAATGTTAATAGCATTATTAGTGACTCCAAAGTGCCAATTTCTGTGAGGACAAAATACAAGACCAGCACTATTGTCAACACCTGATAAGGAAAAGAAATTATTAATATTTAACTTATTAGAGATGACGTTTAAGCTAGCTTCTTTTGCATCCTTGATAACTTTTTCGTCATTAATAAGATTATGGTGAAGCTTTGGAATTTCGGATAAAGTGGTTATCATTTTGGATTGTTTAGCTAAACCAAGTGATTCCATGTTTGAAAACTCTAATCCTTTTGTGGGGTCTATATCAGCTACAACCTCTTTAATGACAAATTGTAGTTCTGGACGGTCAAGTTTCTCCAACCTGATTATCGCATTATCATCTAAGATTTTTAGTTCACGCTGAATATCAGCAAGTACATCATAAGAGGCCGTGGCGGTTAGGGCGAAAAAAGGAATCTCAATCTCAGATTTTGTTTTACAGTACTTCCTAGCATTATCGCCCAACCTTAAATATGAGGTTCTGAAATCATGCCCCCATTCTGAAACACAATGAGCCTCATCTATTACACAGTAACTAAAGTAATTATTATTGAACTCAACTGTTTCAATCAATTGTTTCCTAAAGGTTTCATCCTGTAACCTTTCTGGTGATATAAAAGCAAATAATATTCTCGCCTTATTAAGTTTTTCAATTGATAAGAGTTTCTCTTTCTGAGTTAACGATGAGTTAATATAAACCGAGCAATCAATTTTATTTTTTAACAGGCCATCATACTGGTCCTTCATGAGAGATTTAATTGGGTCAATAATAATGGTTAGACCTGGTTGAAGTAATACTGAAAGTTGATACGTTAATGATTTTCCCGACCCTGTTGGCAGAAGGCCTATAACACTCTTACCTTGAATTGCTCGATTTATTATTTCAACTTGCCCAGGTCGAAAGCTTTGTTTACGGAATATATCTTGAACAAATTTTTCTAAATAATGAACTTGTACATCATCTTGATGGAACTGATCGTTGTCTCTATAACCAAGTGGATGGTACTTAATAATGTCTGATGTTAGGAACTCTCTATATGTCTTAGGTGAATGTGAAGATCGGATTACAATCTGTATTCTTGCATCATATTCAAATTTACTAGGTTTTATATCAGTTCTTTCTAACATTGAGATATTCAAGGCAACATCATATTGTATATTTTGATCAATTTTTTTATTTTGAGATAGAACTGCATTTTCAAATTCTGGTGTGTTAATAACAGCAAGATTAATAGCAGGTACCCGATGTTTTTCCCCAGCTAATTTATAGAGAGAATTTAACATGTTAGTTAAATCATCAACTGCCAATCTAGCACAGGGGACATCTTGTTCAACTATAATTATATTCCATTCATTGGCAGTTAAATCAAGCTGATTACCTAATAACAAGGTGATTAAGGTTTTCTGTATTCGCGCTACAGCAAATGGTGTTAATGCAATTTGTAATGCATTTAATCCCTCTTTATCAAGATAAAGAGGTTTATGGTAATTTAACCGCAGCAATTTGAAATATTCTTCATTTTCAAGCTCTTTGAAGAATTTTAATTTGTTAGCAATTTGATCCCACTCTCGTGTTGTAATACGGATGGCTCTTTTCCACTTGGCTTTTTCAGTAGCATTATCACGGCTTTCATCAACTGTTTTTTGAACTTTTTCCTCATGCTGACTACCATCAATCTCAAGAATTATCCCTCGTTGATTATGAATTTTATATGGAAACTCAATCGAGAAATCAACCATCTGCTGATTGAAGAGGACAATACCCCCTGTTAAAATTTTATCGATTTCATCTTCAGATGAGGTTGAAAATATTAAAATGTTTTCAAGTTCTCTTTGTTTTTCGAATAACTGAGGCCAGAATGGATTTACAATGGATGGAAGTTTTTCATACAAAAAATCTTCTTCGAACTCACTACCCAAATGATTTTCCCAAGTTTGGATATTTAAGTTCTGGATATCTCTGAGTAAAATTCTTGGTTCAATTATATGTAAGGCTCGATATAGTTTATTTAAGAAAGTTTTTTCAATATCCATATCATATTGAATAGAACCTATTTCGGATAAAACTTTATTGCGAGTTCCTAAATTAAATATCTCAACAAGTTGCTGCTCTATATCAAGACTTGTTCGTGTTGGAAGCCCCCTTGAAATATAATTATTAGCTACAAACAAAACATTTTGTGGATTCGATATATCTAATGAACTTGCTTCTTGTACCGAGATATCAAAATAAGATAGCTGATTGATGAGGCCATTAATTTTATCTTTTCCATAGCTTGTCGATAAACATATCCTGCTTGTAACTGCTTCATTATCATTTTACATATTATTTATCTTTAGAATGTATCGACATTTAGGAAAGCTTGAACTGTAATGGTCAATAAAAACCGAGCACTTTCTTAAGCCGCTTTATACAGGTTGTAATCACCTTTTTGTAACCTGCTTACAGAGGTAAGCGATTGATCTACAAATATACTCATTAGGTTGGTTGGTTGGTTTTTATACGGCTATGCTCTCTGCGTTCTGTACTAGTGAAGTCTAACCGAAAGCTTGCTTTAGAAATTTTTCAAAGTTAATTTGAGAACAAGCAACCTATGGTTTGTTCCAACAATAGCCTACCTAGCTCTATATTGAAACCCCTGAATAGGTGATT
>LWDU01041572.1_pt1 | contig 13069 bp, 14 predicted proteins | sample 727161 | NCBI WGS metagenome assembly LWDU01 (sample SAMN04566230, study PRJNA314399) | hydrothermal vent metagenome | isolation source: deep sea hydrothermal plume seawater | place: Mexico: Gulf of California, Guaymas Basin | collected 2004-07-11 | reverse complement strand
TAAAATTCGACCAGATAGAGATCGTGTCCACCTGATCCTGCAAGTGGACACTCACCTAACGGGTGACTACGATATTCGTCCCGATTGTCTTCGACGACGTAGTCGTGCGGCAGGTGAATCCAGAGGTCATGTTGCCCCACCACAAGGAATCCATATCCATCAACGCGCCCGTGAAATCGGTGTTTGCCGTAATGACGGATCTCGATCGTTGGGCTGACTGGTGGCCTCAGATACAGAACGTCAGGCTTCCGGACGGCTGGACGGTGAACGGGCCGATGTCATGTCGGGTGATGGGGGTGGACCTTGACGGCGCCGTCACCATCTACGATCCGGATAAGGAACTGGGGTTCNNNNGGGCGGGTGTTGCAGCACTTCACGTTCACACCGGAAAACGAGGGCACGAGGCTCACGGCTGAGATGGACGCATCTGGTGTCGGTGGCATGATGTTCACACGGAAGCGGCTTCTCAAGGAACTAGACCGACTCAAGACAAATGTTGAGAGCGCGGAGACCGAATAACTTCGTTTTTCGGCAGCACTTCCCAACATTAAGATCAGAAATCAAATATGAACATACATGAGTACCAGGCACGTGAGATCCTCGAGTCCTACGGGATCGCAGTTCCGCGTGCTGGCGTCGCATCGACGCCCGACGAGGCACGGCAACTCGCCGTTGATCTGGGCGGCCGCGTGGTCGTCAAGGCGCAGGTCCACGCCGGTGGACGCGGGAAGGCGGGTGGAGTCAAGCTCGTCAACTCCCCGGAAGAGGCTGCTGAAGCCGCTGCCGGGATGCTTGGCACGAACCTCGTCACGCACCAGACCAAAGCCGGCGGAGTTCCGGTGCGCAAGGTTCTCGTTGCGGAGCTTACCGATATCGCAGACGAGCTGTACCTGGCGATCACGATCGACGCTGACGCCCGCGCGCCGATGGTGATGGCGAGCTCCGAGGGCGGCGTCGAGATCGAAGAGGTCGCTGCCAACTCGCCTGACAAGATCGTCCGGGTGGCGGTTGACCCATTGATTGGCCTGACCGCATATCACGCCCGGGACATCGCAACCGAGATCGGCATACCGATCAACCTTGTGCGACAAGCGACCGGGCTGATAACCAATCTCTGCCGCGTATTCCAGGAACTGGACGCCTCGCTGGTGGAGATCAATCCGCTGGCTGTCACGACAGACGGCCGGGTGATGGCGCTCGACGCCAAGATCACTTTCGAGGATGATGCGCTGTTCCGCCACAAAGAGATCGCTGAACTGGGGGACCCGGAACAGAACGACGAGCTTGAGCAGAAGGCCCTCGATGCCGGTCTCGCGTACGTGAAGTTGGACGGCGGGCGGGTAGGCTGCATGGTGAACGGCGCAGGACTTGCGATGGCGACGATGGACATCACGAAGACCGCAGGCGCGGCCCCGGCCAACTTCCTTGACGTCGGTGGCGGCGCGGCGGAAGACAAGATTGCTGAAGCATTGGAAATCATAGTCTCGGACGGCGATGTCGAGGCAATCCTTGTGAACGTATTCGGCGGGATTCTCCGGTGTGATGTAGCCGCCCGGGGGATCGTGATGGGCGTTAGGAGCACCGGGACGCAAATGCCACTGGTGGTCGCCATGCGCGGCACGAACGCTGAAGAAGGACTTCAAATTCTGGCCGACGCTGGTCTGAACGTCACGACAGTCGGCGATCTTGGTGAAGCCGCAACCGCGCTTACACAGGTGCTTGGTGCCGCCAGCTCTAACGGAGAAACCTCTTAGATGGGCATCCTTGTTGACGAAAACACTCGACTGCTGGTGCAGGGCCTCGGCCGTGATGGCACTTTCCAGGCGAGCAGTTGCAGGGCGTACGGGACGAACATGGTGGCCGGGGTGCACCCGCGACGCGGCGGGACGAAGTTTGAGGACGAGGTCCCGATATTTGAGACCGTTACGGAAGCCGTCGAGGCGACGGGTGCCAACGTTGGCCTGATCTTTGTACCGGCATCGGGCGCGGCGGACGCCATTATCGAGCAGGTGGATGCAGGTTTGCCACTTGTGGTGTGCATCAGCGAGAGCGTGCCGGTCCAGGACATGGTCAAAACACTTGCCTACATGGAGGGCAGGTCGTCACGATTGCTTGGACCCAACTGCCCCGGCCTGATTCATCCTGGAACCAGGGCAAAGGTAGGCATCATCCCCGGTAGCATCTTGAGCGAAGGCCAGGTCGGCGTGGTGTCCCGCAGTGGGACGCTGACGTACGAAGCCGTGGTGCAGCTTACGGAACTCGGCATCGGCCAGTCGACATGCGTCGGCATCGGCGGAGACCCGTTGCACGGCACAACTTTTGTCGACGTGCTTAGGATGTTCGAGAACGACGACGAGACAGACGCGATCGTGATGATCGGCGAGATCGGAGGTACCCAGGAGCAGCAGGCCGCCGAGTTCATCAATAATCACGTCACGAAGCCGGTAGTAGGCGCGATCGTCGGCCAAACAGCGCCTCCCGGCAAGCGCATGGGACACGCCGGGGCGATCATCACGGGGGTAGCGGCGCTCGCCTCTGAAAAGATTCGGGTGCTCAGGGAAGCCGGCGTGCATGTGGCAGATTCGCCGGCGGTGATCGGGGCGAAGATGGCGGAGGTCCTGGGACGGTAGTTCATTTTGTGGGAGCTTCAACGGGAAGTTCCCCGATGAGCTTCTAAACCGAGAGATCTTTTACATGCCCAAGAAGGGCGGATGCCGATCGAAATGTGGCGAAGAGAGTACAACACGATCCCGTCTCATAGCTCACTGGGCCACAGGCCGCCAGCGCCAGAGACTTTCATGCCAGCCGTCCAACACAAGGCAGGACTAACATAATCCCTGGTACCACTTCAGGGGACAGGTGGATCGGTCATCTACTGGAATCGGGCCAAATCTGAAGAATTATCGCGTGTTATATACGTACCCCCCGACCGGGGGTCGCTGTATCATTGTTAGTCGTGGCGTAATCTGCGCCGCTCGGCCGGGGTCCGTTCTACCGATGGATTCGCCAACGGAGATGCCGGGCACAAATCGCCAGACGGTGCGTTAAGAAAACCGGACCCAACACCAAATTAATCGACAACTTCCGCGGCTCGTCCGCGGCCAGACCTGAACGCGTGCCTGATTTGATAGGCAAATGCGCGACAACCGAGAACAGATAGATGCTCTTCGCCAATAAATTAGCAATGTCGTACGGGACACAGGACCTGTTCGCCGATGTGACTTTTGTCATCGGAGAATCTGACCGCGTTGGTATCGTCGGGCCGAACGGCACCGGCAAGTCCACCCTTCTTAGGCTCATCTCTGGGCAGGAAATCCCAGAGGCCGGATCGGTCGGACACCGAAACGGTGAGATCGGGTTCCTGAAACAGGAAGCTGACCTCACACCGGACTTTACGTTGCTGGATGAACTATGGAAGGCGTTCCCAGAGGCGCTTGAGATCCGACATCGACTCGACGAAGTCGGCCGGATGCTGGAGATGGGCGAGGGCGACGTGATGGAGCTGGTCGACGAGCAAACCTCGTTGTACGAACGATACGAAATGCTCGACGGGTACCGCATCGAAGCTCGTATCAGCAGGGTCCTGGACGGCCTTGGCTTTGAGCGATCCGACTGGGAAAAACTTTGCGCTGATTTCTCCGGTGGATGGCAGATGCGGGTCGCACTGGCAAAGATCCTGGCCGCCGTCCCGGAGCATGCCCTGCTGGATGAGCCGACAAACCACCTGGACGCCGCCGCGCGAGACTGGCTTCACTCACGCTGGTGAGTTCATGGACAAAGTCGTCACCAAGGTGATTGAGATCGATCACGGCGAGGTCACGCCCTACGCCGGTAGTTTCACGGCATACCTCACAGAGAAGAAGGCCCGTGCGGAGGCGCGAGAGCGTGAGCGTCTGCGGCAGCGACGTGAGATCGCCCGCCAGCGCCGATTCATCGAGCGGTTCCGCTCCAAGGCAACGAAGGCCGCACAGGTCCGCAGCCGTGAAGCCGCGCTGGAACGGATGGACATTATCGAGACGGTCCGGAAGGCTCCCGAGGTGCGGTTCGCCCTCCAGGCAAACGGCCGGACCGAGCGAGAAGTTCTAAAGATGCGTGGCATCGCTAAATCGTTTGGCGATGAAGTTGTGCTGGTCGATGTAAATCTGGATATTGAGCGCGGGCATAAGGTTTGCCTCGTGGGAGAGAACGGTGGAGGCAAGAGCACGTTGCTGCGCATCGCCGTCGGCACCTTGGAGGTAGAAGAGGGAACTATCGAGTGGGCGGAGCGCGCACGGCCCGGTTATTACGACCAGCACCAGGACGAGGCTCTGGACCCGGACCGAACGGTTATCGAAGAGGTCCGCGAGGGCTCAAACGGTGCACCGGATGTAAGGCTCCGTTCGATCCTCGGACAGTTCCTGTTTAGCGGGGACGATGTGTTTAAACCCGTGAAGGTGCTGTCCGGCGGAGAACGCTCCCGGGTTGCGTTGGCCAAGTTCCTGATTCAGCCGACGAACGTCCTTCTGCTCGACGAGCCTACAAACCACTTGGACCGAGCAACACGTGTTCGGTTGATCGAGGCGCTGGCGGGATACGACGGCACGATCATATGCGCCAGCCACGACCCGGGAATTGTCGACGGCATCGCAACGCATGTGTTTGAGGTTAAGGACGGCGAGGCGACGGAAATTCTCTCGATGCGCAAGGTCGATTCGATTAGCGACGATGGCCCGAAGACGGCACGCCAGCGGCGAGAGGCGAAGGAAGCCCGAAAGGCCGCCAATACCCGATAACCCCATATAGTCCGCCAATAAATCCGAGGGAGAAGAGGCGATATGCCAGAACCGTCCAAGGATCGGCTCAAGATTGGCGTGGTGGGCGCTGGCGCTGCGGCTCAGTGGTACTACCTCCCGGCGACACAGCACTGGAACGACCGCCTGCAACTGACGGCGGTGTGCGATGTGGACGAGGCGCGCGCAGGCCAATTCACTGACCAGTACGGCGGTACGGCGTACGGCGACTACGAGGCAATGCTTCGCGATCCGGAGGTCGATGCCGTTGCAGTTTTAACACCGCACAGATTTCATACGGAACAGGTAACGACGGCGTTACAGGCCGGAAAGCATGTGCTTGTCGAGAAGCCTATGACGGAGGGTTTCGCGGACGCTGTGAAGGTGTGCGAGATCGCGGAAATGAACGGACTTTACGTCTCGTGCGCGCCGCCAAACATGCTCCATCCCGGGCAGCGACGTCTGATGGAAATCGTGTCCAAGGGCGTGATCGGCAAGATCAATCTGATCAAAATGAGCCAGAACTCGATGGGGCCCGGCTCCCGGCCCGGCGCTCCCACAGATTTCTCATGGTTCTACCAGTCTGGCGCGGGCGGGATGTCGAGCATGGCCGGTTACGGACTGGTTCGTCTAACCGGACTGATCGGCGGAGTAAAGTCGTTGGCTGCGATGTCGACGACCTCCATCCCGGAACGTGTGATGCGGGACGGGCCTGCGGCCGGAAAACGGGTGTCCGTGGATGTGCCGGACAACAACGTAATCGTGTTCGACATGGGCAACGACACGCTCGGCACAATGGACACAGGCTACGTGGCGATGAGTTCCGAGTCACCGATGATGTCGCTGTTTGGGACCGACGGCACGATCGAGGTTTACGGCGGGGACCAAGTGCTGCGTATCCGCCTGTACCGAGACGACTGGAAGACCGACGTCGACGGTTGGCAGGATGTGGACATCCCCGGCCTCGACACCCGATGGGCCCTCCATCCAGCCACGCTTTTGTCGCTTGCCGACGCGGTCCTGGACGGAAAGCCGCTACTCAACGGGCCGCGCCAGCTTGCGCACGTGATCGAGTTCATCGAGAAGGTGTGGCTTTCGGCCGAAAGCGGCCAGCGCTTGGACATGACGAGCGATTACACTCCACCAACATGGGGGGAATTGCCCATGGAGACCCGCGACGGAAAGTTCGGGCTGGCGTAAGTGTGGCGCTGATATGACGTGATAGTCCGAATATGAGACGAGTGTGTGCGTCTTAATCCGCGGTCTCCCTCACCCCAACCGTCTCCCACTGGGAGAGGGCGTTTATTGGTCCCAGTAAAACCTCAGCTAACCCCAGGAGTCCGCATGCCGCAGAACCGAATTTTCGCTGCCAACCGCGCCGGTAAGATTGCGCACCTGCTCCAATTCCACCACCCGTCCACGGAGCTAATTGAACTTGCGGCGATGGCTGGGCTGGACGGGGTCGATCTCGATGGCGAGCACGGCCACTTCACGCTGTCCGAGGTCGATGCGATTTGCCGGCTGGCAAACGCATACGGCATGACGGTCACAGCGCGCGTCCCGGCGATCGATGGCTCGGTGATCAACGGCTATCTGGCGCGGGGCGTGCAGGGCATCCAGGGCCCGCATATGGAGACGGCGGAGCAGGCGAAGATCCTGGTGGACGCCACGTTGTTTCTGCCGGAGGGCGAGCGGTCCTGGGGACCGGCGCGGGGGAATGTATACGGGCATACCGCCGTTATCAAAGACCTGCACGGCGGAAACACTGAGTTTTTGGCGGATTCGAACGCCAACATGCTTGTAGTTGCACAGGTCGAGTCCCGTCTTGGACTCGAAAATATCGACGAAATTCTTAATGTAGACGGGATCGACTGCATTACATTTGGCCCGAACGATATGGCGGCTTCACTGGGCCACCCCGGCGAACCGGGACACGCCGACGTTGCGGAGGCGCACCGGCACATCACGGAGCGTGTGCGGGCGCACGGCAAACGGCTCTTGTCGGACCGGATGACAACGATCCGTGCGACTACGATCGTACTGGACGCGCTACGGACGCACATGGCCGATCACGGCGATGACCCCGCTGGCGAGGGAGCCTAGGTGGTCAGACTGCCAAAGGCAAGAGAAACATCCCCGAAGGATTGAACAGTGACCGTTTACGTAATTGTGCAACTGAAGATCATTGATCTTAAGGGGTTCACCGAATATCGAGAAATGGTGTCCCCACAGATCGCCATGACCGGTGGTCGGGGCGTTGCCCGAGGCGCTGAAGTCGAAAAACTGGAAGGCGACTCGTGATCCTTGAGTTCCCGACGCGTGAAGACGCAGACCGTTTCTATAACCCCGAGGAGTATCAGTCGCTTCTCGCCCTCCGGGAGCGCACAGCGAACATCATCGTCTTGATGTCTTCTCGATCGACGCACCTGGTGGAGGCGACAAGCTGATTAACGGTAGCCAGCCACGTCGAACCAAATTCGGCGGCACGCCTATCGGCGCGCCGTCGCTAGACAATGTGCGCGCCGCGGCGGAACGTATTCGGAACGTGGCGGTCAGGACGCCGCTGCTCCCATTACGCTCTTATTTGGGCGCGGAGCCAGACATCTTACTGAAGCCCGAGACGCTCCAGCCTGTCACCTCGTTCAAGATTCGTGGTGCTTACAACTGGGCGTCCACGCTAACGGACGAGCAGCGATCACGGGGCCTATCGACGGTCAGCGCAGGCAATACAGCGCAGGCAGTCGCTTACGCAGCCCGTCTGGTAGGAGCATCGGCGCGCAGCCGACTTCCCGACACGACGCCCAGGGCGAAGATCGAGGCTATCAATACGTATGGAATGGAGCCGGTCTTGATGCCCGAGGATGAACTGTTCGATTGGATGTTGTCGGCGGGCTGGGAGGACGAATCGTACACGTTCCTACACCCGTGGGTCGAGCCGCTGATGGTTGCGGGCAGCGCCACCATCGGGTTGGAGATTCATCATGACCTGCCAGACGTGGACACGGTTTTCGTTTCTGTCGGTGGCGGCGGACTGATCTGCGGAGTCGGTAGCGCGCTCAAGGCACTTAATCCGAATGTACGGATCGTTGCTGTGCAGCCAGAAGCGTGTGCGCCTCTTAGAGCGAGTCTATCGGCAGGGGCACCGGTCTGGGTGCATGCGCAGCCGACTTTGTGCGACGGGTTAGGGGTGCCGTTCGTTACGGACGAGATGTGGCCGCTGTTGCAATCGGTTGTGGATGACACTGTGACGGTGTCCGAGGATCAGGTGAAGGACGCAATCAGGCGACTGGCGCTGGATAACAAGCTGGTGGTTGAGGGTGCGGGCGCGGCATCTGTGGCTGCCGCTCTGGCGATGCCGCTGAGTCAACGGGGCCGCTCTGTGTGCATATTGAGCGGCGGCAGTATCGATGGCGACAAGTTGGCGTCGATTGTTGGTGGGTGAACCTGGAGTGGGCCCCACAGAGACCGTGGATCTTGGGAATCCGGAAAATCCTGCGCGGCGGCTCTGGATCTCAGGATTGATGTTGGCCGCTTCAATAATCCGTTTGTTTGATTCGCATTAGGGCGGATAATCATTCGCCCCTAGGTTATTGGCGATAGTCAGCTCCAGATGTCCATTTCGAATGACGCAAGTGATGTCCAGCGGCCTCCCCTGGACGGTGCGGTCCGGGCCATCATCTCAAGAGTCTCTACATAAAATCCGGTTCCCAGTCTCAACCCCCGTGCCAGTCGCATACCCTTCCCCGATTCCTCGGGCGAGGCGTCCTGGAACACGGTCATGTGGGGGTGGAAGTCTGAGCTGCCGAATTCGGTGTCAGCGAGCGGGCTAATCGCCGACTCAAGTGCCTGATTTACAGCGACCAGTTCCTGCGTGATTTTCACCGGGATGGCCAATGAAGAGCTATTGGAACCGCGTGATTCTAGCTCGGCCTCCAGCTCGATTCGAAATGGCTTTACGGACTCGCAAATCCCGTGAATCGCTTCCTGGATCTCCTCCACATTCGGAATCCCGGCGAAGAGGCGCTTCACGGTGACGTGAGCCGGAGCGTTGATGTATGCCGGTGGGTCTTCAACCCTAGAATACATCGCCCGACGCAATTCGGAGATAGCCGCAACCTGGGCGGAACCGGCAACTGCAAATACCGCGTATACGGCAAACCCGTGACGGTCGTTCTGGGCGTCGCGTGGGTTGAGATTCACGCGGCGCGGCCATCCTGGCCGTCCCCGGGCATATTGCCATACGCCTCTACAACCATCGGCACGGTTATCAACCTTCCTTCATGGCGCTCAAAATCCTCAAGCGTTGTCTCGCCAGCCTTGAACCGTTCGACGTTGTAGAAATCGGGGCCATAATGGATGTCTACGGTCCCTCCCCACATCGTCAGGTCTGTGGCTTTGTACTCATCATTTGGCATGGGTTTGGGTCATTCCTGTTCGTAGATCGCATCCCGAGGTAGAGGCGTATCGCTGTCCGCCGCTACGGTGTTATCGCTTGATCGGCCGCTCCTGAATGAAGTTCAGGACGACGTCGCGGTCGGCGTCCTCGAGATCTTCAGAACACCTGCAAAGGAGTCGGATGCCAACAGTGTATGGGCGCGTGTGGCAACACACCCGAGGGCGGGCCGCTGCCGCCCCTACAGTGTTGTCGCATATTGAAAGATGCTCTGACGGGCAGGCTCGGGCAGAGCAAGCCCCGCCCCTACCGAACTTCTACCACCAGATCTTGCCGCCGACCTCAGACTCTATCTCTTTGAAAGTCTTGGTCCAGAGCTGCGTGGACATGTACTTCCAACCGCCGTCCGGAAGCAAAGCCACGATGTTGGCCTCGCCTGCAGCCCGACCCGGGATTTCGATCGTGCCATCGCCGATCTTGTCCGCCATCTTTCGGGCGCATGCGATTGCCGCGCCTGACGAGATCCCGGCGAAAATACCGCACTGCTCCATCAACTGCTGGGTCCAGAAGAATGAATCCTCGCTTTCCACAAGGATTCGGGCGTCCAACTTGTCTAGGTCCAAGATTTCCGGAATGAAGCCGTGTTCTATCGAACGTAGGCCCTGAATTACATCGTCCGGTGGAGGTGCTACGGCCACGATCTTGACGTTCGGGTTGTGCAACCTCAGTGCCTTGCCGTTGCCCATGAGCGTGCCGCCAGTGCCGAGCCCGCCGATGAAGATGTCTATCTCCGGCAGGTCTCGGATGATCTCGGGTCCGGTGGTCTCAAAGTGTGCCCGTGGATTGGCCTCATTGCCGTACTGGTACGGGAAATAGTAATCCGGGTTATCTGCAGCAATCTGCTTGGCGACGATAATCGCCTCGTTGGTGCCTTTGTCGGCGTCCGAGAAGATGATCTCGGCCCCGTAAGCAATGAGGAGGTCGATACGCTCCTGCGTCACACCTGCGGGCATCACGACCTTGAGGTTGTATCCACGTGCACGGGCTATCATCGCCAAAGACACGCCGGTGTTGCCCGAGGTGGGTTCGATGATGGTGTCACCCGGCTTGATCAGGCCGTCGCGTTCGGCGGCCTCAATCATGAACCTGGCCACGCGGTCTTTGACCGATCCGGACGGGTTCGATCCCTCAAGCTTGGCGTAGATCCGCACGTCCTCTACCGGGCTCAAAACGGATACGTCTACCAGCGGCGTATCGCCGATGGCGTCCACGATGTCCCGTTTCAACATGTTTGGGACAGGTTTAACTCTCAGGGTCACGCGCGCATCCGTTTACTTGGTCGAGTGGTTAGTGACAGGGATATCGGTCGCACACAATTCTAGGACGGAGCGACCGATCAAGCGACATCAAAAGATAAAAAGGGGGCAAAGTGATAATGCCACTCCACCCCCTTAACTGCGTCTAACTAGTCAGCAGTTACCGGCTCTTCTACGGGCTCAACCGTGGGAATGTTCACCCCGCAGAAGGCGTCGTAGTCGATAAGCTCGGTGACGGTCGGGTTGTCGCCGCAAAGTGGGCAATCCAGATTGCGACGAACCTTGAGAACACGGAAGTCCATCGACAGTGCGTCGATGATGAGCAGCCGTCCGGCCAGAGGATCACCGATACCAAGGAGAACCTTGATGACCTCGGTGGCCTGAATGGTACCGATCATCCCGGGCAGCGCGCCTAGAACACCGGCTTCTGCACAACTCGGAACCTCGCCCGGGGGCGGGGGCTCCGGGAAGATGCAGCGGTAGCAACCCTGTCCGGGGATGTAGGTGCTCGCCTGGCCGTCAAACAACAGGATGCTGCCATCAACAAGCGGCTTGCCTGCGAGGAACGATGCGTCGTTCACCAGGTATCGAGCCTGGAAGTTGTCCGCGCCGTTCACGATCACGTCGTAGTTGGGGATGATGTCCATCGCGTTGTCTGACGTGATGGGCTCCTCGTGGAGAATAACGTTCAGGTCCGGGTTGTATGCCAGCAACGTCTCTTTTGCTGACTCAACCTTGGGCCGACCGATGTCGCCCTCCTGGTGCAGGATCTGTCGCTGCAGGTTGGACAGATCTACCGTGTCGAAATCGACGATCCCAATCGTGCCAACCCCGGCTATCGCCAGATAGAGAGCGATCGGCGAGCCAAGTCCACCCGCGCCAACGATCAATACATTGGAACCTAGCAGCTTGCGCTGACCCACGCTGCCTACGTCCGGCATGATGATGTGCCGGCTGTAGCGCTGGACCTGGCGCGGCGTCATTGTTTTGATTTCTTTCATCCGTTATTCAGCCTCGTCGTTGTGTTTACTTGATTCTCTGAGTTCTCTGGCGATCAGAGCGGCCGGTTGCTTCTCGTTCAATCCCCGGTCAATTTCGATTTATTCCGGTGGTTGTCCGGCCCGGCAAATTAGGTTCTAGAAGGATCGTCCAGATGCATTTCAGACAAAATCCATGCCCACGAGTGTAGTCCGGTGGCAGCGAAGGTGGAAAGGGCATTGCACGGGCCAGGTACTGCTACGCCCCAGTTTGCGATCCGGCCCAGACCATTTCCCGTTGCTCGGCAACGAGATCAGAAACCCGCGTTTCACTCAGACGTTCCAGCAGCACCCGTTCCACATCACTCCAGAGCTCACGCTGCGAGCAAGCTCCGGAGAGCGTACAGTCCTCCGGCGAATCGACACAGTCCAACGGAGCGAGGGACCGGTCGAAGGTGATGAAGACGTCCGCCACGGTTATATCTTTTGCAGGTCTGGCGAGCATGTGCCCCCCGGATGGCCCGCGCCGCGACTCAAGTATGCCGCCTGCTTGAAGATCACTCAGTATGTGGTGAAGATAGGCTTCAGGGATTTTCTGCCGATCAGCTATCTCGCTGGCTGAAACCGGAACGGGCGTGGGCGTCTGTGCGAGGTGCATCAACACCCGTAGACCGTAATCCACTTTCATAGGAACTAGCACGACAGCGTCCGGTGCCGGGTTTCGGCGGCTTGCGCTTCAGGGTGATCGACATGTTCTGCCGGACGCCCGTTCAAACGTAACCCGAGTATACAGGAGTTATCCAAACGCCCAATTGGATGTCCGATTTCCGGGTCTCGAACGTGAAATTCTGAGGATCTGACCGGATGGGCGCCGATTCTGGCGGAGCGGAGCGTGTGGATGGACTCTGCCTCGTGTTACGATTTGTCGCTGCGCCTCCGCGCGCGGGCTTCTATTCATGAGCCGTTGGTCTCGCGCCATCGGCTCCCCTGATATTCCGCAATCTAGACTCCGCATGCCAGGCACCCCCCGGTCGCGGCTGAAGTAATTGAGATATGGCAACCGATAACGTCTCCCTTTCCGTCGACCCACGCGAAGTAACTGGCAAAAAGGTTCGGGCGCTTCGTCGTTCCGGGATCACTCCGGTCCACCTTTACGGCGGTGGCGGAGAGTCGCTTACGCTGCAGGCGGAAACTCAGGCGCTGCGTGCCGCCGTCAACACGGCCGGACGTGGTCAGCCCATCGCTATCGAGGTCGGGGGGGGGGAGAAAGCCCTGACCTTTATACGCGAGATCGCCAAACACCCGGTAACCGGTGAACTCCAGCACGTGGACTTCATCAGGGTGGACGCCACCGTGCCGGTTTCGGCCGAGGTGACACTCTCCATCGTCGGCGAAGCGCCAGCGACGCGTGGTGGTGGTGGTCAGTTCCTGCGGGGCATACGAACCGTGACGATCAGCGTTCTTCCCCTGGAAGTTCCCGACGAGATCGAAGTCTCCATCGATGGGCTCGAGAACATCGGAGACAACATACGGGTAGAGGACCTTATCCTCCCGGACGGGATCGTAGCTATCAGCTCACCGGACCAGGTGGTCGCTCGAATCGCCATGACCCGG
>LWDU01044425.1_pt1 | contig 13072 bp, 13 predicted proteins | sample 727161 | NCBI WGS metagenome assembly LWDU01 (sample SAMN04566230, study PRJNA314399) | hydrothermal vent metagenome | isolation source: deep sea hydrothermal plume seawater | place: Mexico: Gulf of California, Guaymas Basin | collected 2004-07-11 | reverse complement strand
TGGTGTCTATCTCTGGTCTATTTTCTTTAACAAAATCTTTAAAAATTAAGTGCAGATCCTCTAATTCAGATTTAAATTTACTCCTACCTTCTTCGGTGTTTTCTCCAAACACTGTTAAAGTTCTCTTAAATTCTCCTGCCGTATGCATCTCAAAATCAACTAGATTCTTTTTAAGTAATTTATGAATATTTGGCATTTGGGCTATTACACCTATGGAACCAACCAACGCCCAAGGTGCAGCAACAATCTTCGTGGCAACACAGGACATAAGGTAACCACCGCTAGCAGCAACTTTATCAATGCATACTGTCAGTTTAATTTTATTGTCGATTAGTCTTTTTAATTCCGCAGCGCATAGCCCATAAGCGTAAGCAGACCCACCACCACTCTCAACCTTTAGCACAACTTCTTTGCATTTAGTTTCTGAAACTAAAATAGCATTTATCTCATGTTTGAGCTTATCAACTTCAGAAGCTTGAATATCGCCATGAAAATTAAGTACGTAGATTGATTGCTGATCTTTGGTAGGATTCTTTTTTTCATTTTTCTTCTTTTTTTGAAGATCTTTTCTAAATTTTTTGTAGCTCTTTGGATCCAATTGAGAGCCTTTTAAGGCAGAGCCCATATTCTTAAACTGTTCGGACAAGTTCTTGATTTGTAAATATCCTTTTTCAGAAACAGACTTACTTTTAGAAGAATTAATAATCATTAAGATAGGTAAAAAGATAGCTGTAACGATCGTAATTACTTTTAGGAGGAAAACTCCATACTCAATTATTAAATCCATAACTTATCTATTTAGGCTGCATCCTTATGGCACCATCTAATCTAATAGTTTCTCCATTGAGAAAAGCATTTTCTACTATATGTTTAACCAATGAAGCATACTCAGAAGGTAATCCTAATCGCTTAGGAAATTGGGTCATCTCAATGAGAGGATTTCTAATTGAATCTGGTGCCATTCCCATTAAGGGTGTATCAAAAATACCTGGGGCAATGGTATTAATTCTAATTCCCATTCTAGCAAGGTCTCTGGCTATAGGAAGTGTCATGCCTACAACTCCTCCCTTGCTGGCACTATAAGCTGCCTGGCCTACTTGGCCATCAAAAGCAGCAACGGAGGCTGTATTAATAATTACTCCACACTCTCCGTCTTTAGAAGGCTCGTTATTACCCATTTCTACTGCAGCCAGCCTAAGGACGTTAAAAGTTCCATTGAGATTGATGTCAACTACTGTCTTAAAATAATCTAGAGGATGAGCACCATTTTTTCCTACAGTCTTACTAGCGCTCCCTATGCCCGCGCAGTTCACTACGATATGCAGTCCATCAAATTTATTTAATGTTTCCTCTATAGCCTTTTGTACTGATTCCTCTTCAGTAACATTTGCAACCACATAACAAGCATTTTCTCCAAATGATTCTGCTGCAGCTTTAGCGTTATCTTCATTTAAATCAAGAATCATAACTTTAGCTCCTGATTCTATTAAAGTTTCAGCAGTGGCTAGCCCGAGTCCTGAAGCACCGCCTGTTATTAAAGCAACTTTATTCGTTAGTTCCATTATTATCTCCTAGTCGTATCTTGGGAGGCTGAATATTACACGATATAACTAGAGATAAAAACTCTTTAGAGACTATTGCACTAAGTTTTACAACTTTTACTTTCAACCGCACCAAAATAATGCATATTTTTCCTAGAATCTTTAATTATTAGTGGCATATAAGTTGCATATATTAAGTTGTGTATACGATTATTTAATAAACTTAGGAGCTTAAATGAACATATTTAAAAAATTTACTTTAATACTTCCTCTCATTTTAGGGTTTACTACCATAAATTCTGCAGACTTTGAATCTAATGTGTCAATTACAAACGACTACATTTGGAGAGGAATGACTCAGTCAAGTGGCGAACCTGCCATTTCAGGTGGCTTTGATATTTCAGGAGAAACAGGCCTATATTTTGGAACTTGGGGTTCAAGTATAGAATTTGGCGGTGATACAGCTGCTATGGAACTCGACTACTACTTTGGATATGCCAATGAACTAGAAAATGGTGTTAGTTACGATATAGGATACTTGGCTTTTACTTACCCAGGAGATGATGGAGCTGATTTTGAAGAAGTTTATCTGGGTTTAGGATATGGGTTATTTGGAGCGACATATTCTATAGGACAAGACGATGCCTCGGATAACATAGAATTTTCATTAGCTGTTGGTGAAACAGGGATTGGCTTAACCTATGGTGACTATGAAGATACAGGTAAATATACAACCCTAAGCTATGACTTCCCTCAATCTGTCGCTGGGCTCGGAATAAGTATAGCTTGGAGCGACTTTTCCTCAGAAGAGGCAAACGGGGATCAAGATGGTTTCTATATCACTTTCTCTAAGTAGACCTTAATTAACGTGAAAAGGTTGGGTCCTAGCCCAACCTTTTTTTATTCAAAACCGGGAAAGCGTAAGCCTGTAAAATTTTATTTAAAACTAATTTTTCTGTATTTATAAAACGCAGCATAAATTTAGAGGCTTCTTCGGAATTGATATTTTCTTCTACTAAATGTTTATATTCTTTATTTTCTTTAGCTAATTCACTGACAGAAAAGTGATTAGTTGGCCACAACTTGTAGTTGCTTAGAATTGAAATATCTATTTCTTTAACCAGCTGTTCTATAGAACTTAAGTTGCCTTTGATTTGCTTGCATATATGTAAATGCACCCTTCCCTTAAAACCTGTTATTCCTTTAATTAACTCACTTATATCTCGAGTATTATTTAATTTTTTTTCGGACTTTTCCCATCCTTTCCTCCCTGCTGCCTTTGTGATATCAAGAGGGTCATATTCATAAGAAATCACAACTGGAGTTAAGTTAATATTTTGTAGCCACTCATTAAGTTTTAATGATTTTCTAGTTGATAAAAAAAGCATCTTCAAAACAGCTATATCAGTTGAGTCATTCCCATCATTTGCCCTGCCTTCTCTCTGAGCAATCCAAATACTTTCTAAATCTTGTGTAATGCTCTTATATATATAAGACGATAATCTCTGTAGTTTCCTAAATCTCTCTTTCACGCCTTCAATGTTTCTATGCACTACAAAACTTTTATTTAATCTCATGAGGTCCTCTGCATAACCTCTATCAAGCAAATTATCGCCAATTGCCATTCTTGCTGTCTTCGTATCATTTAAATATAAGGCATAGTTTAAAAAAGCAGCATCCATAGATATGTCTCTGTGATTACCTATAAATAGAGAAGGTTTATTCAAAAGATTTTCTTCACCTGAAACAGTAAAGCCTTGAGTAGTATTCTCAATCATCTTTCCTACGAAAGGCGCTAAATTATTCTGAAAATCTTTAATAGATTTTGATGCACCAAAATAACTATTAAATTTCATTTTAAAAAGAACTCTGCCTAAATAAGGAAAGAGAAAGGAAGCTCTTGGAAAAAAGAATGGAGACAATCGAGAAAGGAAGACCGGATTGTTTGTTAATCTCTCAATAACTTCTGGAACTTCACTGTCGTTATATGGACTAATCTCTTTAAAATCGTTCAAAGTATTTTATCAATCTATAGTTATTAAGAAATCTTTCATCGCTTGAAAAACCTGAGTGGGTTGTCGGTAAGTAATATCATGTGTTCCTTCATCAATCGTTATTAACTTAACTTGTGGAATTGATTCTTTTAACAATTGACTACCTGCATAGGGAACCACACCGTCTAATTGCCCCCATATAGCTAAAGTTGGTATTTCCATATTTCCTATTTTGGAATACATATCAACAGCATTAAAAAGATTAAAATTTCTAACAGTAGAAAGAAGAGACTCTGTAAAACCTTTAAATAGTAGTTGGCGGTTAAAGTGCATTAAGAACTCTTCTTCATTAATTGACAAAGGATCATCGCTATTAGCTGTCTCTGACATTTTTCCAACTCCATATATTTTGTGATTAAACACATGCCAAAACCATTCCCCTATCAGAGGTTTTACTGACCATCCTGAAAGTCCTGCAGCTTGAATCCTAAATCCAGCAGGTGCTATTAAAGAAATACTCTTTACCAATTTAGGATAAGTTATTGAAAAATGGCCCACGATAGGACCTCCCATGGAATAACCTACAAGATGAAAGGGCTGGATTAAATCTTGTGAATCAGCTAATTCTTTTAAAGATTCAACATATAAATCCTTATTGTATGGTATTTTTGGTCTTTCAGAATAGCCTCTCCCAAAATGATCGTAGACTAATACTCTATAGCCTTCGCTAGTTAAATTATCTAAAAGTCCACCCCAAACAAAGCTAGGAGTTGAAAAACCATGAACCATAATAATGGTTTTACCATTGTCTTTTACCTCATCCGGCATAAACCAGCGGTAATAAACATTTCCTTTACTTTGTTTAATCCAAGAGCCTTCGGACGGCAGGTCTGAGGACTTTAAGGTTACTAGATGATAAGTTTTTAGTAGATAAGGTATATATAGAATTAGAAATAATATTAAAAGAAATAAAAAAAGATAATTCATTTATACATTTCACTGCTATTTTAAGAAATAATCAATGGCTATATTCGTCTAAGCCTTACTAGTAAGATAGATTTATAAAAAATTAGATCATGCATACATTTTTTCAAGATTACGATTTTTATGGTTTTGTTCATAGAGGTGGAGATGAAGCTAAAACTGAAAATACTCTTGAGGCCTTCCAGTATTCTTCTGATTTAGGCTTTATTTTTATGGAAACGGATGTTCAATTTACCAATGATGGTGAGGTAGTTGTATTTCATGATAGAGACTTGAAAAGAATTGCAGGTATTGAAAAAAAAATTAGTGAATTGAGTATTAATGAAATTAAATCAATAGATCTTATAAATGGTGGAAAGATCCCTACTCTGGATGAACTTTTATACTCTTTTAAAGATCTAAGATTTAATATAGATATAAAAGTTGATGCTGCCGTAGAAAGATCTGTAGAAATTATTAAATCTCACGGAGCCTTAAATCGAACTTGTTTAGCTGCCTTCTCGTCTAAAAGAGTAGATCATATAAGAAACCTAGCCGGAAAGGATGCCTGCACTTCTATGGGTCAATTAGAAGTTTCTAAACTAATTATGCAATCTTACGGATTTCCTTTTAAAAAACAATCAGGCATGTGCGCGCAAGTTCCAGTAACTCAATGGGGTTTGCCTGTAGTAACTAAAAGGTTTATTAAAGAAGCACATGCTCAAGAAAAATTAGTCCATGTTTGGACAATAGACGAACCAAAAGAGATGTTTAGCCTTATAGATATGGGTGTTGATGGCCTTATGACAGATAAACCAAGTGTTCTCAAAAAAGTAATGACAGAGAAAGATTTATTCTAATCAGGCACTCTCCAAAGTAAAATCAAACCCGGGATAAACAATATCAGTAAACTCAATATTCCATAACCAGGATTTCCTGTTAACAAAGCAATACCAGAAACCATAAAAGGCCCCAATATGACAGAAGATTTACCTATAAAGTTATAAAAACCAAAAAACTCAGCTGCTTTTTCAGGAGGAATTAGATTACTAAAATAAGACCTGCTAATTGCTTGAACACCCCCTTGCACTAAACCAATAACAGAAGCAACTATATAAAAATCTAAAGCAGAGTCTATTTGAGAACTAAATAGCACTACTCCTATGTAAGTAACTATGCCGAAAGTTAATGACAGTTTGTAGCCAAATTTATCAGCATATAATCCAAATACAAGAGTAGCCGGGAAACCTATAAATTGAGTTAAAAGTAAGGCTCCAATCATAGATGTGGCTGTCAAACCTATGTCTGATCCATAAGAAGTAGCCATTCTTATGATTGTATCTACTCCATCCATGTATAAAAAATAAGCAATCAAGAAGATAACGGCACTTTTATATTTTTTTATAGATCTGGAAGTTTTATAAAGATTACTAAACGCCATCCTTACCACTGAAGAACGCCCTACCTTCTTTTCAAGGTTCTCTTCTTTTACATTTAAAAATATAGGGAAAGAAAAAATAAACCACCAGATTGCTACACTCAGAAAGGACCATAAAACGGCTTCAATAGGCGAAGAGAGACCAAACCATGCAGGTTTTATATACATCAATACATTTAGCAAGAACAACAGGCCTCCTCCTAGGTAACCCAGCGAAAAACCCAAGGCCGAAATCCAATTTCTTTCTTCGGGCTTTGAAACACCTATTATTAAAGCGTCATAAAATATATTTCCTCCAGAAAAGCCTATTACACCAAGAGCGTAAAATATAATTGCTAGCTTCCATGAGCTTTCAGGTATAAAAAATAAATAACCTGTAGAAAGAATACCTACTAAAGCAAAAGCAAAAAGAAATCTCTTCTTTATACTTCCAACATCAGCAAGTGCTCCTAAAACAGGAGCGCTTATAGCAATAATTAAGCCGACCAACGAATTGATAGATCCAATCGCAAAAGTACTTTGTGCTGGATCTAAATCCCCTGCCCAATATGATTTAAAGAAAATTGGAAAAAAACCTGCCATTACAGTAGTTGCAAAACCTGAATTAGCCCAGTCATAAAATGCCCAACTCCATGCTTTTTTATTTAATTTTCTTTGACCTTCCATATTTAAAAAAGAATAATACTATTATTTAAGGGAGAAACTAAATGGAAGAAGATAAAAAAACTCTAATTACTATAGCTTCGTTTTTTGGATTGATTGGTGTGATTATTATTCTGCAAATTTTTCTTTCTATATATTTGCAATCAATTTACTAGAATTATTACTAGGAGAAAAAAAATGAACTCGAGAATATGCCAACTATTAAATATAGAATTTCCTCTAGTAGCTTTCACACACTGTAGGGATGTTGTTGTAGCAGTGTCAAAAGCTGGTGGTTGTGGGGTTCTTGGAGCAGTTGGTATGTCGCCAGATCAATTAGAAAAAGAATTAAAGTGGATTGACGAACATATAGATGGAAAACCTTATGGTGTTGATGTTTTGATTCCTAATAAGATGGTTGGTAAAGATGAAAAGTTTGATGCAGAAAAATTAGCGAAGATGATTCCTCAAGAATATGCGGATTTTAGAGCTGATGTCTTAGAGAATAGTGGCATAGAGGCTTCGGAGCTTAGGACTATTGATACCGCTGGATCTGGTTTTGCAGCCAATACCCAATCCGGTGGAGCAAAAGCTTTACTAGACGTTGCCTTTAAACATCCAATAAGTCTTATTGCTAATGCATTAGGAGTTCCACCAGATTGGATGCTTCAAATGGGAAAAGATAATGATGTTAAAGTTGCTGCTCTTTTGGGTACAGCACAACATGCTATAAACCAAGTGAAAGCAGGAGTAGATATACTTGTGGTTTCTGGAACAGAGGCAGGTGGACACTGTGGTAGCGTCCCTACAATGATTCTAATACCGGAAGTGTATGAAGCTATCCAGCCGTACGGAGACGTGCCTATTCTTGCTGCAGGCGGAATAGTTACAGGAAAACAGATGGCTGCTGCAATGACCATGGGCGCTTCAGGAGCATGGTGTGGCTCTGTGTGGCTAACCACAATTGAATCTGAAGTAGATCCGGTTATAAAAGAAAAAATGATTGCAGCAAACTCAAATCAGACTGTTAGATCGAGAAGTAGAACAGGTAAACACTCAAGACAGCTTAAATCAACTTGGACAGATGCCTGGGAATCAGAAAAGGCACCTGAACCTCTCCCTATGCCTCTTCAGCCCATGGTAGCTGAACCGGCTTTACAAAAAGTTAATAAATTAGCTGCTAGCGGTCATGCGGGAGCTCAAGATCTAGCAACATACTGGGTAGGCCAAGGCGTTGGGTTAATGAATCAAAGTATCTCGGCAAGCGATGTTGTTCAAGATTTTAAAGAAGATTTTATAGAAGCCTACGAAAGATTAACTGGATTTTTTGAAGAATAATTAAACTTTTTGACCTTCTTTAAGAATCAAGTATTGCCTAGATTCATCATTCACAGGCTCTGTTAAAGAATGAGAAATCTTTCTAACAGCCCCTTCAGGGGCGTACTGTAATATATAAGCCTTCCTTATATTCTCCGAAGTATTTGGGCCTGTTCTATGAGGTGTCAAAGAAGAAAAAACTGCTATGCTTCCAGCTTTTAATGGTAAGGGTACTGCCTTAGAAGAGTCTAGGTTAATTTCATAACCAAGATCCGTAGTTTCATGATGCAATGTTCCTTGTTTATGCAGACCAGGCATAATCCAAGGACAGCCATTAAATTCATCCGTATCAGTTAAAGCAACCCAACAGGTTAAATAGGCCTGCGGTTCTACAAAAGTATAACCATTGTCTTGGTGCCAGGGAAATTCATCAAGGGTACCAGGTTTTTTGTATACTGCTTGATCCCAATAAAGACGAACATCATTCCCAATTAAGTCCTTACAAAGGTTACTGAAAACTTCATGTCTACTAAATTCTTTTAATTCATCGGATTGGGTTACTAAATGAGTAGTAAAAGTTATTTCTTCTGCTCTCGAAATAAAGAATTTCCCCTCATCAAGCCCTTTTAGTGCCTCAGTTACATTAAATTCATAAGGATCAATGTTTCGGATAATTTCAGATATAAGAGAATTATCAAAAGCATTTTCTACCACCAAGTAGCCATCCGAATCAAATAAATTTATTTGATCGTCTGATAAATAATCGAAAGAGCCGTCTCTCATAGACCAAGAAAACCCTTTATTATCTTTATGGTGTTTAAGGTTCATCTAATTTAACTCCTCGAGAATTCTAATTGCATGCTTACCGCTCACAAATGTATCAACTATCTTAGAACTAAACTTGTCTCCATTAAATGGAGACCATCCACAGGCATAATTTGTTTTCGTGTCATCTATAATATGCTCATCATTTAAATCAACAAGGACTAGATCAGCCCAGTAACCTTCTCGAATAAAACCTCTATCTTTTATCTTAAACCTCTTCGCAATGTTATGAGAAGTAATATTTGGCACATCCTTTAAGGGCAAGCTTCCATTCTTAACCAATTCTAATACAACTATCAAAGTTTGCTCGATACTAGGCATCCCTGAAGGGCAATCCATATAAGAATTATCTTTATTAGCTAAAACATGTGGAGCATGATCAGTAGCTACAAAGTCAATTAAACCTGTTTTTAAAGCATCTATTAAGGCCAGTTGGTCAGAAGCTAGTTTAATGGAAGGATTGCATTTAATAAGTGAGCCCTTAGATTGATAATCTTCTGAATTGAAATATAAGTGAGGAACACATACTTCAGCAGTTATAAGTTTCTCTTCTATGGGTTTATTTGAAAAAAGAGAAAGCTCATCTGCTGTTGATATATGCAAAATATGTAAATTTTGATCATACTTATTAGCTAAAGCTACTGCCTTCTTAGAAGACCTTAAACATGCTTCTCTTGATCTAATCTCTGAGTGAGCTTCAATAGGTATGTCTTCACCGTACTTAGCTTTGAATCTTGCTTCTGCCTTCTTAATCATCGGGGTATCTTCGCAGTGGGTTGCTATTAGCACAGGTGAATCTCTGAATATAAGGTTAAGACTTTCTTGGTTATCTACAAGTAGATTACCAGTAGAAGAACCCATAAAAACTTTTACTCCACATACTTCAGAAGGATTTATAGATCTAATTTCTTCTATATTTTCATTACTAGAACCCATATAAAATGAGTAATTAGCTGAAGCATTGGTGGAAGCTATTTCTATCTTTTGATTCCACAATTGATTGGTTAAAGTTGGAGGGAGCACGTTAGGCATATCCATAAATGAAGTAGTTCCTCCTGCAATTGCAGCAAGAGATTCTGATTTTATATTCCCTCTATCAGTTAGTCCTGGTTCCCGAAAATGGACTTGATCGTCTATAACTCCTGGAAAAAGATGCAGACCAGATGCTTCGATTATTTTTCCTTCAGAGCTTATCTCAGAAGCAACTTCTTCTATCCGTCCATCTCTAATAAGAACATCTCTTTCAGTTATTTTCTCTTCATTAACAACAATACAATTCTTGATAACAATGTCTGTTTTCAAAATGGTTTACTCCCTGCCGTTGTTATTCTATGCATAGTCCTTACTTTGTCGCCATATCCATGCTCAGCAAAATGTTGGACACTTCTATTATCCCAAATAATAAGGTCTCCCTTAGACCATTTATGCCTATATATAAATTCCTGCTTGCAGGCAGCACTATATAGAATAGCAAGTGTTTCTTCAGATTTTTTATCATCCATGTCTACAATTTTCTCAACAAACGCTTGAGTTACAAACAAAGCTTTTCTTAACTTGTCAGGGTGCGTTCTAAAAACAGGATGGAAAACTCTTTTTGCATTTGAAATGTCTGCACCCACTAGGTTTAAAATACTAGCATTAGAGTGAGAAGCTTTCATATTAGATAGTTCAGTTTTTAGCTCTTCAGGCAGAGACTCGTATGCTAAAAACTGATTAGAAAATAATGTATCCCCTCCCTCGTCAGGGATTTCTAGAGAATAGAGGAATGTTGCATCGGGCGGTTGCTCTTCAAATGTCACATCTGAGTGCCAGTGAGCATTGGTATGGTAAATTTCACCCAAATTTTCTATCTGTATAATTTCCGGATAATCTTGCAAACCTGGGAAGATAGGATGCTTGAGAGGCTCCCCTATTATTCCAGCTACTGAAAGCAAATGAGCAGGATCTAAGTTTTGATTTCTAAATACGAGAACAGAATTATCAACAAAAGCTTTCCTTATATTAGATAGGATTGCTTGGTCTTCAAGAGCAGAACGTAAATTGATCCCGTCTATTTGTGCACCTACAGGTCCTAGTTTTGTAATATTCATGGGTAAAATTTATAATTTATAAACCATAATTTTTCCATAATCATATCCTGTTCCCTCATCGTATTTGCATCCATGTTTTTTAAGGATTTCTGAGGCCAAAGATATCATTTTGTCACTGTTCCCACATATTATAGTTAAAGGAAATTCTTCCTGGTTTAAAAAAATAAAATTTTCTATTCTAATATCTACTTCATGGTGTCTTAAACCGTGTAAATCTAAAATGTGAGAGTTCATAATTAAGAACTTCTAATTAATCGTCCGTTTAGTTTTCCTGTAGCTTCTCCATCTTTAAAAGCAACTTCTCCAGACACAATTGTGTAGCTATAACCGGAAGCCTTTTGAACTAACCTCCTGCCTCCTGCGGGTAAATCATTTACTATTTCAGGTTCATGAATAGTTAAATTCTCAAAGTCTATAACATTAATGTCTGCCTTTAATCCTTCAACCAAAAGACCTCTATCCTTGATACCTAAGAGTCGTGAGGTCTCATATGTCTGCATTTTAATTAGAGACTCAAGAGGAAATCTTTCTCCCCTATCTCTATCTCTTCCCCAATGTTGAATTAAAGTAGTAGGAAAGCTTGCATCACTAATAGCTCCACAATGTGCGCCTGCATCTCCTAAACCAAAAATTGTATAAGGGTGTTTAAGCATGGTTTCAACATGATCTAGATTTCCAAATTCGTAGTTAAATAAAGGATGATAAATAAGCGCCCTACCATTTTTCTCTAACAGCATATCGTATAAGATTTCCTGGGGAGTAAGATTTAACTTCTTCGATTCAGATAATATGGATGAATCAGGATGAGGTTCGTAGTTAGCAGGATCTCCTAAACGAAACATTTTATTGAAAGAAGTAATAATCTCATCAACCAAAGGATTTCCTATAGAAACAGGCTCTTCTGATAGAAGTTTTTTCTTGAACTCAGGGTCTTTCATGATACCTATTTTCTGATCTAAAGGCAGAGCAGAAATTTCAAAAAAGGAGGGATAAAGAGTAAAGGGGTTTAAAGAAGCCGTTAACCCCATCAATATTCCTGTGGCTCTAGGAGGTACTTGTCCGTACATTTTTATTCCATCATCTTGGGCTTTTTTTATGCCATCTAAAAGTTGCAGCCACCATTCAGGTCTAGCATCCTGTTGTTCTACCGTTATAGAGATGGGCCTACCAGAAGCGGCAGACATTTCCTTAAAGATATCAAACTCAGATTGAAAGTCATAAAAATCTGAAATGCCCTGCAAAACTCCCTTATTAAGTTCTCCTACAGCTTCTGCAATTTTTACTAATTCATCTTTATGTGCGGTTATGCTTGGTGTCAAAAAACCAGAAGAGTCCCTATGCTTTTCTGTTCGTGAAGTACTAAATCCAAAAGCTCCAGCTTCAATAGCCTCTTTAACTATTTTTCCCATTTGATTAATTTCTTCTTCGGAGGCTTCTTTTTGTGTTATTCCTCTTTCACCCATAACATAAGCTCTTACGGCTCCGTGGGGAATTTGAGTTCCTACATCTATGGCCAATGGCTTTCCTTCCAAAATATCTAAATATTCAGGAAAAGTTTCCCATTCCCAATTAATCCCTTCATGTAAAGCAGTACCTGGTATATCTTCTACGCCTTCCATTAATCCTATCAACCAATCTCTCTTTTCTGGTTTACACGGCGAAAAACCTACTCCACAATTACCCATAACTACCGTTGTAACGCCGTGATAAGTTGATGGTCTTAAATACGGATCCCAAGTTACTTGTCCATCATAGTGTGTATGAATATCAACAAAACCAGGGGTTACAATCTTTCCTTTCGCATCAATTTCTTTTTTGCCACTTTCTTCTACAACCCCAATCTTTACGATTATTTTACCGGTAACTGCTAAATCAGCTAAAAAAGGCTTTCCTCCTTTACCATCATAAATTGTTCCATTCCTAATTATTAAGTCATACATAAATGATTCTCCAAACCTAAAGTCTATATTACAAAATTTTAGCCTCTGCTTAAAAGCAAGCTAAGAATAATGACATATCCAATAAATTAGTCTAATCTCTACCGCCCTAATTTTGAACACTTAAATATTTTGATATGAAAAAAACAAGAAAGAATTACTTATTTCTAATTATTGCCTTAGGTTTAATATCTATGGGAATAAATGCCTCCGGAGATGCATCTGGAGATACAACTAAAGTTAAAGAAGATATAACTGAAGTAGAAGAAGTAGAAGAATATATAAAGGATATTATTAAAGATTTTTCTCAATTTGAAGGTTTTTT
>LWDU01001451.1_pt1 | contig 13072 bp, 10 predicted proteins | sample 727161 | NCBI WGS metagenome assembly LWDU01 (sample SAMN04566230, study PRJNA314399) | hydrothermal vent metagenome | isolation source: deep sea hydrothermal plume seawater | place: Mexico: Gulf of California, Guaymas Basin | collected 2004-07-11 | reverse complement strand
TTCCTTGAGATCCAGTTGCACCTGTGACTCCTTGAAGTCCTTGGATTCCTTGAGTACCAGTTGTTCCTTGAGATCCCGTACTTCCAGTTGCGCCTGTGACTCCTTGTATTCCTTGGGTTCCTGTCGTTCCTTGAGCACCAGTGGTTCCTTGAGTTCCTGTTGCGCCTGTAACTCCTTGAAGTCCTTGGATTCCTTGAGTACCAGTTGTTCCTTGAGATCCAGTTGCACCTGTGACTCCTTGAAGTCCTTGGATTCCTTGAGCACCAGTTACACCTTGAAGTCCTTGGATTCCTTGAGATCCCGTACTTCCAGTTGCGCCTGTGACTCCTTGAAGTCCTTGGATTCCTTGAGTACCATTTGTTCCTTGCTGTGGATCCAGTTACACCTTGAAGTCCTTGTATTCCTTGTATTCCTTGTGCTCCACTCGTTCTTGTTTTCACTACACCACCATCCAATACTAAAAATGTAGTAACTGATTCATCATTAGTAGGTGTTGGTAAATGTAATTCACCGAATGAACCAGTTGAAGTTGATGAGCCACTTATTTTTGCATTTGCCCCAGTAGAAATTATATTCCCACCAAATGTGGAGTCGCCTGCAGAAGAGATTTCTAATCTTGTAGTCCAAGTGCCACTCTCTCTTGACTGAAGAATAAATTTCCCAGCAGAATATCCATACATTCGGTAAGTATCATCAGTTGACGAATCTTCTGACCCAAGATAAAATTGCCCTCCACCCATAAACATATTATCGGCTGTAACGATTTTGCTCGTTGCCCTAAATACAGCAGAAGTTGCAGTACCTGTAAAAGTAGGACTTGCAGATAATACTGTATTTCCAGTTCCTGTTGAAGTTGTTACACCTGTTCCACCGCGCGCTACTGATAAAGTTCCAGTTGTTCCAGCTACTATTGGTAGTCCAGTTATATTAGTTGCTGTACCACTTGCTGGTGTTCCTAATGCTGGTGCCACTAAAACCATACCAGAAGCCATTGTTCCTTGAGCTACTTGAGCAGCTGGCAACGCTGTTGCGTTTGTTAAAACCAATGCTGAAGGAGTTCCCAAAGCGGGGGTTGTTAAAGTAGGACTAGTTAAAGTCTTGTTTGTCAATGTTTGGGTTGCTGTCAATTGAACAATATTAGAATTCGTAATAGAAGATATCTTGGTTGATGTATCTGCGTTACCTGTTACATCACCAGTTAAATCTCCTGTAAATCCATCTTCTGCATTAATACCACCAGCTTTAATGTCTGCATAGTCGAATCCGTTTGAACCGACTGTCACAGTTGTGGTTGGTTCTGTAGTTAATGAATCAAAGAATGTCCACGGGTCACCTGAAGTAGAAGCGTCACGGATAATACCTGCGTATTTTGCTCCAGTAGCAGTGTATTTAGCGTATAAACCCACATCTACTGTATCAGCTCCGTTGCCGCTCGCCATCTTAATCAATGGGTCTTCAACTGACAAAGTAGCTGTATTAACTGTAGTAGTGTCTCCACTTACAATTAAATCACCAGTGACAGTAAAGTCTCCACCCGCAGTCATTGTTACACCGTTACCAATAGTGGTTGCTGTGTCAATTGCTGCTAATTTTGTTTCAAGGTTAGTAACCGAAACATCAACGTCAGTATTTATGTTAGCTGTAGGAAACGTACAATTTGTAAGAGTTCCACTTGCTGGTGTACCCAAAACTGGGGCCACCAAAACCATACCACTAGCCATCGTACCTTGAGCTACTTGAGCCGCTGGTAGTGCTGTTGCGTTTGTTAAAACTAACGCTGATGGTGTTCCTAAATTTGGTGTTGTTAAAGTAAGTCCTGCAAGTGTTAAACCACCACTACCTCTATTGTGTGCAACAGATGTAGTACCTATATAAAATGTATCTGCTGGTTGAACTGCTGAATCTGCCGTTGAACCTTGTGCTGATGTTGCGTATGCAGTTGCTGCCGTTGTTGAGGCTGTCCCCAATCCTAAAGTTGTTCTTGCATTTGATGCAGCCGAGTCATCTATAAGTGATGCTCCAAAAGTTGAAATTGTTGTGCTTGCAGGAAGTGATAGTGTTTTAATATCCGCATCTACTTCACTATCCATTAACGCACCTGCTGATGTTACATTGGATGTGTCGGTTACATCTGCACTTGATTCGACACTATCTATTTTAGTTTCTTGAGCATCTGTCATTAATCTTTTGTTAGATGCGTCAGTAAAATTAGTAGTTGTAAATGTAGGTGTTGCTCCGCTAACAACTGATTGGTTTAACGCTTTAACATGGGAAATTCCTGTTAATTCACTATCCATTAACGCGCCAGCTGAAGTTACATTTGCTGTATCTGTTACGTCAGCAGCGCTTTCAACAGCATCTAACTTAGTACCATCTGTCGCAACATCTCTACCGTCAAATGTAGAGTTAGTTGTGATAGCTCCTGTCATTGCGCCACCTGCTTTTGGTAAAGCTGCTCCTGCAGTAGTTGTTGTAGAAGTTAATATTGCATCTCTTGTAGCAATATCAATAGTATCTACTGTACCCGTAACAGTAATGTTACCAGTAACGTCCAATCCAGCATTAGCTTCAACCCTACCAAACGAACCCGTTGATGCGGCTGAGCCGGTTACATTAATCGCATGAATTGCCATTATTTAATCTCCTCGAGCTTAAAACGATATTTTTTACCGTTCTTTCTATTCAATAAATATAAGTCATCATCACCTTCCTGTATAGTCCAATTACCTGTTGTTCCATCTATTTCATTACCTTCTGCTCCTTCGTTTGATAAATGTACGTCAGCAGAATATATGTTTGCCCAACGTTTTGATGCTGAACCTAAATCTTTTGAATTATCTGCTGCTGGTAAGACATTATTACTAAAAGTGGCAATTCCAGTTACTCCTAATGTAGAACTAAATGTACCAGTTGTACCTGTGATTGTTCCACCTCCCGATATATTACCACCACCCATGGCGATATTACCTGACATTGTTCCACCAGATTTTGGTAGTGCTGCGTTCGCAGTAGTTGTAGTAGAAGTTAAGACTCCATCTCTCGTAGCAATATCCACACCATCAAAGGTTGAGTTTGTAGTAATTGCCCCCGTCATCGCTCCACCTGCTTTTGGCAAAGCCGCACCTGCAGTAGTCGTTGTGCTTGTTAGGATTGCGTCTCGTGCTGCTATATCAATACCATCAACTGTGCCTCCAACAGTAATATTACCTGAAGCATTAATTGCACCTCCAACATCTAAAGTATATTGGGGATCTGCAACTTTAATTCCTACCTGACCAGCTTCTTGTAATACTAATGTATTTGCAGAAGAAGCATATAAGGTATGACTACTATCCGATGGATCGGCATTTGTATGTGATGAACCCACTACTTCAAATATCAAATCATTTGAACCATTGAAACCATAAGTTGAACCATCAGCTGCTGATTCGTTTCTTATTCTCCAAGCATAATTATCTCCATGCCGTTTGAAGAATAAACTTCTAGCATCTTTTATTCTCACATCTCCTGCTATTTCTAACATTTGTGCTGGGCTCGTTGTCCCGATGCCCAATTTATTATCAATATAACCTGCGCCGAATGAACCAGTTGAGGTTGATGAGCCACTTACGTTTGCAGTATTTAAAGTACTACTAAATGTTTTTGCTCCACTAAATGTTTGTGTGGTTGATAAATGTGCCGTATCTGCATCTAAATATGCACTTGCAACTGCTGTTCCGTTCCATACACCAGTTCCGATTGTACCAACTGATGTAATTTGAGTTTGTGAAGCATCTACACTTAAACTATGAGTTGTGCCTTCTCCACTCGTCGCGGCTGTTGATGTAATTCCTGTTCCACCCGTAATAGTTCCTACATAATTGCCTGTTGTATGATCACCCAATGTAATTAAATTACTTAAAGAAGATGCTCCTGTTCCACCATAGGCAACACCCACATCTGTTCCTTGCCATACACCAGTTGCAATTGTTCCGACTGCTGTTATCTGTGTTTGTGAAGCATCTACACTTAAACTGTGTGTAGTTCCTTCACCACTTGTCGCAGCGGTTGAAGTTATTCCAGTTCCACCAGTAATAGTTCCTACATAATTTCCACTCGTAGCCGTCCCAAGAGCAATAACTCCACCACCCGCTGCATTAGCATGAGTGTGAGTAGCATTTGTAAAACTACCAATTGTAGGTGTTGTTAAAGTTTTATTTGTAAGTGTGTCCGTTGAATCTATAAGAACAACATTCTTTTCACTGCCTGCCACACCAGCAAACCATCTATTTGAACTTACATCCCATAACATTGAACCAGTCGCGTTTCCACCAGCTGTTTCTTTAACATATAAACCACCATCTGATGTACCTGCATTTAATTCTATAATATTATCTGCTATATTTAAAGTAGTTGAATCTATTATGGTTTGTGTTCCTGAAACGGTAAGGTTGCCCGATACAATGACGTTATCATCAAGTGTAGTTGTTCCACCAGCCGAATCTATTATAAGATTACCACTTGAAGTATCTAATTCACCAGCCGCAGTTATACCAACTTGAATATTACCTAATGTAGAACCTCCTGATACATCACCCATATAGGTTTTTAATCTTGACATTGTGGCTTTTCTATTAGTACCACCCGCCCCGTCATCTATAATAATTAAATCTCCATCTACAATGTCTGCGCCTACATCAGTTCCACCATCTATATCAAGAGCTGTTAGAGCTACTTTATTCGCATTATTAATTGTATCAATATAAGTATCATTAATAGCAGTACCTTGCCAAACACCAGTTCCAATTGTTCCAACTGTTGCAAGATTAGCGGCTGAAGTAATTGCTGCTTGAGTTGCCTGTGTTGTTGCGGTATTCGGTGCCAATCCAGCTATTGTAGATACCGCCCCCGCAGTTAAACTTGCTGCTGTTCCTGTCAAATTTGTTGCTACACCACTTGCTGGTGTTCCCAAAACGGGCGCCACCAAAACCATACCAGAAGCCATCGTACCTTGAGCTACTTGAGCAGCTGGCAATGCTGTAACGCTGAAGGAGTTCCCAATGCTGGTGTAGTTAGAGTAGGACTTGTTAAAGTTTTATTTGTTAATGTCTGTGTAGTAGTCAGTTGTACAATATTACTGTTTGTTATGGATGTAATTTTAGTTGCATTTCCAACTGTTAAACTTGCTGCAGTTCCTGTTACATTTGTCATCACACCACTTGCTGGTGTTCCCAATGCTGGTGCAACAAAAACCATACCAGAAGCCATTGTTCCTTGAGCTACTTGAGCTGCGGGTAATGCGGTTGCGTTTGTTAACTTGATAATACCACATTACCAGTTCCAGTTTTTGATGTTACCCCAGTTCCGCCTTGTGCTACTGGTAACGTAGTTGAAAGTACTAAACTTCCAAACGAACCAGTTGAAGTTGCTGAGCCACTTATGTTTCCACCAAGTGTAAGAGTTCCATTTAATCCGTGAAAATCACCACTCGCACTTATGTCACCAGCAACAGTTAGTTTTTCAGTTGGAGCAGTTGTCCCGATGCCAAGACGCCCTCCAGACACAGGGTGTGTTATTTGTAAAATTGTTGAATTCCCAGTAACGAGACTAATAGTCCCATTACCAGAATTCATAGTAAAATATTCTGAAGTGCTTCCTACTTTCTTATCCGATAGCATAACAATATTCTGATTAAATGTGGCATTACCCGAAGTATTAAGGGTNNNNTAGATGTTCCGATACTAATTACACCATCTTCATGAATGGCTAGATGCGGTTCACCAGTTGTAGCGTCATTAAATCCAAGCCATCCGCCGGTATCAGCATGCATATAAAAAGTATGACTGTCATTGGAATTAGTAAGTACTATACCATCTTTCCAAGAATCCGCATGCTCCTTTACGTGTAGAGAGCCTACTGGATTTGTTGTTCTGATGCCGACTCTACCAGCAGTTTCAACTCTTCCAAACGAACCAGTTGAAGATGATGAACCACTTATGTTTCCTGTAGTAACTATATTTCCAGCAACATTTACTCTTCCAAATGAACCAGTTGAATGTGTATGTGCATTACTACTACTACCACTTACAGGAAATTGAATAGCTGCATTTAATTTATCCTGTTCTGTATAAAATTGTTCATCTATTGTGGCATAAGCTCTTGTTGGTGGTGCAAAGTCTGTTGACCAACGGGCTATACCTTTTGAAATACGAAATTCATCTAATAAACCAGTAACTTCAAAACTACTATTAAGAGCCATTATATCTAAATCATTACCAGTACTCTCCAAAGTAAGACCAGTAACATCACCCGTAGCCTTTTTTACTCCATCTAAAAAGAAATACAAGTCATTTACATCTCTTACTATGGCAATATGATGCCAACCCGCGACAAATGCTTCTCCTGAATTTATTGTTACATTTGTTGCTCCATTTGCTCCAAATCTAAAATTATAATATGGATCTGTGCCAGTATATAAATCAAAATCTAAAGTACCATTAGTCTTTCCGATTATTGTATCATTACTGGCGCCAGCCGTTTGATAAATCCACAAATCTATTGTAAAATTACCAGCTCCAAAAGCCCAATCCGTACTATCCGCTAAAGTTAGATAATCATCTGTTCCATCAAAATGCATACCTGTATTACCAAATTTTGCAATACTTGAAGTATGGTGTGCATTTCCCTGTACTGTTATTGAATGTTTACTTGGACTTGAATCTACAATATCAGTACTACCATTGGCGTGATCAGAATGAATTAATAATTTAGTATAGGAATCAGCTTCTCCTCTGATTGGACCTCCGAAAGTAGTTGTTCCTTGAACTTTATCCGATACTACTAATGAACCAAACGAACCAGTTGAAGTTGATGAGCCACTTATGTTACCTGTAGCGATTATTGCTGCAGCATTTAAAGTACTGCTAAATGTTTTTGCTCCACTAAATGTTTGAGTGGTTGTTAAATGTGCAGTGTCAGAATCTAAATATGCACTTGCAACTGCTGTTCCGTTCCATACACCTGTTCCAATTGTACCAACACTCGAACTATGAGTTGTACCTTCACCACTTGTTGCTGCCGTTGAAGTAATTCCTGTACCACCCGTGATTGTTCCTACATAATTTCCACTTGTAGCCGTTCCAAGAGCAATAACCCCGCCGCCCGCTGCATCAGCGTGATCATGTGTTGCGTTTGCAAAACTAGCTATTGTTGGTGTTACTATTGTAGGACTACTTGATAATACCACATTACCAGTTCCAGTTTTTGTTGTTACTCCAGTTCCACCTTGATTTACTGCAATAGTTGTACCTTGCCAAGTACCTGTTCCAATTGTACCAACTGAAGTTATTTGAGTTTGTGCGGCATCAACACTTAAACTATGAGTTGTACCTTCACCACTTGTTGCTGCAGTTGAAGTTATTCCAGTTCCGCCAGTAATAGTTCCTACATAATTTCCACTCGTAGCAGTACCGAGAGCAATAACCCCACCGCCCGCTGCATTAGCATGAGTGTGAGTAGCATTTGTAAAACTAGCTATTGTTGGTGTTGTGAGTGTTTTGTTTGTTAAAGTATCTGTAGAGCTGATAGTTACTAAGTTTACTTCTGAATCTTTTAATCCACCAATCCATCTGTCGGCCGAGACATCCCACAACAATGATCCAGTTTCAGTAGTACTTGCATCATTTATATAAAGTCCACCATCACCTGCGGCTGAACTAGCATTTAATGTTACAATTCTATCACCAATATCTAAATTTGTTGAAGATATTGTGGTAGTTGTACCCTGTACTTCTAAATTTCCCGCTACTGTTAATGAAGCAGACGCAAATGTTAATAAATCCGTATCAGAAGTATGTCCAATTGTTGTACCGTTAATGATTACATTATCTACAGTAAGTGTTGTTAATGTTCCAAGACTTGTTATATTAGGTTGAGTTGCTTGAGTTGTTGCTGTATTCGGTGCTAAGCCAGCTATTGTAGATACCGCTCCTGCAGTTAAACTTGCTGCTGTTCCTGTCAAATTTGTTGCTACACCACTTGCTGGTGTTCCCAATGCTGGTGTTACTAATGTTGGCGAAGTTGCAAAAACTGCTACTCCAGTTCCTGTTTCGTCAGAAAGTGCGGATGTAGTTGCTGCCATAACTGATAAATTATTTGTAGTATAAACTCCATTTGTTACAAGTCCAGCTGTTAAATTTGAAGCCGTTCCTGTTACATTTGTCATCACACCACTTGCTGGTGTTCCTAATGCTGGTGTTACTAAAGTAGGACTATTTGATAATACTACATTACCAGTTCCAGTTTTTGATGTTACCCCAGTTCCACCTTGATCTACTGCTACAGTTGTACCTTCCCAAGTACCACTTGAAATTGTACCCAATGTAGTTACTTGAGCAGAACCTTCCCAATCTTCTAATGCATCTGGACTTACAGCTCTTGTGGCGTCAGTTCCAGTATTTGTTTCTGCTGCAGTAGCTATTTCAACTATACCTGCATTTGTAACACTTGCTGCTTCACCAGATATTGTAATTGTATTTGTGGATCCTGATGTATCTATACCTGCTCCACCTGCAATTGTTAAAGTTTCACTATTTAAATCAATTGCAATTGTACCACTATCTGAAGTAACATCTAAATCTTCTGCGGTTATTTGGGCTGTTACATAAGCTTTAATACTTTGTTGAGTCGCAAGTGCAGTTGCACTATTTGAACCCATCGCATCTTCATCGAGAACTGCAGTTACAGTTGCCCCTGAAGTAAGAGTTAAACTATCTATATTGGCAGTACCATCAATGTATAAATTTCTCCATTCTTTTGTACTTGAACCTAAATCATAAGTAGCGTCCGCGTCTGGTAGTACCGAACCACTAATTTTTTGATTACCATCTGCATCAAGACCAATTGTAGTAACAACTTTATTACTTGCTGGGTCTACAAATTTTATAGAACCACTTGATACATAAATATCTTTCCAAAATTTAGATGCAGTACCTAAATCATAAGTATCAGCTGCGTCTGGTGTTAATGAACCACTAATTAGAGAAAAACTTCCCGTATCCGCTATTTGATGTTTCCACGGTTTAGATGTTGTTCCAAGTTGTCCTTGGCTTCCTGTTCGTGGGACTATATTTTTTGTTGCCATAATCTATTCCCTTATGTTACTCTTGGCATTAAATCACTATTGTCATCTAATTCATAGAATACTGGTATAATCTCTCCACCAGCTGTTGGCATTAAATCATCATTCTCATCTTCATCAAATGCTGAAGCTAATGATGTACCACTTGTTATACTTACAGTTATATCATTACCACTATTTGTGGCAGTAACTACACTCCCTACAAAATCTATACTTGATACTTGAGATGTTAGAGATGAACCCTCTTCTTTAATGGAGATATTAGCAGTATCAGCTATTACACCAGTTAATGCAGTGCCGTCGCCTTTAAAATAACTTGCTGTTACTTGATTTAGCTGAGCATTAGAGCCCGATACTACGACTTTTTTCCAATTCGGCATTTATTTTATCTCCTATTGCGGTTGGTTACTCTTTCGAGCCCACTTCCCCCATTTGAGGGCCAACATCAAGATGATTATTCAGAAAAGTGTTCGACTAATCTATCGTACTCTTTTCTTAATTTTTCTGTGACTTCCATCACCTTTCCTATATCACTTCCCTTATGATTTGACTTTGCAATCATTTTGATAAGAAATTCTAAATCTTCTAAATTTAGTGGATGAATATAGGCTTCACCCTTTATTATCTTAACACCACTTTTAGCGTTAATTCCCATTATTGTAACCTCTTACTTACTATTCAATATAAATATAAATTTCGTCAGATTCAACTCTAATATTACCATTCTTTCGATAATTTGCATCATCACTTGTTACTACAGCAGAAGCGTAAGCATCAGGCGTACTGGTTGAAGCATCTTGCGCTAATTTAGTTCCCTGTTGGAATCCCCATCTTGTACCGGAATCATCATACACAAATGCAGAACCACTGGATGCGACTTCAGTTTGAACGATAATACCACCATCACCCGCAGCTGATCCACTATTCATTAAAATAAATCTATCCTTTACCAACAAATTTGTCGTTGCGATAGTCGTTACAGTTCCATTTACATCTAAATTACCATCTACTGTTGCATTTCCACTTACCGATAAAGTACCAGCAGATACTGTTCCCGTAGTAGTAATTGCGGAAGCCCCATTAACAATTGAGCCAAAGTTACTTGTAATAGAACCTGCATCTAAAGCACCAACTGACGTAATTTGTGTTTGACTTGCATCTACTCCGATTACTGCACTTGCGGCTGTTAATCCTGTTCCTGCGAATAATGTTGCGACATCATCAATAGTTTCTTTATTTGCTGGATCACCTGCTTCTCCTTCATCTGAAAATGCGATGAAATCACCACTTGCAATAGAATCTGTTGTTAATCCATTAATATCTAATTCAAGAGTTACTGCTGCACTTTCTGCTCCACTATTGGCGACAGTTATACCACCACCTCCAGAATCAGCAATCGTGGCTACATAATTTCCTGTTGAGTGAGTTCCTAATGTAATTAAATTACTTAAAGTAGTGGCTCCCGTTCCACCTTGATCTACAGCTACAGTTGTGCCTTGCCAAGTACCTGTTGCAATTGTTCCAACTGAAGTTATTTGAGTTTGTGCGGCATCTACACTTAAACTATGAGTTGTACCTTCTCCAGTTGTTGCTGCCGTTGAAGTTATACCCGTTCCACCAGTTATAGTTCCTACATAATTACCAGTTGTATCTGTACCAAGTGCTACTGAATTTGCTTGTATTGTTGCTGCTCCACCAGCTGCTATTGCAATATCACCACTTACATCAGCAAAAACTGCATCCTGTAAGTTACTAAAGGTTATTTTCTTTTCTGTCCCGTTGTCCGAGAACATAAAGTGGTCTTGTGTTTGGTGTAGACCTGCGCCACCTAATGCTGATAAAGCATCTATATCATTACCAACTCCTGTTAAACTACTACCATCACCAGTAAATGATCCCGTAAATGAACCTGACATTTTACTTGCCGCTACCGTTGAAGCATTTGATATTGATCCAAATGTACTTGCTCCAGTAGATGTGATTGCTCCCGACCCAATCGTTCCGATAGTAGCTATATTTTTACTACCATCTAATACTACTGCTTTATTTGCTGCAGCTGTTCCATTGGTTATACCGTCCAATTTTTCTAAATCTGTTTCATTTATATCAGCAGAACCAATTATGAACGAACTACCCGCAGTAATTGCCGCGTCCGCTGTAAGTGCTCCTAAAGTACTTACAGTTACTCCTGATCCTCCCGAGCCACCCCCGACTTGTAAGGTATTCAATTCCGCATCGGATCCCGATACTATTACTTTTTTCCACGCTGCCATTAGATTTCTCCTATAATTTTAAATCTACTATATATAAATATCATTCATCACAAAATTATGAATCAAAGCCTAAATACCACTCATCACTATCATCATAATATATACCACCAGCTAGTGCCGAGGGAGCAGAACTTCTAGCCCCCATTACTAAAAACTTATCACCAATTCTAAATACAGTTTCTCCACTGTTATTTACAGCACTCAAAATTTCTGTAGCCGAACTACCCCTAAATTTAAATACTGAACCTGTTATGGTATTATTCCCACTATTTTCATTCCAAGTAGTACTACCGTATGTAAATAAAGAATCTATATCTAACGTACCAACTTCAGCGCTATTGAATGATCCACTTGAAGTTGAATCGCCAATTATACCACCTTGAAGTGTAAATGAACCCGTTAATGCGGGATTTAATTGTTTACTGTCTATCAGTGCCATATCTTATATCTTCCACCTTTCTTTCACCCCACCACTTTGAAATTGATTTTGAAATCCTTTTCTTATGTTGGATTGTTTTTGGTTGTTGCATTTTTGTAATAGTTTCCATTGTGAGCCTCCTATCCATCTGAGCGCACGACTTACACACACTATTGTTACCAACTGCTCTATCAAAACTATCCTTTCTTGTATAAGTTAACATCTTCCTACAATCAGGACACTTTCTATTTTTACGGTCGGGCCAGTTTCTTTTTCTCATAGTAATAAATATAAAGGAATGGTAAAAGGAAAGTGGAATGAGGAGTTTTTATGAATTAAATTTACCTTGTGCTATTATTTCATCATCGGATTCTAATGTATAACCAATGCTATCAGTATCTACTAATAATAAAAAATTACTAGCCGATTGTTTTATGGTTAATGCATCGTGTTCCATATATTGACCATTAATAAAAAATACAAAGTCTTGTTCGTTGGTTGCGGTAAGTCCACTTGGCGCGGAAGCAGTAACAGCAGAGAAACTTGCAGTAGAAGTGGCTGAAATTGTATCGGCTTTCTTCACATATGATTTTCTTAAATATGTATCAAAAGTTGTAACGGTTGCAACTACCGAAACGCCATTTAAGGTCAAAGAACCTGTAACATCCAGTGAGCCCGTAAATAAATGTGTGTCGTCTTGAGTATCACCAAAAATAGTAGAACCACTTGAAAAACTTTGAGTCATATGTGTAATAGAAGAACTAACAATATAATTCTCGGCTGTAATATCACCCAGAACAACCCAATCCGTATCTACCTGCGCTTTACCATCATCTCTTTGTGATATTTCAAATGAAGTGGGTCCAATATGAAGTGCGCTTGAAGCACTAATATTAGCAAATGTAACTGTCTGGTCAGTACCAACATCTTGACCAATGGAAAATGTAAATGTTTGCTGTGTAGTTCCATCAAATGATCCAGCACCGGCGACAGACAATCCAGTTCCAGCAGCTATTGTAAAAGGATTTTCCAATCCACCGCTACCACCTGAAGATCCTTGCTGAACTGAAATATTTACATCTTGACCCCTTTCAGTTATAGCGCCCAAGTCTAAAGATACATCATCATTTATAAATATTCTCTTGGGTGTTAATTTCTTTTGTGTTGTAACTACTTCACTAAATGCTTCAGGAATTAAATACCCATTCATTGTAACAGAAAAAGTTGTCTTTATAATTCGTTCTTGATTTACAGTCATCTCAC
>LWDU01035617.1_pt1 | contig 13073 bp, 14 predicted proteins | sample 727161 | NCBI WGS metagenome assembly LWDU01 (sample SAMN04566230, study PRJNA314399) | hydrothermal vent metagenome | isolation source: deep sea hydrothermal plume seawater | place: Mexico: Gulf of California, Guaymas Basin | collected 2004-07-11 | reverse complement strand
AGGCTACAGTCGTTGAAGTTATCTGCCGCTAATTGCCTCAGTTATTAAAGCGTTCGATCAAACCAATTGGTCGTGAACCGTAGTAAGCGTTCGCTATAGCCAGGCTTACTGTCATCCAGCACATGGAAGATATGATCTGCGCCACCCATCAGGATGAACGCCTTGTCGTCAGTTGGCGCCAGTTTCAACCACTGGGCATCGCGCCCTGGCAAAAAGTCCTGGTCACCGCGAATCGTCAGTAATGCACCGGTGTATAGCGCCAGGTTACTCTCGACGTTCACCCCTACAAACCCTGAGATGAATTCACGGGTTAAGGTGATATCAGTCCAGCCTTTGTATACCGCACTGCCTTCTTTCATCGCTTTTCGAACAGCAGCGTCATAAGCAGCCTCTCCGTTGGTGCGCATCTCGGCAGCGGCGGCCCAGAGCACCATAGTCTTGAATGTATCAGGATATCGACCAACCAAACCCATCGCCGTGAGGCCACCCAGGGAGTATCCCTGGACGCCGAGTAAAGCCTTCGGGAACTTTTCCTGCATGAATTGCAGGGCAGCTTCTGCCTCCCCAACGCGGGAGTCAAAAGTGGAGTTCACCACATACCCTGTCCTGGTGCCTTCACCGCTGAAGCTAATCCGAAAACTCGCAATACCTCTTTCTGCAAGTCGCCCTGCCAGATCGGCGTAAAGATTGCCCACTTCATTCATATCCGCATTCCAGCCATGCAGCAGCAGCACCGACCTTTTTATTGGTCCAGCTGGCGTATTAAGGATACCTTCGACGCCGATCTGTAGCTTAACTGGCGTAGCCTCAGCCAGCAGCGTATTGCTGAGACTCAAAAAGAATGCCAACAGAAAAAATCTAGGCATTATCCAGCGCGTTCTTGAATCCAGAATACTTGGGTTGGTCTATCGCAATCTGGTTGATCACCGTCTGACGCAAATGATTCTGCAGCACCTCGTTGTCCAACGAGATTTGCTTATCACGCAGTTCTGTCACCAGTCGCCTTTTAAGGACATCAAGGCCTTCGTCCGACTGGAACAACGCCTGAAGCCGGTCAAGCTCCAACGCCTGATGAATAGGACCTAACGTTAATTCGCGCAGCACAATGTCCAGTGAATTGGCGGCCACCCGCGACAAAAAGTTTGCCCGGCCAGTCGTTTCATCCATCACATCGTTGCGAAGGAAATCCCTGACACTGACAAGCAACTCATCGGTTCGTGGAATATCCACACTCGTGAATCCTGGTGATTCCTTAACCATCTCAACGGGACCTGGAATCAGCAGATTGACACAGTCAACCTGGCATTCAGACGTACGCCGACCAATTGCCGGTCGTTCTACGGTTTTGTCCGGGCCACTTCGGTAATGTTCCGCCATGCCGAGGCACCCTACGGACCACCAGAATGAACCAAATACTTCCCAGAATTTTACATGCTCTGGATCGACGGTCTTGCCGGACTCGTCTTCATATCCTTTGAACATGTCTTCGTATTGACCAAAGCCACCAACCGGGTCACTGGCGCCAAAGCGCCAGGAATTGGTGCACATCCAGCCTAGATCCCGCATCGGATCACCGACATGAGCAACCTCCCAGTCAAGCACAGCAACAATACCTTCCGGGGACAACATGAAATTGCCGTTTCGGAAATCGTTGTGAACCAGTGCGGTCTCGTGCTGCTCCGGCAGGTTTTCCATTAACCAGCTAGCGACATAGTCGATCATAGGCTGGGGCGTATCCAGGAGTCGGTACCGCTCCCAGGTCTGTTCAACAAATTCCGCAGGGGGAATTTCCCAAAGCCGCGCCCTGAGACCCGTCGCATCAAGATCAATAGAATGGATCTTTGCCAGTACCTTGCCACATTCCGAACAATCCTTGCCCCCAGCGCTTCACCATCCAGCCATTCCATGAGGAAGCCATCGCCAAGTTCATCTTCACGTTGCAGAACGTAATAAACTTCTGGCTCTGGCACCCCAACCGCCAGGGCGCTTTGCATCAGCAATGCTTCCACATCAAGACCCGGGTGCTGCGGCGTTATTTCCGCGTACTCGCCACCTGGCGCTCGCCTTAGGGCCAACCGCTTTTCCCCAACAGAGGTCTCAATAACCAGCCGATAGGTTTCCTGGCTTGCGCCACCGGAAAGTCTGTCTACTGAGACCAGGCCTTTACAATCGGTGATATGCGCCAGCACGACGCCTGCGAGTTTTTCCTTCAAGCTATCGTCCGCTGACACTCTTCACACCCTTTGGGGCCTGCTGGCTCATAAAGCCAAACATGTAACCGGCGATACGACGCATTTGTATCTCTTCAGCACCCTCGGTAATTCGATAACGACGATGATGACGATAGATATGCTCGAAGGGTTTGTGCCGCGAATAACCCAGTCCCCCGTGAACCTGCATCGCCCGGTCTGCCGCATCACAACACAGACGATTCGCCTGGTAGTTACACATGCTGACCTTGTCCGATACAGAGAAGGCACCATACTTATCCATAGCCCAGGCTGTCTTATGAATCAATGCGCGAAGCATCTCAATCTGGGTCTGCAGTTCAACCAGCGGAAACTGAATCCCCTGGTTAACAGAAAGCGGTTTGCCGAACGGTTTTCTTTCCCCTGCATACTTCACTGACTCGGCGACGCAGTACTGGGCAGCACCGAGACTTGAAGCCGCCTGCCTGATTCTGTTTTCATTGAAAAAGTGCTGCACGATCTGCAAGCCTGTTCCTTCCCCGCCGAAGATCGCGCCATCGTCTACGTAGACATCCTTGAACGAAACCGTGCCATGGTCGGTCGGCATGTTGAAGGTCCAGAGGAATTCTTCGATTTTTAACCCATCCGAGTTCATCGGCGTCAGGAATGCAGTAATACCGTCGCCATCGCCTGCCTTACCACTGGTTCGAGCCATCACCATGTCGTACTGCGCTTTATGGATGCCGGTATTCCAGGTCTTTGCACCATTGATTCGCCAGCCATCGCCATCACGAACTGCGGTTGTTTCCATGTGAGTCGCATCGGATCCGTGATCCGGCTCTGTAATACCAAAAGCAAACCCGCGCTTGCCTTCCAGCATGAGCGGCATCCACTCTTCCTTCTGTTCTTCAGTGCCGTATTCAGACATCAGTAGAACACCCACATTGTTTCCAACGATGGAGTGCTCGTTCTGCAGGTCGTTGTGCAAGCCAAGGCCCTGGGATGCAAAGTGTTCACGGATAATGGCCATACCCAGGTTGGAACCATTCTGGCCACCAAATTCCTCGGGCATTGCATATCGGTAATGACCGGCCCGGTCTGCCCTCATGCGCGCCTCGAACAACAAAGCTTCCCATTCCCCATTCGGCAAACCGCCGCGGTCCCAGTCGGTTCTTGCATCTTCACGTCGATGGTCAAAAAAACGGATGTTATCGTTTTCATTCTGCAGCGGTTTAATCTCTTTCTCGATAAAGTCGTCCAGCACGACAAGGTAGTCGGCTATCTCTTTGGGGATATCAAAATCCATGGTTTACCTCTTGATTAGGTTTGTCGGTTTTTAATTATTCTGAATAGTTTAGATACTGCCTTCATTTAGGTACTGCACGAAAGGATCAACATCGGCTTTCCGGTGCCATGTGTATTCAGCCCCTATCGCAATTGCCTCTGCCGTTTCATTTCCAAATAGTCTCGCAATAATGGCCAGCGCCATATCGATGCCTGCTGAGACGCCGCTGGAAGTCACGAATTTTCCGTCGTCTACCCAGCGAGCCGTTTCGATCCATTCAACTTTATCGGATTGCGTCACGGCCAGATTGAAGAACATTTTGTTTGATGTTGCCCTATGTCCGTCTAGAAGACCTGCTTTTGCAAGCAAAGCTGAACCGGAGCATACGGAAGATGTAATCTGGGCTTTTTCGGCGCGGTCTCGCAGAAAACTCAACATTTTGCCGTTTTCGAGCTCAGAAAAGGTACCAATGCCACCCGGCAGCAGGATCAGATCGAGATCCGGCGCATCATCAAACCCATAGTCCGCAATGAACGTTGGCATTGGGCTGTTTGCCATCGAACCCGCTTTCACTGGCCCTTTTGTTTCAGCAATCATGACAACCTGTAACATTTCCGGCGCCAGGGCGGTAAACATCTCAAGGGGCCCGAACATATCCAGCAACTCGAATCCTTCGTACAGCACAGCGCCCAACGTGAGTGGCCGATCAGTCATGTTTTTGTTCCTTAAGATAAATTCCAGGAGTGAAAATAACATCAATTCCCGAAGAACTCAGCTAGCACTTTAAACAGGCGGTAGGCCCTGCTTTCCTGCCAGCATCCATTGGATCAATGGGAGATGTTCACGACCATGGAAAATCTCGCCGTCGACCACGAATGCAGGCGCATTAAACACACCACTGTCCATTATTTCTTCCCCGGCTGCCTCAAGATCGGGGGCTTCGTTTTCTACAAAATGATCCAGACCTGCGGTCCGAAACCCGGACTCCTCCAAAACGACTTTAAGGCTGGAGAGTGACTCAACGTCAGCGCCATCACGAAAGGTTTTTAAAAAGGCAGTCTCGACATAGCTGAGATACTGCTGCAACTCGGCTCCCTGATTCGTTAACCAGGCCATCCCCAACGATAAATACAAGGGGTTTATCTTCCTCTCTCCCTGCCCCGGTTTGATTCCAAGCATTCCACACATCCGTTCGTTTTCACGCTTAGCGTCCTTATGACGAGCATCGGCTCGCCTTGCTTTATAACTTGCCAGTGGATCGTCCGCACCCGGCTTAAGGTTTGACCCGGCAACATTGCCCAGAGAACTGAGCATTGGTTTCCAGGCCAAATGAACCTCGACCTCAGCACACAGGTTTTTTAGCGGCGCAAGCATTAGCCACGAAGGTAATTCGGCAAAATTAATATAAATGGTCATCACGATGCGGGCGCACTTTCACGAAGAATGACGTCATAGGCGATATCCGGCAGGGCGCCAGCTTTACCTTGCAGATGCCAGCGCACCCTGGGCAGGTGTTGCCTACCAAAATACGCTTCACCATCGATCACATAGGTGGGGACCCCATAATATCCCCGATCAAGAATTTCATCCTGAAGGCGATCATGATACTCACGACCTTCACCTGCAAGATAACCCTCAAAACCCTGCACATCACACCCTGATGCCTGCAACTGGTCAACAATCACGTTGAAGTCTTCAATATCGAGCTCCCTCTTCCAGAACCGGTCGTAGGAATCATCAATGTATTTTTTCAGGCAATCCCGCCCATAACGTTTTGCCCAGAGCAAACCAATAGCAGAAAGCGAACTATCCCAAATTTTTTGAGTACCTTTGAGGGTCAGTCCACGAAGCTCAGCGTACCGTCGAGCATCCCTGTAGGCGTACTTTACCGCAAGCCATTGTCTGGGTGAGCGACTACTCTCTGTCACCTTGCCACTATCATCTTTCTTCGCAGTCCCAAGGAAGCTGCCGATGTTGAGCGTCAGAGGATACCAGTCAATCTCCAGCCCGAAATCCTGCTCAAGCTGGTAGGTCGCATCTTTAGCTATAAAGGCGTACGGACTTTTAAAGTCGATATAAACTTCGAGCCTCAAGGTCATATCTGGGAATACCCCGAACCCGTTCGACCGAAGCCAATCCCCTTACCCTCGTCAATCCAGCCAAACTCTTCCAGGATCTGCTGGCTGTAGGTCACTCGGCCATTGAGCTTTTCGGCAGGCTCGGAAGCAAGCAACAACGCCGTTTTTGCCATAATCTCCACCGGCTCTCCCTTCGGATCATCCATTCCTTCTACCAGTTTGTGATAAACCGTGCCGGGTGTCGGTACAACCTGGGAGGGTGAGTAACAGGTAACCGCAATATTGTGATGCTGGACTTCCTGCGCAAGGCCCTGAGTCATCCTTTCAAGCGCCGCCTTACTCGCACCATACATAGTGCCTCCATGACCCTCTACTTCGTAAGGTCCTCGACCCGGACCAATCGCAGAGCCGGATGAAATATTGATAATCGCGCCGCTGTTGCGCTCCATCATGCCTGGCAAAACGGATCTGGATAGCATAAAGGGGCCGTGAACATTCACGGCAAACGCCCGCATCCATTTGCTGACGTCATAGTCGACGATGGGGACGTAATAATTAAGCGCAGCATTGTTAACCAGGATGTCAACTTTCCCATAGGTGTCGATAGCAGCATCAAAGAGCGCTCGACAGTCTTCCTCTTCTGAAATATTTGCAGCTACCGCGGTGGCGCTTCCACCGGCCTCGATAATTCGTCCAACCGTGTTACTGAGCGAGCCTTCCAGCATATGGTCGCCTTCATTGATTGTCCTGGCGGCGCACACAACGTTTGCACCTTCGGCGGCAAACAATTCCGCAATCGCCTGGCCAATACCCCGACTTGCGCCGGTAACCAGCGCAACCCTGTTCTCCAGTTTTCCCATGAGTCAGTCCAGAAAAGAATATCGAGCTACGCTAGCCCTTCACAAGGTACTCGTCAAATATGGACACTCAGCCTAATTGGATGATGATGTTGCGGCCGCAGCCTGTTTCCTGCGCAGTGGTGAGGCAAGCATGATTAACGGTGTTGCCCTGGATGTTGAGGGCGGTTGTTGTATTTTAGCCTCCAGCACATAAAATCCAACATTTAGGGTTTAGCCAATGGATCCAATAAGCCAGGGATCGCTGGGCGCGGCACTAGCGCAAGGCGGAAGTAACCCGGAGAAAATAAAGGCAGCCACCCTGCTCGGTTGTTTTGGCGGACTTGCCCCGGACCTGGATATTTTTATCTTTTCACCGACGGATCCGTTACTTTTCCTCGAGTTTCACCGCCAATTCAGCCACTCGCTTGCCTTTATCCCGATCGGCGCCCTTCTGGTCGCGATGGTTATGCATCGATTGCTTGGAAAGGGACTTCGGTTCCGGGAAAGTTACCTGTTCTGCCTGCTGGGTTACGCAACTCACGGCTTGCTGGATGCCTGCACGACTTACGGCACCCAACTACTCTGGCCTTTTAGTTCAGAGCGCTTCTCCTGGAACAACGTTTCCATTATCGATCCGCTATTTACCTTGCCGATCCTCGGACTGGTTATTTTTGGCGTATATCGAAAACAGCCCTGGTTCGGACGCGCGGCTTTTTCATGGGCTGTTTGTTACCTGCTGATAGGCGTCTTTCAGCGAGACAGGGCAATTGCCGCCGGCTACGAACTGGCCGCAGAAAGAGGGCACGATCCCATTCGACTGGAAGCCAAACCCGGATTTGCGAATATCATTCTGTGGAAGGTGGTGTATGAAACACAAGACAGATTCTTTGTTGACGGTGTGCGTGTCGGATTAGAGAGTAAGTTCTTCCCCGGCGATAGCGCTGAAAAACTTAACCTGGACAAGCATTTCACGTGGCTCGACCCGACCAGCCAGCAGGCCAGGGACGTGGAACGGTTCCGGTGGTTTTCCAACAGTTATCTGGCGATTGATCCGACAAAACCTGACCGGGTAATTGACGTTCGTTACTCGGTAGTCCCCAATGAAATTAATGCACTCTGGGCAATCGACCTGGACCGCAGCAAACCTGATGATGCGCATATTGACTGGATTGCGCTACGCATAACAGATAGCGCACAAACACAAAAATGGTGGCGTATGCTGACGGAGTAGTCAGGCCGCTGGCAAAAGTGCCAACCCATCGGCATCAGTCACGTGTAACGGTCAAACCCGCCTCAGGTTGATGTACGAATCCCAGCAATACCGATTATGGCACCTACCACTGATAGCCGCACAACATCACACGAAACGGGGCTTGAGAAACGGGGGTACGGCGGCAGCGGACGCCACCCTATGTAGACTTGCTTTACGTTTGCCCCGGAAATAGCAGGTAGGAACTGGACTGCTGTATCGATCATGCGCTTTGCATGTTGCAGGGCAAGCTCTTTACCCGGAAATCGATCGGGACGTCCTTTAGCAGGCCTGATCTCCAAATTACCACATCTTTATGTGGACTCACACTCCTTCACTGCTTGATCAAGGCGATCCAGCCACTCATCACCATAGGTCTGTGAGTACCATTGGCGCATTCCAGACACGGCATCTCGAAACAATTTTCGCTCCTCAAGGTTCGGCACAAACAACGTGCCACCGGATTCTTCAAAGACGATGTAGGACTCAGCCTCCCAATGCTTGATCGCCCTGCGAGTCGTGCCTTTTAATTCAGAAAAACCTTCCTGCACAACGCTCTGCAGCGATTCTGGCAGTGCTTGCCAGGATTTCTCGGAGTACCACCAAAGTCCCCCCATGTAAGCATGGCCATCCAGAGTGACGTACTTGATCTGTTCATGAAGTTGCATACTGACAATGTCATGAATACCATTCTTAGTGCCATCAACAACACCGGTTGCCAGCGCAGAATAGACCTCAGACCAGGAAATAGGCGTCGGATTACCACCGAGCTGGCGAACCAACTCCTGTTGCAACGGCGCAGTAATGGTGCGTATTTTGCGTCCCCGGACATCCTCTGGCGTCAGAATCGGCCGATCCGTTGTGGCAAAATTACGCCACCCGCCAGTATTAGAAACCGTCATCAAGCGAATACCGAGCTCTGCATCAAGCACGGTTTGGCTCAATAAATCAACGATCGGGCCATCGAGCACGCACTCTGCCACTGCGTCATCACGAAAGACATAAGGCAGATCAAGCACCTGTGCTGGTCCGTATACACTACCGAAACCCCCGGTTGTAAACATAAAAACCTGTAATACGCCTGCCTGTAATGCCTCTAGACATTCCCTTTCCGTGGAACAAAATTGGCCAGAGGGATACAACTCGACCGCTATAGCAGAATCGCTTCGGCTCTCCACATAGTGTTTGAAAGCCAGAGCACCATCGTAGTCTTCATCTTCCGATGTGCCGAGTAGGGAGATGCGAATCTTATGTTCGGCATTAGACCCACCGCCGGAATTGAGGATACCCACCAAGCTGCTGATGGTTATCAACAAAAATATGCTGAGCAATATCTGTTGTCGGGTCATAGGCATCTACCTATGCGAATCCCAGCCAGCGCGGCAGGGCTAAAGACAGCACTGGAAAATAGGTGATCAGGAAAATAACCAGAATCTCTACCAGTAGAAAAGGCAGCATGTGCAGGGCGATCGTTTCCACTCTTTCTCGAGATACCGCTGCGCTAACAAACAACACCAGTCCCATGGGTGGTGTTGCCAGGCCCACTGTCACATTGACACACATGACCACTGCAAAGTGCAATGGATCAATGCCAAGACCGATAAACATCGGCCCGAGCACTGGCCCAAGTACCAGAACAGCCGGTCCGGCATCAAGAAACATACCGATTAGCAAAAGGAAGATATTAAGCAGGAACAAAAGAACCAAGATATTATCACTGACACTGGCCATACCATCGGCAACGGTATTGGCGAGCCCAGAGACCGTGATAATCCACGCAAACGATACCGAAGCACCCACCAACAGCAGCACGATGCCAGACTGTACAACCGATGAAACAAAAACAGGGAATAACGCTTTCAGCTCTAGCGTACGCAAGTAGAAAACCGAGATCAGGATCGCGTAAACCGCAGCGACTGCTGCTGCCTCCGTCGGTGTAAATACACCGCCGAGAATGCCCCCAAGGAGAATCACTGGTGTCAACAGTGCCGGTAGCGCGCTACGCAACGCTACCCCTCGCTCAGGCCACGTGGCGCGTCGATTAGCGACAGGATATCCATGCTTCCTGGCCAGGTAACCGGTCATCATCATAAGCCCGCAGGCGATCAATAACCCGGGGACGAGTCCGGCTGCAAACAGACCCGCAACCGACACATTCATGATGAAAGCGTAAAGAATCATAATCCCCGATGGTGGAATAATCGGACCGATAACAGCAGAAGCAGCCGTGATCGCAGCCGAAAACGGACGGCTATAGCCGTTCTCGTGCATGGCGGGAATGAATATCTTGCCAAGCGCAGAAGCATCGGCGACGGCTGAACCAGAAAGGCCTGCGAACAACAGCGATGAAATAATATTGACCTGCGCAAGCCCGCCACGAACATGACCGATCATCGACTGGCTAAAGCCAACAATTGATCGAGTGATACCACCGGAATTCATGATCTGACCGGCGAGAATGAAAAACGGCAAAGCCATCAATGGAAATGAATCCATACCGTTATAAAGCCTGGATAGCAGGGTTTTGAAGAAAACCTGCTCACCATCAAAAGCCAGGCTCAATCCGGGGCCAACCAATAATGCAAAAACCACCGGCATACTGGCCGCCAGCAGAAATATAAATATCCAGAAATACGCAAATGACATAGGCTAAGTCGGACTATTCTATTTGGTAAGCATCATTGAGATGAGACAGATCGAAGACTTCATCCGGATTCAGCAAAGTGAGTATATTACGTAACAGTAGCTCGACTCCTACCAGGACCATGAACGCAAACGTGATCGGTACGATAGAATAGAACCAGGCAACCGGAAAGGGCAAACTGTCTGCCTGCACCGTCAGTCCACGCTGCCAGAACCCGACACTTTCCCAAAAAAACACAGCAACGATCCAGAACACCAAAGCATTAAGCAGTAACGTTAGCGAGTTCCTGAATACCGGCGGCATCTCATCTATAAAGAGCTCGATGCGAACATTTGCCCCAATTCGGTAAGCCCACGGTGCCACCAGGAATGCCGTCCATACCATCATAGCTTTGGCCAATTCTTCGCTCCAGACTAGTGAGTCGTTGAGCACATAACGAAACACAATCTGCATCACCACAATGAGCAGCATTGCCATAAGCAGCAGTCCAGCTAAATTTTTTGCTGCGCCACAGACTGTTTCGTTAATCTTCGCCAGTAGCGCGAGAACCCGGCGCATAATCATTCTCCAGGAGCGCTTAACGCCCGATTAAAGCGGCTTCCAACATTTGCATAACACCTTTGGCATCAACCTCGGTTGTAATGGTGGCCAGCGGAATACCGTACCAAGGACCCGCCACCTTATAATGTACTTCCTTAGCAGCGATGACATCTCCAATGCCAATGCCGTCAGTCACCACTCGAATAGCCCGTTGCTCCGTCTGGAAAAGAGATTGATCGACGACAAAAGCCATAGCAGTGGGATCATGATTATAAAACCCATCGTTGACGCCGCCTCTGCGGTAAAAGTCTCGGTAAAAACGACTAATGTCATGGATGAACTCGCCTTGTTTCCCACCATTAGCACGGATACCTTGCAGCCATTGATCGGTGACCCTCACCTGACGAGTGGTATCCGCTAAAACCAGAATGACATCCCATGGGGTTCCCAGGACAATATCTGCAGCATGGGCATCACCGAGTATGTTAGCTGAAGCAACCGGTGAGACGTTTCCCATTACCTGCAGCACCCCGCCCATGGCAACAACTCTTTTGACATTCCTGGGCAAATCGGGCTCAAGTGCAAGTGCCAAAGCAATATTGGTCATTGGCCCGAGTACAACCAGCGTAATCTCGCCCGGACTCGCCATGACGGTCCTGACGATAAATTCGGCTGCAGACTCAGCTAACGGCCGCCGTCGTGATTCAGGCAGGTAAATCTCACCAAAACCATCCTTACCATGCACAAAATCAGGCGTTGGCAGTTTTTTTGAATACAATGGCTTTATTGCGCCTTCAGCGACCGGTACATCTGCATTGACAATGTCTAGCAGGCGCAGCGCATTGCGGGTCGCCAGCTGAGTCTCAACATTTCCAAAGATTGTTGTTAAACCGACCACTTCGAGATCGTCTGAGGCAAACGCAAAGACCACTGCAAGCGCATCGTCTATACCTGGATCGGTATCTATCAGGATTTTCTCAGCAGCCATACCAGCATTGGATAACAGCAGCAGCGTCATCAGCATAGCATCGGTTATTCTTCTCATATAGATTCAATGACCTCATCAGCTAGAGCGGTGCGATGGCTAAAATCTTTGCCTATCGGGATAAATGAGTTTTAGCCGTATTTCTGCAAGATTGCAAAAGCAGCCCGTATCGTCCACCAGGAATCTATTTAGGCGCACACGCCTCTGTGTTCTCGCTAGTCGTCTTCTGACATCACAGAGTCCATGAGCTTCAGGACGCATTTGCGCAAAACTGCTCAACAGACTTCTTTTCGCAAAAAAAACCAATCAGGGTACTTTTGAAATCTCGGAAAACATTATTTAAAATAACTATTCACAACCAGCCACTCTAGCCTGGCGCATAACCAACCGGGTCACTTACTCCTAGTACGGCTTGTCCAGTTCGGGGTTAGGATGAATAACCACCCTTTTCCCACTTTCAGAAATGTACTCACACCTCTACGGATTGCCTACTCTCCACGTGGACTGATCTAAACGTGCGTTGATCGATGAGAAATGTGGCGATTCAGCCATCGAATCCAGACGCCGGCCAAACGCGACAGTCACCGGTGGTTAATCGATGTTTTTGAATTCAGAATAGTGTCGTTGGTTGGCTAATCAGAACTGAGGGTGGTGAGCGGATAGGTGTGTCACACGGCTGATCCAGCCCCAGGTGTTTCAGAATCTTCTGGATGACATCGGGATCCTCTATGGAGGCGATGATCCGGACGGTTCCGCCACACTTTTCACAGTTCTCTATATCTATATCGAACACACGCTTGAGTCGCTTCGCCCACGTCATCGAGTAAGTCTTTGGTTTCGGATTTTCTTCGTCTCCAGATCTCTGGGGAACAACATACTCACGCAGTTTACTATTCGGCGGAAGGCCGCCCCGAGATAACACTCCGTGGAACCGGGTCAGGTTCACCCGCGCCCTGGGCACCAGCGCTGTCAGGCGACCCATGAATTCCATCGGGCTGAGGACCACATGCGTAGTCCCATCGTCATAGGGCGTCTTCAGAGCGATGACGACCTTGCCGTTGTTGGCCAGCGACAATCGCCGTTCTGCAATAGCAGGCCGGGAGATATATCGACAGAGCGGAACGCCGCCCGGACGCTCAAGCTTTTTGACCTGATGAGATGCTCATGATCGGAGCTAGAAAGCCGTAAACTGCAAAATCGTACCACTCCAGCACATTTCCGACACTGCCGGCGAGCGCGTGACGACTTCCTTTGTCGCTGTTTT
>LWDU01038504.1_pt1 | contig 13077 bp, 13 predicted proteins | sample 727161 | NCBI WGS metagenome assembly LWDU01 (sample SAMN04566230, study PRJNA314399) | hydrothermal vent metagenome | isolation source: deep sea hydrothermal plume seawater | place: Mexico: Gulf of California, Guaymas Basin | collected 2004-07-11 | reverse complement strand
CCGAGGCCGATGGCTCCGGCAATGACGCCAAGAGCAATCACTCCGAGGATGAGCAATGAAATGCTCACGCACTGAAACTTTCGCCGCAGGAGCAGGTGGTGGCGGCGTTGGGGTTGTTGACTTTGAACCCGGAATCTTCGAAGCCGGTTTTGTAGTCGAGCTCGCTGCCGGTGACGTATAGGGCGCTTTTGGGATCGACCACGACGCGGATGCCGCAGCTCTCGACGAGGATGTCGCGATGGGCGGGGGAGTCCTGCAAATCCATTTTGTATTGTAAGCCGCTGCAGCCACCGCCGGTGACGGCCACGCGCAGGACGCCCTCGGGCCGGCCTTGGCGTTGGAGCAGTCCGGAGACTTTGGCGGCGGCGGCGTCGGTGAGCTTCACGAGGCGTTCGTCGCCGGTGCGATAGTTTACTTCGGTCGTGGTTTCAGTTTTGCGTTTGCCTGCGAGCATGGCCAAGAAGTATATGACAAGGAGGCGCGCGAATAAAGCATTTCAATAGGGCGTCTTTTTTGAGAGGCTATTTTCCAGCATGAGGCGGTTGATTTCAATTTTTTGGGTGTTAAGCGCGGGCATTTTGTCGGCGCAGGATTTTGATTTCGGGGCCAAAACCAAGGTCACCCTGCTCGTAAACCCCGCCGTGGCCAAGGCGGGCAGTACGATTGAAGTGGGGATGCGGCTGAAAATGCCCGCAGGTTGGCACACGTATTGGCGCAATGCCGGCGAGAATGGCACGCCCACTACTATAAAGTGGACACTCCCCAAAGGCATCATCGCCGGCGAAATCCGGTGGCCCGTGCCGGAGAAGGTGGAGTGGCTGGAAATGTTCACTTACGCCTACCACGGCGAAGTGATGTTGATCGTGCCCCTCACGCTGGCGGCGGATTTACCCGCAGGCGAGCATCTGCTAAAGGCAAAAGTCGATTGGCTTGAGTGCGAGGAAACGTGCATCCCCGGCGAAGCGGCGGTAAGCGTCAAACTCATCGTGGGCACCGAAGCCAAGCCCGGCCCGCACGCGGGGATGTTTGCCAAAGCTCGCGACCAATGGCCCGCAACGATCGCCCCCGAAGGCCTCGCTGCCCAATGGGCTGGCGGGGCCAATGCCGATGGCGAGCGGATTTTGAAACTGACCGTGCCGGTGGACAGCGAAGAAACTGAAGTGCATTTTCTGCCCTTCAGTATCTCTGGCAAGAAATGGGAAATCGCCCACGCCACCCAACTCACCAAAGGTGAAAATGAATTCATCCTTTCAAAGACCATCACCAGCAAAACCGGCCAATGGCCGGCTGAAGTTCGCGGCGTGGTGCGTTTTGAAACGGCCGGCAAAGTAACCAGCCACGAAACGGCGTTTCAAATTGGGGCGATTGAACCCGAGGAAAATCCATTCAGTTTTTTGGGCGACGCCAAGTGCCAAGTGAGCGCGCGGCTGGATCACGTGCAGGCCACGGCGGGCAGCGAGGTGTTGGCCGGCGTGAGTTTCAGCATTCCGAAGCACTGGCATATTTTCTGGGAAAATCCCAACGCGCCGGGCGAGCCGCCGAAGTTTGAATGGACGTTGCCCAAGGGCATTACCGCTGGCGAAATCAAATGGCCGGAACACATTCAGTTGGAAATGTTCGGTGAGACGGCCAACGTCTACGAAAACCAAGTGATGCTGCTCGCGCCGCTCACCGTGGCGAAGGACGCCAAGCACGGCGATTATGAAATTGGCCTCAAAGTGGTGTGGCAGGAATGCGACGACAAAACTTGTGTGCCGCAGGAAAAGGAGCTGCAACTCACCCTCAAAATCGGCAGCGAGGCAACGCTGTCGAAGGCCCCGATGGAATTCAAAGCGTGGCTCGCCAAGGTGCCGAGCGAAAGCGGCAGCACGGGCGGAGGCAGTTTTGAAGGCGATGCGGCGAAATCCATTTGGTATATTTTGAGCTTCGCATTTCTGGGCGGTTTAATTCTCAACGTGATGCCGTGCGTGTTGCCGGTGATTTCGCTGAAGATTTTGGGCTTCGTGCAGCAGAGCCAGGAGAATCCCAAGCACGTTCGCAAGCTGGGGGTGGCGTATGCGCTGGGCGTGTTGTTTTCGTTTCTTGTGCTGGCGGGCGTGATGGTTGCCGCAAAGAAAGCAACGGGCATGGCATCGTGGGGCACGCAAATGCAAAACCCGTATTTTAATCTCGTACTGATGTTGGTGGTGGCGTTGGTGGCGATGAATTTGTTTGGTGTGTTCGAGGTCACGCTGGGCGGTGGGGGCGCGATGTCCAAGGCCAATGCGCTGGCCAGTCGCGAGGGATACCTCGGCGCGTTCTTCAATGGCATTCTTGCCACGGCGCTGGCCACGCCTTGTTCGGCGCCATTTTTGGCGGGGGGAATGGGCGCGGCGCTCACGCAATCCAACGGCGTGATCATCGCGGCTATGAGCGCGGTGGCGGCGGGGTTGGCGTTCCCGTATGTGCTGCTGAGTTTCAAACCGAATTGGCTGAAGTTTTTGCCCAAGCCGGGAAACTGGATGGTGCAGTTCAAACAAATTATGGGCTTCCCAATGTTGGCGGCGGCGGTGTGGTTGTTGTCGTTCACCGGGCCGATGTTTGGCAAGGGCGGCGTGTTGTGGTTGGGGGGACTGATGTGTGTGGTGGCACTGGCGGCGTGGATTTTTGGTGAGTTTATGCAACGCAACGTATCGAAGAGTTCCTTGCCCTTGCTCGCGTGTGGCGTGATTTTGGCTGGAGGATATTACGTGACGTTGGAGTGGGGGCTGGATTGGCGGCATCCGGAAAACCGGAAAACTGTCGGCGGCGGCATTGAGGTGAAAGTGGATGGGGTGCAATGGAAAAAATGGAGCCCCGAGGCGGTGGCCGAGGCGCGCGCGGCGGGGCATCCGGTGTTGATTGATTTTACGGCGGACTGGTGCGGTAGTTGCAAATTCACTAAGGCGGCAGCCATCGAAGTGAAGTCGGTTGTCGAAAAGCTGGCGGAGATTGGCGGCGTGGCGTTCTTGGCTGATTGGACAAACAAAGACGCGGTCATCACCAAAGCACTGCACGATCACGGGCGCGGCGCGGTGCCGTTGGTGTTGGTGTATCCACCGAAAGGGGAGGCGATTATTCTGCCGCCGGTGATGAGGAATCCTGAAAAGGTCTTGGAAGCGTTGGAAAAAGCCAGTAACGTTTCGCCCTGAATTTATCAAGGAAGGCGAACCTGTTTTACCAAATGAAAAATCTAAAACCCGTTTTCGCGGCGGCCATTTTATGTGCCGCTGTGGGCTGCCAAACGATTGGGCCGCGTTCGTTGCAGACGACGCATCCGCAATATAACCACGCCATCGCGCGCACGCTCGATGAGCAGTTTTTGCTAAACCTCGTGCGGCTCAAGTATCGCGACAATCCGTTTTTCCTGGAGGTGAGCAGCGTGACCACGCAGCAAACGGTGCAAACCGAATTGAGCGCGAGCGTGAAATTCCTGCGTGGCGGCGACACGCTCACGCCTTCGGCGGGGGTGACTTATAAAGAAACGCCAACTATTTCTTACACACCATTGCGGGGCGATCAGTTTTTGAAACAAATCCTTTCGCCGGTGCCGTTGGAGGCGGTGCTGATTCTCACGCAAAGCGGTTGGAGTGTGGAACGGGTGGTGAGCATTTGCGTGGAGCGCGTGAATGGCTTGGACAACGCCAGCAATGCTTCCGGCCCCACGCCCTCGCGCGAGCCGCGGTTTGAGAAATTTCAGGAGATGGTCGGCATCCTGCGCGAGCTGCAGCTGGCCGACGCGCTGGAGCTGGGCGCGGCGCCCGGCCAGCCGGATGCGGATGGGAAAATGCGGCCGGGAAATGATTTGGTGCTGCGGCTGCGTCCGGTGGCCGCGCTGGTCCCGCGCATCGTGCGGCTCAAGGAATTGCTGGGCGTGCCCGATGCGGGAAACGAATTGCGGCTCACGAATAATTTTTTCAATCGACCGGAGAATGGTCTCGCCGTTCGCACGCGGTCGATGATGGGAATTTTGTTTTATCTGTCGCACAACGCCGAAGTGCCGGCGGCGCATCGCGAGGCGGGGCTGGTGACGCGCACCTTGGCGGCGGACGGTGCGGCGTTCGATTGGAACAAAGTGACGGGCGACCTCTTCCGTGTGAAGTCGGCTGACGCGCGTCCGGCCAATGCGTTCGTAAGCGTGGCCTATCGCGGCAAATGGTTTTACCTCGAGGACAACGACCTCGAAAGCAAAAGCACATTCATGCTGCTGACGCAGTTGTTCAATTTACAGGCGGGGCAGATTAAGACCGTGGCGCCGGCGCTTACGATAGGGGTTGGCGGTTGAGGGTTGATGGGGTAGGTTGCGCGCCTTTATGAGCGAGAATTTGAAACCCTTGGTTGGAGTCATCATGGGCAGTCATTCCGACTGGGCCGTGATGGAGAATTGCGCGAAGCAACTGAAAGACCTTGGCGTGCCTTATGAGGCGAAGGTGATTTCGGCGCATCGTACGCCGGAGTTGTTGCAGCGGTGGGTGGCGGCTTCCACGGAGAATGGGATGGAGGTCATCATCGCGGCTGCCGGTGGCGCGGCGCATTTGGCGGGGGTGACGGCGGCGATTACGTCGGTGCCGGTGCTGGGGGTGCCGATGAAGGCTTGGAGCTTGGAGGGGCTTGATTCGCTGCTTTCGATTGTGCAAATGCCCGGCGGGGTGCCGGTGGGCACTTTGGCGGTGGGCAAACCGGGCGCGAAAAACGCTGCGCTGCTGGCCACGGCCATTCTCGGCAACAAATATCCGGAGTACAAAAAGGCGTACGAAGACTTCCGCGCGCAACAAACTGCCGATGGCGAGGCGAAGCAGGATTTGCCGGCGGTTTGAGTTCAACCTGATTTTTTTCTGTCATCTCGTTTTTTTGCTCGCCGCGCAGGGGTGGGGTGGGTAGATACGGGCGCACTCTTTTGGCACAAGCGCGGTTCCTTATATATAATACAGTGAAAATCTTTTCCGGCAGATCCAACCGGCCACTCTCCAAGGCCATTGCGGACAGCATCAATATGCCTCTCGGCAAGGCCATCATCCGCGATTTTCCCAATGGCGAAACTTTCGTGAAGATCGAGGAAAATGTGCGCGGCGAGGACACCTTTGTTATCCAAAGCACCTGCCCGCCGGTGAACCAGAATTTGATGGAGCTGTTCATCATGATTGACGCTCTCCGCCGCGCGAGCGCCAATCGGATTACCGCCGTGCTGCCTTTTTACGGCTACGCGCGTCAGGATCGCAAAGACCAGCCGCGCGTGCCCATCAGCGCGAAGTTGGTGGCCAACCTGTTGGTGGCCTCAGGCGCAAACCGGGTGCTCACGATGGACTTGCACGCTCAGCAGATTCAGGGATTTTTTGACATCCCCGTGGATCATCTTTATGCGGCACCGGTGATTTTTGAATATATCAAAACGCTCGATTTGGGCGATGAACTGGCAGTGGTGAGCCCTGATGTGGGCGGCATCAAAATGGCCCACGCCTACTCGCAAATGCTGCACGCAAGCCTCGCGATCGTGGCGAAGCGACGGGTTTCGGATACGGAAACGGAGACCGTTTCTGTCATCGGCAAAGTGCGCGGGAAGACGGTTTTGCTGGTGGATGACCTCACGGAAACGGCTGGCACGCTGGTTTCAGCGGCGCGTTTGCTGCGTCGACGCGGGGCGAAAAGGATTATCGCGGCGGTTTCCCACTGTGTTTTGAATGATTTGGGCGCAAAAAGAATGCGAAAATCAAACATTGACGAACTTATCTCGACTGATACTGTTCCCCGCCCCGAAATCAAGGGCTTAAAGCTGACCACTTTGTCGGTGGCCGGACTGCTCGGCGAGGCGATAAAGCGGATTCACACGAATTCATCGGTCACTTCGCTGTTTGAATTTGATGGAGTGAGAATTGGATAATTTGGACAATGAAAGCAATTGAACTAGCCGCCAACGCGCGCACCGCAAAAAAACGCAATCAAGTCAGAGCTCTCCGACACACCGGACGTCTGCCCGCCGTGATCTACGGCAGCGGCGAAGGCACCGAGCAACTGGAAGTGGACAAGAAAAGTTTCCAGCGGATGATGGCCTCCACCACCGCCACGGCGGTGCTTGTGGATTTGAACTTTGACGGCAACAGCCGGCTCGCTCTCATACAGGAAGTGCAGCACCATCCGCTGAGCCGCCAGCCGTTGCACGTGGATTTCCGCGAAGTGCGCAAGGACCAGCAAGTGCACGTCACCGTGCCCGTCATTCCGCTGGGTGAAGCGATAGGCGTGAAAGTCAGCGGCGGCAACTTGGAGCACGTGATGCGCCAAGTGCACGTGAGCGGCACCCCGGCTGCGTTGCCGGAAATGATCGAGGTCGATATCTCCGAGCTGGACATCGGCCACACCCTGCACATCAGCGACATTGCTGCGCCCGAGGGCGTTGAATTTTTGGAAAACGCAGGCAACCCGGTCTTCTCCGTATCGCGTCCGCGCGTGGAGGTGGAAGAAACTCCCGCCGAAGGCGAAGAAGGAGCCGAAGGCGAAGAAGGTGCCGAAGGCGAAGAAGGTGCCGATGGCGAAGCCAAACCCGTGGAAGGCGGGGGCGACAAAAAGTAACCCGCCGCGAGCGGTGCGCCCATGGAAGCCATGGAGGCTGCACACCTCATCGTGGGGCTCGGCAATCCGGGCGCGAAGTACGAACGCACGCGCCACAACGCCGGGTTCCAAGCGGTGGAACATCTGGCCGCCCAATGGGGTGCCGGGTGGGCCGAAGAAAAGAAAAAATTTTCCGCGCGGCTGGCCCGGGCGGAAGTGGACGGTCACACGGTGCTGCTGTGCCAACCGCTGACGTTTATGAACCTCAGCGGCGAAGCGGTGAGCGCGATTTGCGATTTTTATAAAATCGACGAACCCGCCCGCGTGCTGGCGATTGTGGACGATGCCAACATTGAGTTTGGCGAAATCCGGCTGCGCCCCGGCGGCAGCGCCGGAGGCCACAACGGGCTGCGCTCGATGGAGCAGCATTTGGCCACGCAGGAGTATCCGCGCCTGCGCATCGGCGTGGGACGGCCCGCCGATGACCGGCAGGAACTGGCCAGCCACGTGTTGGGCCAGTTTGGCGAAAACGAAGCAGAAGCACTGAAACTGGTGCTGGAAAAAATGGCCGCGCAAGTGAACTGCTGGCTGGCCCACGGGCCGGAGCAGGCCATGAACGAATTTAACGGGAAGGTTTTTCCTCCCGCAACAGACGACAACGACGAGAAAGAAGAAACAGAAACGTGAAACGCTACGACGGATTATTCATCATCGACACCGCCGGCCAGTCCGACAGTGTGGACGAACACATCACCAAGCTCAACGGCCTCATCAGCGAAGCCGGCGGCAAGGTGACCAACGAACAAAAACTCGGCCGCCGCGGCTTCGCCCGCATTGCCAACAAACGCCACAAAGGTGGCTTCTACATAAACCTCCAGTTCGAAATGGAAGGCAGCGCCCTCGAGGGACTGCGCAAGGAACTAGCCAAACGCCCGGAATTTTTCCGCGCCCAAATCACCCACTCCACCGGCGCCCCACTCGAGTTGGCCGCCAGTTAACCCCAAGCTCCTCCCGCTATGCCGAACTATAATAAAGTCATTTTAATGGGCAACCTCACCCGCGATCCCGAGGTGAAATACACCTCCGGCGGCACCGCCATCGCCAAGCTCGGCATGGCCATCAACCGCACGTGGACGAATAAAGAAGGCCAGAAACAGGAGGAAACCACCTTCGTGGATGTGGACGCCTTCGGCCGCCAAGCCGAGGTTATCGGCCAGTATCTCAAAAAAGGCCGGCCGGTGATGATCGAAGGCCGCCTGAAGCTTGACCAATGGGATGACAAACAAACCGGCCAAAAACGCAGTAAGCTCGGCGTAACATTGGAAGGATTTCAATTTCTCGATTCTGGCGGCGGCGGCGGTGGTGCTGGCGGCGGTGGTGGCGGAGGCTACCAATCCCAAAGCAACGCACCGGCGGCATCCACGACTTCCAGTTCCAATGCGTCCGCGGCTAACATCCCCGAGGATGACGACGTGCCGTTTTAATTTTTAACCGATCATGCTTATGTCCAAAAAAGAAACCGAAGTCATTTTGACCGAAAACGTGGTGAACCTCAGCGCCGCCGAAGGCGATGTCGTGAAGGTGAAGCCCGGCTACGCGCGTAATTTTCTGCTGCCGCAAGGCAAGGCCATTCCCGCTTCCGCGGGCAATCAGCGCTACATCGAATCGTTGCAATCCCGCCGCGCCGAGCGCGAGGCCACCGAGCGCCAGCACATGGAGGAACTGCGCGACAGCCTCAAGAGCCTGCGCCTGCACATCAAGGTGAAGACCGGCGAGGGCGGCAAAATGTTCGGCTCCGTCACCTCCGGCACCATTTGTGATGAGCTGCACAACCAGTTTGATCTCGAGCTGGATCGCAAAAAAGTGGCGCTCGAAAAACCCTTGCGCGAGCTCGGCGAGTTCAATGTGAAACTCAAGCTGCATACCGATTTGGAAGGCGAGCTGAAGGTCTTCGTGGAAAGCGAAAACCCGATGCCCACCCCGCAATCCGTGGCGGACGAAGAAGCCGCCAAGAAAGCGGCTGCTGAGAAAGCGGCCGGTTAACCGGTAATGATTTCACCGCCGCCCTGAAACAGGGCGGCTTTTTTTATGCCCCGCTCGCTGTGAACAAGCGTGGGGGTAACGCCAGCAACTTCGCGTTGCCATTGGGGCGCGCCTTCGTGTTTCCTTGGCGCGTATGATTGACACGCCCGAAGGGCCCATTCCGGAACCACCGATGGAGGACTTGGTGAACGCGCCGCGTCGCGCGCCCAGTTCTCCCGAAGCCGCGCCCGCGGGCCGAACGCCACCGCATTCCATCGAGGCGGAGCAGGGCATCCTCGGTTGCCTCATGCTCGATGCCGCGTCTGGTTTGGATTTCTGCCTCGAACGCATTCGCGAACCGCGCCAGCTCAGCGATGGCCCTTCCGACAAAAGCGATAAAGGCCCGCGCGGCAAGCGCCGTCCGCCGGGCGACACGTTTTTTTATGAGCTGAAACATCAGCTTCTTTTCGAGGCGATGATTGACATCGTGGAGGCGCGGCAGGCGGTGGACATCATCACGGTGAAGCAGTTCCTCGCCGACCGCAAACAACTCGAGGCCGTCGGCGGCGTGGCGTATCTCAACACATTGATGGACAGCGTGCCTTCGGCGGCCAACCTCGAATATTATTTCAACATTGTTTGGGATAAATATCTGCTGCGCAAAACCGTGCGCACCTGCACCGAGATCGTCACCCAAGCCTACGAGCACGAGGGCGAAGTGAACCGCCTACTCGACGAAGTGGAGACGCGCATCCACAGCATCAATGACGAACGCGCCGGCGACATCAGCACGGACATGAAAATACTCGTGCACGCCGCCATCGATCGCATCGAGGAATATCACAAACGCAAGGGCAAGATTTCGGGCATCCCCACCGGCTACCCGATGCTCGACCGGTTGACCGATGGAATGCACGCGGGCGAGATGATCGTCATCGCCGCGCGGCCCTCAATGGGCAAAACCAGCTTGGCGATGAACATCGTGGAAAACATAACGCTGGGGAGCAACATTCCGGTGGGTGTGTTTAGCCTGGAAATGACCGCTGAGGCGCTGGTCACCCGGATGATTTTCTCCAATGCCCGCCTCAACTTCGGTAAGCTGCGCGATGGGAAAATGAGCGAACACGACTTCCCGCGCATCAACGCCGCCGCCGGCAAGCTCCACAAAGCGCCGCTGTATATCGACGACACCCCCGCTCTCTCCATCCTGCAACTCCGCGCCAAGGCCCGCCGAATGCACACGCAGTACGGCATAAAACTCATTGTCATTGACTATCTCCAGCTGCTTCACTCTACTTCGCGCCGAGCGATGGACAATCGGCAGCAGGAGGTTTCAGAAATCTCCAGCGGCATTAAGTCTCTGGCCAAGGAATTGAAGGTGCCGGTGATTGTGCTTTGCCAGTTAAACCGCGAAATGGAGCGGGAGAAAAACCGCAAGCCGCGCTTGTCGGATCTCCGCGAATCCGGCGCGATCGAGCAGGACGCCGACTTGGTGGGCTTGCTCTACAAAGTCACGCAGGACGAGGACGCCGAAGGCGCGGATGAGAGCGAAGGGTTGCCGATCAACCTGTTGATTGCCAAGCAACGCAACGGGCCCACCGGCGACATCCCGCTCACGTTCCTCAAAGCCTACACGCGCTTTGAGCCCGCCTCGCCATTTAAAGATGAAGATGTGCCACATGACGACTAGCAAGACTAGCATTTTGAAAACCATCGCCCTGGCCTTGCTGCTGCTTGCGCCGGAGCTCTTCGCCCAGCCGGCTGTCGCCCCCCCCAAGGTGGGCGAAATCAAGGTCAGCCTCAGGAGCCATGGCACCGGCGAGCCGGATATCACCGAGGCGTACGTGCGCAATCACATCCGCATCCGCCCGGGCGATTTGTTTCGCGCCGGCATGACCAATCCCGATGTGCATGCGCTGATGAAAACCGGCCGGTTCCACGACGTGCGCGTGGAAGCATCGCAAGTAGACGGAAAGCTCACGCTCGAATTTATCGCCGTGGTATATCCCAAAGTAGCCTCGGTGGATTTGCTGTTGCGCAGGCCCGATGGCACCACCCTTACTGCGGCATCCTTGCAGATTAAAGAAAAAGATTTACTGAAAAAACTCACACTCCGCAGAGGCATTCGTTACAGCGCCACCCAACAGCAAGCCGACGAAAAGGCATTACGAGAACATTATGAAGATAAAGGCTACTACCGGGTAAGCGTGAGCAGCGAAGCCGAACGACAGGGAGATGGGAAGTTGACGGGGAACGTGAAATATTTCATCACCGAAGGCGAGCAGTTTCAGATTGAGAACATGGCCTTCGAGGGCAATGAAGGTTTTGATACCGACGACCTGATGGACTTCGTGAAAGCCCGCGAGCGGCGGCGTTGGTACAACCCCATCAGTTGGTTCACCAACGACGGCCGCATACGTCCGCTGGAATTGGAGGCGGATATCGAGCGCCTCGAAACCTACTATCGCAATCGCGGTTATCTCGATGCCAAGGTGGAAGTGACCCATACCGCCGACGCCGTGCTCGCCAGCGACGCCTATCAGCACCACGTGAAAACGCTCAACAAAGCGCGCTCAGATTTGGAAGTTTTGGAAACAACCTTGGCTGATGAAAAAGATAAAGGCGATGCCGCCGATGAAGACCGGCTCGATTTGCTGGAAGATCAAGTGGATGATCAGGAAGATGTGGTGGAAGATGCCGAAGATGATCTGGAAGATTTCCTCGATGACGCCTCCTACGTGAACCTCACCTTCAAGATTACCGAGGGTCGGCTTTATCGTGTGGGCACAGTGGATTTCGAGTACTACTGGCAAAATGCGCGCGATGGCGAAACCACGCGACTCGATGCCGAGCCCGACGGCAAAGCCAAGCCGGATTTCAAGCCGGTGAGTCCCAAGCTCACGCTCATGTCTCTCATCCGCATGCGCGAAGGCGAAATTTACGCACCCGAACGACTGCTCCGCAGCGGTCCAAAATCAGATTTGCGCGTCATCGAAAATCACTACGGCCGCAAATCGCACATCAACGCCCGCGTGCGGCAGGTCATTCGCAAACCGGTGACCGGCACCGACAAAATCAATTTGGTTTTCGAAATTTTCGAAGGCAACCCATTCAACCTCGACCTCGTGCAAATTGAGGGCAACGAGAAAACCAAGGACTTCGTCATTCGCCGCGAGCTCGCCATTGCCTCGGGCGAACGCTTTGACATGGGCCGCGTGGAACGCAGCCGACGCCGCATCGAAGGCATGCGCATCTTCCAAAGCGTGCGCGCCTTCCCCCGCCGCGGTCCCGATGCCCGCCAGGGCGCCAACCCCGGCGAAACGCTTAACGACGATCTCGTGGTCGCTGTGTCGGCGGCGGGTTTAGCACCGATTCGGGCGCGTTCGCCAATGTGATTATGGGGCAGGAAAATTTTGACATCAAACGCTGGCGTCGCCCCCACCTCCTCCAAGGTGCCGGCCAAAAAATCCGCCTCAAAGCCGTGGCTGGCGGCAGGTACAACAATTACCGGCTGGACTTCGAGGAACCGTGGCTATTCGACCGGAAGCTGAAATTGACCACTTCGTTTTACGTTGAGGAAATGTCCTATTACAGCACCAAGTTTGACGTGGACCAAACCGGCTTCACCGTCGGCTTGGAACGCACCCTGTTGGGCAACGACTTTTTGCGCGGCAAAATTTATTTCACGCTGGAAGAAGTCGGGCTTACCAACATGAAAACCACTACCTCCACCGAGCTGAAAAACGAAGCCGGCACCGACTGCGTCGGATTGTTGGGTGGCCGTCTCGCCTACGATACCCGCGGCGGCGGCGACCTTCCCACGCATGGCCAAATATCTACCTTCAATCTTTTGATTGCCCCAAGCATAATTGGTAGCGACAAGCCATTCTACGGCTACCACCTCAAGAGCACTTGGTATTTCAAAGGCCTGCGCGAAGGGCACGTCCTCGAATTGCGCGCCCAAAACGCGGTGACCGATAGCTTTGAAAGCGGTAAAAAAGTGCCTTACTTATACCGTCATCATCTCGGTGGCTCACGCAACCTGCGCGGCTTCGACTTCAACGAAGTAGGCCCGCGCGGTGACCAAAACGATTATCTCCGAGGCAAGACCATGGCCCACGCCTCAGTCGAATACAGCATCCCCACTCCGTGGGACATCCTTCGGGTTGCAACTTTTTACGACATCGGCGCGGTGAATAAGAGCGCGTACGATTTTGATTTCGGAAACTACAACGATGACTGGGGCATCGGCCTCCGTTTGCAAATCCCATTCCTCGGCCCGCTGCGCCTCGACTACGCATTCCCCATCACCAACGATGGCTACAACGGCAGCGGCGGCAACATCAATGTGAATTTTGGCTACACCACCCGATTCTAATTCAAACAACTGAGCATCATGCAAAAAACAATCATCGCACTTTTACTTGCTACCGCAACCCTCTTACCCGCGCGCGCCGCCGCTGCGGCGGATCAAAAAATGGCAACCGTCAATTC
>LWDU01043130.1_pt1 | contig 13078 bp, 14 predicted proteins | sample 727161 | NCBI WGS metagenome assembly LWDU01 (sample SAMN04566230, study PRJNA314399) | hydrothermal vent metagenome | isolation source: deep sea hydrothermal plume seawater | place: Mexico: Gulf of California, Guaymas Basin | collected 2004-07-11 | reverse complement strand
TCTTAGATGCTCTATCGCCTCTCGGGATTAGGCATTTTGATATGCCTTATACTGCGTCCCGGATATGGAATGAAATTAATAAAGTAAGCTAAACCCATTTCAGTTTTTTCTTTTCTTTAGTATTTGATTAAAAACTCTATACTATAATTTCGTACGTGAATTATCCGGTGGAATCTAACAATGGAAGCAAAAGCCCAACAACTTACAATGGAAAATAATGCCGAAAAAGCGGCTAGGTTTTTGAAATCTATTGCAAATCGAAATCGGATTCTTGTGCTTTGTCATTTAATCTCTGATGAATGGACCGCGGGAGAACTTAGTGAGAGCATTGGGGTGAAACCTGCAAATCTTTCCCAGCATTTAACGTGGCTAAAGAATGAAGGGTTTGGTCAAAACGCGCCGTGAGGGCACTATAATTCATTATAGTTTATCCGATAAAGATGTTCGACCGCTTATTTCTATTCTTTTTGATATGTTTTGCACAAGTGATTTGACTAAAAATTAACCCTCATAATAAGTCATGGCTACGTGTTTGGCTTCTGCAAAAAATAACCAGCGTTCAATTAAAATGCCTTTAGTCGCTGTTGCAACAGCGACTATAGTTAACATAAATGAGATGGTTGGGATTAAAAATGTTAGGCTAATAAGAATTACTGGTAAAACAAACAAGCTTATCAATACTATTTTTCGCAATTTTTCGGTATGTTTTCGTGCAATTTGAAACCCCATTTCCTGCTGGAGATAGTTTTCCGAGGTGTGAGGTTTCTTTAGAACATGTACTTTACCAATATCACCAAGGCCTGTTGCACTCTCAATATTTGAATTGGCTGGCATTAGGTCCAACATCTTCCAATATTTAGCAAACTACAGTTTTGCTTTTAAATCGAGTGCCATCAAATTTATGGATTTGATACATGGGTGCGAATTCTGCGCCTTCGGGAACATCACCGAGACGGAGGTCGATGGCGATACTTGGAACCGTGCTGGCAGGAATGCCTAGAATCTTGCCGTTCGAACAGCGGTGGGTATGGCCACAGAAAAGTTGTTTTACGTGCTCGTTTTTTTTCAAGACACCGGCCAGATAAGTCACTGTATCCCAATCTTCAAACTGGAAAGGGTATTTGGAATCAACGATTTCAAAGGGTGGATGATGCATGAAAAGTACGGTCGGTTTTTGCCGTTCTTCGGCCAGCATCCGGTTAAGCGTATCGGCGCGTTCTCGGCAATAATCGCCCATATTGGTAATAGCGCTCGTGGTATCCAGTGCAATCAGACGAACTGGGTAGTCATCGATACTGTATTGCAGAAAATCCGAACGAGGTGAAACATCGCGGCCTGTTTGGAAATTCGCAGCAATCAGGTTCCGGTCGTCGCGGTTACCGGCACAAACATGGAGCGGTATTCGGACATCTCCAAGTATAGTCAGGGCCATATCGTATTTTTCTTGGGTACCGTTGTGAACGACGTCACCCGTATGAATGACGATGTTGGGGGCGGGATCCTGATTATTAATGTCGTCGACCACGCGTCGGAGATCTTTAAGTCGGTCTTCCAATTTGTCGGATTCCGGATCGATATGGCTATCGGATATTTGGGCTATTATCATTGCATTCAAACTATCGTAGCAGTCGTACGCCATTTACAGGAGCCTAGTTTGGACGTAACATGGTCCAAAATTAAAGTTGGTTTTCGTAAAATTTGCGCAAGACAGTGATGACCTCTGGTCGACCAAATTTAGTAGAGATTTCCTCACCGTTCGATAACATTTCACGTTGGCGTGTGCCAGAAACATTAATCCTGAATTTTTCATCATGAGGACATGTTTTAGCAGTCGCCATACCATCACATACTTCACAATAAAAAGTAATATCTATTTTTAGAGGCTGAGTTACCAAGGCACCATCCCACAAAGTGTCGAAAATGTGGTGGGCATCAAAAGGTCCATAGAAATCCCCTATGCCGGCGTGATCACGCCCAACAATCAAATGAGAGCAGCCAAAATTTTGTCGTATAAGCGCATGAAAAAGAGCTTCTCTAGGCCCGGCGTAACGCATTTCAATTGGATAGCCAGCTTGAATAGCAATATTATCTTTAAAATATTTATCGATCATGACTTTGATGGCTTCGACCCGTACGGGTGCAGGAATATCGCCAGGTTTCAATTTACCTAAAACCTGGTGAATGAAAACTCCATCGGTCACATCAATAGCAATTTTCACCAAATATTCGTGACTGCGATGCATAGGGTTTCGAGTTTGAAATGCCGCTACTTTCGACCAGCCCATTTCCTTAAATAAAGCTCGACTTGCTTCTGGACGGATATAGAGATCGCTAAATTCCTGCGGAAACCAACCTTCTTCGATAACTTTTACGGAACCGCCGAGGTTGACTGGTGGCTGTGTCATAACCTTAGCAACACCTGGATGACTTTTATCCATGGTACCAAAAACTTTGTTGCACTGCAGAGCAAGGTCTGGCGTGTATTTATCTTGAACCGTCAGGATGCCCATGATCTGCTGAGTTTCACCATCGACTAACGCCACTTCCTGGTCAATTTCCAATTGATCGGCTAGAGTTTTCTTGGCAGAAAGCGTAACAGGGATTGGCCAAAATAAGCCACTGGCTAATTTCATATCTTCGCAGACGCCACGCCAATCTGTTTCGTTCATAAAACCATCGAGCGGTGTATAAGCGCCCATTGACAACAACAATAAGTCACAGACCTCACAACTGCTCATTGGGATCTTTTTCAAGTTTTCAGCTCGAGAAAGTTCTTGAGTTCTAAGGTTTTCTTGAAGCAGCAGAGGCTTTAAAGCCTCTGCACCGTGGGGAGGGACTAAATTGGTCATTAATTACACTTTTCCGTTCTTACATTAGGCTGGTTACGGTTTTTTCGGCGTCGTGTATTCAACCTCTTTATGGAATGGCTCCCAGGTGGCCTCGTATCCGACAAAACCCGTCTCGGTAGGTTCTTTCCGACGGGTAGTCATAAACCTGGATTTGCCGTCTGGTACATCGCGCTTTTCTTTTGGTTTATCACTCATAATTTTTACCTCCATGAATTTGATGTTGTTGTTGATTAAAGTTAATATTACCTCTTAATAGTAGAAATCGTGGACATTTCACTGAAGCGGCACCGTCAGCGCTTCTGGGATATCGGCCCCCGCAGCATCGACGGGACCACCGGCTTCTATCTCCTCTTCGATCGCATCACGAACACCGAGAACCTCCAAGTTAAAAATAACTTTCCTGCCGCAAAGCGGATTGTTGCCATCGACAGTTAGTGTCTCGTCATCGATCCTCGTGACAATAAAGCTCTGCGTCTCGCCTTTTTCATTCTCGGCGTGAAGAGTGGTGCCGACTTCCCTATATTCTTTGGGTACGTTTTCTACTCGATCAGTAAACACGAGCGACTCGTCCCTGGGGCCATAAATTTGATTGCAATCGATTGGCACCTCGATCACGTCACCAGCAGATCTGCCTTCTAGTTCTTTTTTGACGGCGGGTGCTAGAATATCGTTGACGCCGTGAACATAGCCGATTGGAAACTCAACCGCGACAAGAATCTCTTCCGATTTTTGATCTATCACCCTGTATGTTAGTTCCACATACTTACAGTCTTGAATCGTTTCGCTCATATTAAATTCGCTTCTCATGATCAAAAGATGGAGGCCCCGAAAACTTTGATCTCTTCATTTTCGTATCCGAGGACAAGTCTGCCAAGCCACTCCCCCTCCTTTTTTGTACTCCGTTGCCGGTAAAGTACAGTCACATGTTCGCCACGACGTATGGTACCGATGAACTCAATCGACTCGGACAGATTTCTTGTCAATTCGCTATTTGCAAATTGCTTACCCACCTCTATTTCATTTAACCCTAGCACCAAGTTCTCGGAAAAATGCTTTACGAATTCCCCATATTGTCCAATATTCGATGCATGTACAAGGTGGCTCCACAGCGGGTTGGCTATGGCAAGAATTTCATCGTCTGTTTTTTCGGTAATGCTCATTTGTAGTTCTTTGTCCTAGTCAAACGTTCGTCGCGACAGGCCCGACAAAAAGATCTAAACGCGATATACTAATTCCTATAGTTGGACCAAACAGGAGTTCGATTAAAACTCCTGTTTGAATTCTCTGTTACTCGGCGGCTTCTTTAACGGTGTCCTCTTTAACAAGATGATAAACAGGCGCCTTTTCCATGGTGTACTCACCGGTTTTTGGATCACGCCGCGAAACCGTCAGTACATGCCAATTTTCATCATCCAACTTCATGTGGTCGCCGCGATAATAGTAGCCCGGCCAACGGGTTTCTTTGCGGAACATTGTATGTTGTGCAACGCACTCGGCCGTACGGTGACGATGCATCAACTCCCAAGCACGCAGTAATTCATGGAAGTCCGATGCCGCCAGTTTCTCTAGGTCCTCTTCTAGAATCTTAAGCTTTTTCAGGCCTATGCCCAGCAACTTCTCGTTGGTCATGTAGCTGACGGTTGCGCCACCGCAATACTCGTCCATCAGTTTTTGCAAACGGTCCAGTCCTTGCCGTGGATTGATATAGTTAGGATTAACATCGCCAGCAACGACTTCGTTGCGGTAGATTTTGTAATGCTCCATCGGCTTAAAGACTTTTTCCTTAAGCTCTTCGATCCGCTTGTCAGATACAACGATACCCTCGCCCTTGCCGTCGTCGATGTAGCGACAGGCTGCCTTGGCAGATAGACGTCCTTCGGTGAAGGAGCCCGACGAGAAGGCGTGCGGCGTGCCGCCAACAGCGTCACCGGCACCGAATAACCCTTCAATGGTCATCATACGGTTATAACCCCAGAAATACTCAGGCGGGGAAACGTCCTCGGGACCAGAGCACCATGCGCCGCTGCCTGTTGCATGCGAACCCATGACGTAGGGTTCCGACGTGGTCAGTTCTGGGTTTTCGTTTTTGGGATCGACGTCCGTTGCGGCCCACAGCACGGCCTGTCCGATAGTCATGCCCAAGAAGTTTTCCCAGCCCACTTCTTCGAGGTGCGGATCTTGAAAGGCTTCCATGGTGACCATGTGGATCGGACCGCGACCGGCGTTTACCTCGGATATCATAGCATGGTTACGCAAACAGGTCGGGATCGGTCTGTGGGTTTTGTGAGAAAGTTCAGGATCCAGATATTCCTTGCCGACCATTTTCTGCAGTTGCGGCCACCACGTGGATTCGAACTCTTCGCCCAAACCATTTTGGGTATAGGTCTTGAGATGAAGGAAGTAGGCGCCTACGGGACCGAAACCATCCTTGAAGCGGGCCAGTACGATGCGATTTTCCATTTGCGTCATCTTGGCGCCGGCTTCGATCATCAGACCGTAGGCGGAGCCGGACGACCACGGGGCGTACCAGGTACGACCCATGCCTTCACCCGTCGAACGTGGCTTAAAAATATTGGAGGCGCCACCGGCACCACAAATAACTGTTTTAGATTTAAAAACGTGGAAGTCGCCGGTGCGGCAATTGAATCCGACGGCGCCGGCAACCCGGTTTTCCTTGGCTTCGTCCATAAGCAAGTGGGTAAGGCAAACGCGATTATATACTTTATCTGCCGACTTCTTTGCAGCCTCGGCCACGATGGGCTTGTACGATTCTCCGTGTATCATAATCTGCCACCGCCCTTCGCGCATATAGGAACCTTTTTCGTTATCCTGCATAATCGGGAGGCCCCACTCTTCAAACTGGTGAACCGCGGAGTCGACATGCCGGGCCATATCGAATAAAAGGTCTTCGCGCACCAAACCCATCAAGTCGGTGCGCGCATACTGCACGTGGTCTTCCGGGTTGTTCTCGCCGAAGCGGGTGCCCATGTAGCAGTTTATCGCGTAAAGTCCTTGGGCGACAGCGCCAGAGCGGTCAATATTGGCCTTTTCGGCAATGATGATCTTCTTGTCTTGTCCCCAGAATCTGGCTTCAAAGGCCGCGCCGGTGCCGCCAAGGCCCGCGCCGGCGACCAAAACGTCGATATTGTCTTCTATGATCGTTTTGTAACCCATTAGTAGTACACTCCCTGTTTGAACGTGAGACCGTTAGATTTCAAAGTATGTAGGCCTCCATCGTCAAAGCGGATATATTTTGGCTCGTTGTACAATAACTCGCTATCACGCTGCTCTTGGGTGGGTCCGGGGACATCTTTAAGTTTTGGAATGTCTCTGCCCCAAGGTTTGGTGGTGATTGGAGAAAGAAATTCCTTTTCCGTGCCATTCCTGAATTTGACCTTCCACGCAATCGTGCCCTTGTCCTCATCGCGGTCGACGCGAACGCTATGGCCGAGCGGCGCAAAGTCGGCGTAACCGCGTACGTCAATGGCGTTCTGTGGGCAGGCCTTTACACAGGAGTAACATTCCCAACATGTGTTGGGCTCGATATTGTAGGCGCGTCGGTTGGTCTTATCGATGTGCATGATGTCGGATGGGCAGATATCTACGCAATGTCCGCATCCATCGCATCGGGTCATGTAAACAAAAGTGGGCATTATATATTTTCTCTCTATTTAGAAGATTTCAAGGGTTAGGCCTAGTAGTGGCGGGGCTGTTCGCGCTTGATGCCAAGTCCCATAGACAGGGGGGCATCCTTGAGCAATTCCATGGAGTGGCTCTCTCGGACTTCTGGATTGGTTCGGTCAGCCGGTTCGGGCAGATTGTTTCGTGTGCCGTTCGCTACTGACATCCGCTTTTCTAAAGCGGCAGCCGGCTTGAAGAACATATGGGAAAATTTAGACCATGGAACTGACCCAAACAATATTGTTGTCGCAAGCAGGTATAAGCCAAGGAAAAAAGTTGCCCAAGTGGTGTTTCCGGTTGTCTGGGTATAGGCCCAGATTAGGCCAAATGTTGTGCTTAACATGAGGGAGACAACGAACAGGTCAGCCCGCACCAAACGAAATGGCGAATTTCCTTCTGCGGAAACGTCGACCCGAATGAAAAACCAGAACCAGTACCCACCAACGCAAACCAAGAGGGCACCAAGGTACCAAAGGTTTGCTAAAATCGCGGGCGCTGGGGTAGCAGAGGTTGGGTAGCCAAACACCATAATTGCCGTAGTAGCGGCATACGCAATAAATCCGTACATCGTTAGAAGGTGGGCAATTCGGCGGCGCATACTGCAAAATTCTGCAGAAGTCATACCTTCCACCACAGCGGTTTGAATAGCCAGGGACGCCATTTTAGCGCCGCTGATCTTCTGTTTTGCATTAGTTTTCGATTTTCGCCAATTGTTAAAGAAGTATGTGGCACTCCTCTTATGCACGATATCGAATAAAGTACCGCCGGCAACCATGAGCGCCATAACTATAATATAAATCTGCATAATGGTGGGATCTATGACGGCTGAAAGCTCGGCGAAAGGATTGGTGTTAAACATTAAATTACCTCAATTATAGTGTGATGTTACTTAAAGGCAGGTCAGTCAAACGGCGACCTCGAACAATTTTTTTTAGATTAGATTCATTCGAGAATTCTAAGAGATATTCGTAGGCTTGTAAAAGTTATTTTTTTTATAACATAGTAGATTTCTTCAATCATATCTTGGGTATTAAGTGACAATTTCAATGCTACTAGCCCATTAGACAATCCCGTGGGAATTAAATGATATTATTTAACCCGACAAGGCGCCAAAAAGACCCAGCAATGGTTTTCAATTTGACTGGGGAAGTTTACCCCGCCATGCAGTCCCATTAATTTTCTGGTTCTACTGCCTCAAAAATATCCAATAAATTCAGTACTTTTTGCATTTTCAAAGACTTTCCTATAACAACAAGAGCCTAAACATTGAACCCTGGAGAAAATGTAGAAATAAAAATATTTAAATTTTCACTATGAAAGTCTATGAGTATAATTTAATAGAGAGAAACGATTTCGACCCGCTTTTAAATATAATCTTGACCCTATTAAAATAACGTCTGAAGGATACACGGTTTGAACGATCAAAATTTAGAAAATATAATTGATAGTACAGTTAATTCCAAAGTTGATGGAAAAATCGAAAGTAGCGACATTCGCATTGTAGTAATTGGGGCTAGTCATGCAGGGATTAGCTTTGCCGATCAAATACGAAAGTATGGGTTTGTTGGTAGTTTGACATTAATTGATCGTCAAAAAGGTGGGCCTATGGAACGCCCCCCATTGTCTAAAGCTTTTTTACTTGAAACTACCGATCAAATGAACCCGATGTTTCTGCTGCGGAGAGGGAAATGGTATAAAGAACAAAAAATAAATCTAAAACATGGAATGAACGTTACAAAAATTAATGCGTCTGCGCAGACCGTGATGTTGTCTAATGGGGAGCAACTTGAATTTGATAAGCTCGTACTGGCAACCGGTGCGGTACCTCGTTCACTCGCCTCGACAGAGGAACTCTCTAACGTATTTGTGCTGCGGCAACCCGACGATGCTACAGCAATTCGCGCCACCGCTCGCAATGTGAATAACGCAGTTATTATTGGGGGAGGGTATATAGGTCTTGAGGTAGCCGCATCTTTGCGGCAAATGGGGTTGGAGGTATCCGTAATTGAAATGGCTGATAGACTTTTAGCCCGAGTTGCAAGCTCACCTGTTGCTCAGTTATTGAATGATTTGCATGTTGAACATGGAGTTTCAGTCTATACAGGAGTTAGTGTCGACAAAATTACAAACAGTAATGGACAGTTTGGCGGAGTAACTCTGGCTGATGGGACTGTTTTAAGTGGTGATATGCTGATTGTTGGGATTGGCGTAATACCAGATAGTGAATTAGCTCGACAAGCAGGCATTGAAACTGAGCGCCATGATGGTGGCGCAATTCTGGTTAACACTTCAATGCAAACGAGTAATCCCAATATTATCGCGATGGGAGATGTCGCCCTACAGCGCGGTCACTCTCTTCGGATAGAATCGGTGCATAATGCTCAGGACACAGCTATTCGCGCGGCTGCAGCTATCATGGGCGAAGCCCCGCCAAGTGATCAGGCTCCTTGGTTTTGGTCAGATCAATATGATGCAAATTTGCAATCTGTTGGAATTGTACCAACAGGAGATGACGATATATTTCAAATCACCCGTCCAGGAGAAAATGACACGAGCGTCTCATTTTGGAGCTATCGTGATCAAGAACTAATTGCCGTCGAAGCGGTCAGGGATTCAAAAAACTTCATGCTTGGTAAAAAATGTTTAGAAAGAAATTTTTCACCCAATCCTAATTTTATCTGCGACCCCAACTATGACCCTAATTCAGAAATGACTTAATCACACCTCTTACCCAGCGACATAACTCAAAGATAAACTTGGTGATTGAGGGCTGCCCGCATTTTTTTGTTGGACAAAATAGGGGAGTAGATAATAGTTTTATCCGTCCACTTTTATCTCTGGGCTTGAATTAATTTAGGCTGTGTCATAATTTATACATCTGAGAAATTTGAGGTCAACGCGGGTAAACTGCCTGGAGGTGAAGGCACTAATTACCAAGATGCCAAAGAGAAGTCCTGATTAATTAATACTGTCATAGGGTTCTTTGGACACTCGTATACTCACCGTCATTGGAGCACCTCTCGGCAGAGAATTTTTTATCTTTCTCGCATTTGTCCGCAATAATTTTATGGTCACGTCCCCAAGACGAACCGTCCACAATAAATCATGACACCGAACTGACCATTCTTCATGCTAGTGCAAATAAATAAACTATCTTTCCCAAGGTAGTAATCACATTGAGTATTTATTAATTTAAGTTGTGTTATGTAGATTTTCTCTTCATTTTCTTTCAAGCTAACAATATGGATGCATATACATTCGTGATCGAGCTAAATAGTCGATTACGGAAAATCAGTTCATATCTCTTACTTAACTGCTGGGGGAGTAACTTTTGGAACTTTCCACTTTTTTCCTTCTGGGTGGCTTTGCGGTATTCGTTGGAGTTTTAATTGGATGCGTTGGTATAGGGGGCGTACTCCTTGTTCCCATTCTAACATATATTTTTCGTATCGATATCCATATAGCCATCGCGGCAGCAATGTTCAGTTACATGTTCAGTGGGGTCATTGGCACATTAATATATGCTAAAAAAGGCTCTATCAAATGGCCCCAAACAATATGGTTGTTCATCGGCGCTGCTCCAGCAGCTTTTGTTGGGGCAAAAGTAACATTATCTATACCTGGGCAATACTTGGAATTTTTGATCGCTCTTTTTGTTGTCGCTGCAGGAATTAATGCGATGCGCAATCAAAAATCCAAAGAGGGTAGCTTAAACATCACCAACCCCTTTGCACTTCTTTCTATCGGTGTAGTAACAGGCATTGGATCTGCCTTGACAGGGACTGGTGGCCCGCTTTTTATTGTACCCATCATGGTTTCCTTAAAAGTCGCCGCCCACACTGCGATTGGATTTGGTCAGGCAATTCAACTTCCAATAGCTAGCTTGGCAACCATTGGTAATTTTTTATATGGATCAGTTGACCTAATAGTCGGGGGTGTGATTGCCGGCGGTATCATCATTGGAAGCACGTTTGGAGCAAAACTTGCTCATCTGTTCTCTTCCGCTATCATGAACCGTATTTTAGCTTTGGTTCTCGTTACAGTAGGTATGATAATGATCGGTCGAGTTTTTTGGTATTTACCTTACAAATCTCTAACCTGGCTCTAATTCTTGGCATCTAATGTCTGATCTTAAGTTTTTGTCTCTGAATAAGATAAACTTTATAATTATAATGAAGACAAATTTATATTTGTAATTATTTTGTTTTTTTAATATTTTAAAAACATAAAAATTTTATATTAGCAGTACATTAGAAAAAATAAGAAATAGAACTAATTTAGTAAGGGTTTTGAACTTTAGAGCGAACTATAGTATTTTTTTATAAGTATAATCTATTATAAGTATAATCTATTAGGTGATAAGAAAATCGAATTTACGAATGGCATTTATAGATAAATATTGATTGCATAATTAGAAATTATTTAATTTCTGTGGTACACTCGTATAAATTTTATCGTCTAGAGCGATCAATTTAGTTAAGTGTAACGTATCAGTTATAAGATCAAATAACAGTATAATGGAGACCCCACGATGTCAGCAAAGAATCATAAACAATGGAAAATTCCAGCATTTGAACAAGGTGATTATGTAGATAGTCGGATATACTCAGATCAGAATATATTTGACGAAGAACAGGATAAAATTTTTAAACAAGTATGGATACCTGTCTGTCATGAATCAGAACTTCCAGAAGCTTATGATTTCCGTACGACTTCGATTGCTAAAGAGCCTATAATTGTTGTTCGCGGAAAAGATAATGAAGTACGGGCTTTTTTGAACGTTTGTCCACACCGTGGGATGAGAATTGAGCGTCGCACAGCTGGTTCTTTTTTAGATGGGCAACCATCAGGAAATCCTAAACACATGACTTGTATGTTCCATGCGTGGCAATTTGACATGAAGGGCAATTGCGTAGACATTCCTCGCGCAAAAGAAGGTTACCAAGACCGCCTAACTAAAGAAAATGTTGGTTTACGCCGCTTGCGTTGTGAGGTCAGGTTTGGCGGTTTTGTTTGGGTTACTCTTAATGATAAAGTTGAACAAGATCTAGAAGCTTGGGCTGATGGGGCATTCGAATGTATTCGTTCTGCTATAGATACGGAACCATTGGAAGTATTTCACTATCATAAAGCTATTATAGATAGCAATTATAAATTATGGCACGATACCAATAGTGAATTTTACCATGACTATATGCATTATCATAACCGTGTCACTGGTTTTAATGATGAATATTTTGCTCGAACCAACAAAGGTTTTAAAAATGGACATGTCAATGTAAATAGCTTCACAGTCCAGTACGGTGAGTTTGAATTAGGCGAGTCGAGAGAAGATCTCTCATTCCCTGGCTTCCCACCAAACCAATGGTACATGATTGATTTATTTCCAGGTATGAACTTCAACCTAAGGGGATCAGCTCTGCGTTGTGACATAGTGACCCCACTTGGACCAAATAAAGTAATGATAGAGTTCCGTGGTTTGGGTCTCAAAAGTGATTCTCAAAAAGATCGCAAAACTCGTATCGAACACCATAATTCAATATGGGGACCATTCGGCCGAAACCTTCATGAAGACCTTCTTGGAATTACAGGGCAGGGTGCAAGTATGCAGACTGGCTCAGAACCGAGACGCATCCTTCACGGCCGCCATGAAAACAACCTTATTCATGACGAAATTGGAATGCGTCATTTCTACGATGAATGGTCAAAATGGATGGGTAGAAACCCAAGTGATCCAATGGACGAACAACGTAAGGTTTTGGCTGCTGAATAAAGACATTACTGATTGATCATCTAGGAAAATACTATGAATGCTATGAAAGCAGCGATTACCGCTGCAGTAACGGATATTGTTTATCGTTCTTGTCTTTATTTGGATAATGGAAATTGGGGAGAATTTCTCAATCTTTGCGATGATTCAATGATATATAGCATAAAAGCATATAGCGTAGAAATCCGTCGGGATATGGAATATCTCTCTCATAATAAAAAAGAACTTGGAACTTTGACTGAGATGCTTCCAAAACTCAACTCTGATCATTCTCCATTAAGGCGGCATGCTTCTGTCTATACAGTGGATATCGGTGAAGATGGAGAAACTGCTACAGCAGTAACATCACTAGCTGTATATCAGAATATGCATGATGGCATTAACTCTCACATAGATTCAGGTGAAACACGTTTATTCCTGGTCGGAAAGTATCTTGATAAGTTCAAGATTAGTGGGGAAAGTGCTCTTTTAATTGAACGAGAAGTAAGACTAGATACTCGAAGACTTGATAAAGGGACACATCATCTAATCTAATATTTAGAATATAGATACAGAAAGTGCATACTTTATTAGATACATACAAAAACTATTGTTAGAGTTTTTGCTTCTTTGCTAAGTTTTTGTATTCAAATTTTTTAAAAAAAACTAATAACTTTTCACTCCCATAAAAATACATTGGAAAAGATAAATGAGTTGGAAACACGTCTGTAACATTGATCAAATTCCTGAAAACACATTAAAACAATTTGAGATTGATGGAATATCTATAGTAATAGCT
>LWDU01037169.1_pt1 | contig 13080 bp, 14 predicted proteins | sample 727161 | NCBI WGS metagenome assembly LWDU01 (sample SAMN04566230, study PRJNA314399) | hydrothermal vent metagenome | isolation source: deep sea hydrothermal plume seawater | place: Mexico: Gulf of California, Guaymas Basin | collected 2004-07-11 | reverse complement strand
TGCCCGCTGGCGCGGAGCACCTTGGCGGTCTCGAAGCCGATGCCATCGGTCGCGCCGGTGATCAGGATGGTTTTGCTCATGATTGTCCGTTTGATATGCCCAAAGGCCGCCGGCCGAAATCCATCCGCCAGCCGTTATTCGGCAAGGGTGAAGGCCGCGCTCGTCCGAATGTAGAGGAGGCAGTCGTCTTCGGCGTCGCATCTGATGGTGTGGACGGCATTCCCCATCGATCCGAAATAACTGCCCGCCCCCAGCGCCACTTCACCCGTGGTCTGCGGATTGGTGTAGCGCATCCCGGCGGACGTAACGACAGCCCGCAAGGACCCGGCGCCTGTGGCGATCCGCGATGAAGAACCGGCAGGCAGGCGCAGAAGCGATCCGCGTTCGCCGGTTTCCCGATCAGCCCACAGGAACGCCGTCTGCGCGCCGGATCCGTCGCTGACAGGAAGGAAGGTCACATCGTCACCATCGAGCCACACGAGATTGGACGATGCAACATTGATGGGACGCTCGCCATTGTCGAACGCTTCGGCGGACGGCTGGACGAGATAGGGCCCGGAATCGATTTCGATATAGGCCATGTTGAAGGCGCCCCTCGCGGCGGTGACATGATCCTCGCCAGCGGGCTGTGTCCAGAAGGAGGACGGCGACAGCCACAGGGGCGCAGCCTCCGGGTCGTCATTGTGGATCGCCCCGCCGATCACGACGCCGCGATAGGTGACGTTGTGAATATGCGGCGGGGAGGAGAACCCTTCGTCGAAACGGACAAGGAAGCCGGAGGCCTCGTCGCGGGCCCGATCGCCCCACAGATCGCCGGCCCGCGGGCTGGCATCGCCGCGCGCCGCGTTGAGCGCACCCCATTCGACCGCATCGAACTCGACCACCTCGTAATGCGGCGTATCCGCGGCCGCGGCAGGCAGCGACGCCAGCATGGAGATGACAGTGGCGGCGGCTATGATCGGCTTGGTCACGGAACTGCTCCTGTTGAGCCGGTCAAGCAAGACGGCTCTGGTGATGTTCGAGCATTTCGACATAATAGAGTGCCTTCTCGATACAAATGCGCCATGTGAGGTAACAGTATTCGTAGATCAGGTATAATCGATGGACACTGACAGCCTGCGTCTGTTCGTACGCGCCGCCGAGAAACTGAATATCAGCGCTGCCGGGCGCGATCTGGGACTGGCGCCTGCGGTAGCCAGCGCCCGGCTCGCCAGGCTCGAACACGAAGTCGGCGCCCAGCTTCTCCATCGCTCCACGCGCAAAGTCTCAATCTCGATTGAAGGTGAGGAATTCCTGCCCTTCGCGCGCGAAATCCTGGCGCAGCGCGATGCGGCCATGGCCGCGCTGGGGCATGGCCGCGCGCAGGCCGAGGGCACGATCCGGTTCGCCGCCTCGAGCACCTTCGCACAGCTCTACGTCGCGCCGCTGCTGCCCGAATTTCTCGCCCGCAATCCCGGCCTCCGCCTCGATCTGCGGTTTTCGGATACGCCTTTCGATCTGCTCGAAGGCAGTTTCGATCTCGCGCTGCGCAACAGCGCGCTCGACGATAGCAGCCTGAAGGCGCGCAAGCTGGCCGAGGTGCGCGGCGTGCTGTGTGCTTCGCCGGACTATCTCGCGCGGCGCGGAACCCCCGCCTCCCCCGCGGATCTCGCGGACCATGACCTGCTCGCCTTTCGCAGCATGGGCACAAGGACGCTGATTTCGAGCCGCGGCGAGAAAGCCGAATTCGCCTGCCCCGAGGAAAACTGCCGGGTGGTGATCGACGATGGTGCGAGCATGCGCTTCGCCGCGATTGCCGGGCTGTGCATCTCTCCCCATGCCGACTGGAACGTCGAGCAGGCCCTGCGTGACGGTACGCTGTGCCGGGTACTTCCCGAATGGCATGTGCAGGACAACACCGCGCTCTGGCTGGTCTATCCCAAGACCAATGTCCTGACCGCCAAGGTGCGCGTGCTGATCGACTTCCTCGTCGAGAAAATCGGTCGCGATCCGCCCTGGCTGCAGTAAACCGCGCAGCTCCCTTCCCGCCCCCCTCCCACGAAGACTACGAACCCCGCATGTCCATCCGTCCCGCCACCAGCCACGATCGCGACGCGGTCTGGCATATCCTCGAACCGGTCTTTCGCGCTGGCGAGACCTATGCCATCGATCCCGCGATCTCCAGGCAGGATGCCCTGGCCTATTGGATGGGCGGCGACAGCGAGGCCTTCGTCTTCGAGGACGCGGGCGAAGTCCTGGGGACCTATTACCTGCGCCCCAACCACGGCGGCGGCGGGGCCCATGTGTGCAATTGCGGCTATATCACGGCCACCGCAGCGGCGGGTCGCGGGATAGCGCGGCAGATGGGCGAGGACTCGCTGCGCCGCGCACGCGAGCGCGGGTTCCGCGCGATGCAGTTCAATTTCGTGGTCGCCAGCAATGTCGGTGCGGTTCACCTGTGGGAAACGCTGGGCTTCGCCGCGGTCGGCCGGCTGCCGAACGCCTTCGACCATCCGGCCAGGGGCATGGTTGATGCGCTGATTATGTATCGTCAACTATAGAACAACCGACCAGACCGATGGGCTGGCGGCTTGATTATAGCGAAAACCGGAAAACTCTTTGCCGGTCACGGGCGGTTTTCTTGCTTTGCCAATGTAATTATCTCGACTGACAAGACACGCATGCTTCACGCAGCGTGCACAACAGCCAAGAGGTAAGCATATGACCGCTCTCGCCCCCCTCGTCCGCACCGGCGACGCCATCGTCGAAACGGCCAAGGCCCGTTACACCACCAAGTCCTACGACGCCTCGCTCCGCATCCCCGAAGCCGATCTGCAGGCCGTGCGCGACCTGCTCCGATTCAGTCCCTCGAGCACCAATGCCCAGCCCTGGCACTTCATCCTGGCGGGCACGCCCGAAGGCAAGGAACGCGTGGCGAAATCGACCGCGGGCGGTTTCGGGTTCAACCGCAGCAAGGTGATCGACGCATCGCATGTGGTGGTGTTCGCGGCGCGCACCTCGATCGAGGAGGACTATCTCCAGCATATCCTCGACGTCGAGGATGCCGATGGCCGCTTCGTCGCCGATCCTGCAGCACTGCGCGAACAGATGCACGGCGCGCGCTCGATGTTCGTCAACATGCACAAGGAAGCGGGCGATCTCGACGCCTGGAGCCAGGCGCAGACCTATCTCAACATCGGCCAGTTCATGCTCGGCGTCGCCGCACTGGGTATCGATGCCACGCCGATGGAAGGCGTCGATCTCGATCTGCTCGACGAGGAATTCGGCCTGCACGAAAAGGGTTTCCGTGCGCTGGTCGTCGTATCGCTCGGCTACCGCGCCGAAGACGATTTCAACGCCGCGCTGCCCAAGTCGCGGCTACCTGAAACGGAGGTCATCACCGAAATCTGACCCCCCTCTCTTTGGTGATACCTTCGAAGGCCCCGTCGAGTGATCGGCGGGGCCTTTTTGCGTGTTCGATCACACCTGGAGGGAAGCGGGAGAGCGTGTCGGGGAGGCTGTATTCCGCCCCTCCCCGACAGGCTCGTAACCACGGTCAGCCGACGCTTTCCATAGTCAGCACCTTGCCGACCCATTCGGGCGCCTCGACCGCATCGGCCAGCAGCTTCGCGACATCGCCGCGCGCAGCTTCGCCCTTGGGATCGACATTCTCGCCCAGACGGACCTCGCCGGTGCCGTCCGCATCGGTCAACGATACCGGGCGCAGGATCGCATATTCGAGATCGGTCGCCTTGAGATGCTCGTCGGCCTCGTGCTTGGCCTGGAGGTAATGCGCGAGTTCGCTGTCCGGGTCCGGATTGTCCGCCCCGACGCTGCTGAGCATCACGAAGCGGCGCACGCCATTGGTCACAGACAGGTCGATGAGCCGCTTGGCACCGTCACGGTCGACCTTGTCGGTCATCTCCGCCGGCGTGTTTCCACCCGAGCCCGCGGCGAACACGACCACGTCGCATCCCTTGGTCACATCATTGGCCAGATCGGTCAGATCGGCCTCGCGCTGCTCCACCCCCTCGGGCAGGCCCGAGGTGTCCGAACTGGCGCGCACCATGGCGACGGTATCGAGGCCCCGGTCGTGCAATTCGCGCACGAGCCTGAGGCCGGTATTGCCGGTCGAACCGGCGACGAGGACTTGCATGGATATTCTCCGAATTGGATGTTGATGGGTCGCTTTCGACCGGGGTTTTATGAAGGCAGGAAAATCGCCTTGGCGTTGACGAATTCCTTCATGCCGAAGCCGCCGTGTTCGCGGCCGTAACCCGAATCCTTGACGCCGCCGAAGGGCATGTTGGGGTCCGCCGCTCCGAACGAATTGATCCGCACCATGCCGGTATCGAAATGATCGCGCGCCAGACGGATCGCCTTGTCTTCGTCCTTGGTGAAGATGCCCCCGCCCAGGCCATAACGGCTGTCGTTGGCGATCCGCATTGCGTCCTCGTCATCCTTCGCGCGGATGATCGAGGCCACGGGCCCGAACAGCTCGTCGTCATAGGCAGGCATGCCGGGCTTGCAGTCGGCGAGCACTGTGGCGGGGTAGTAATAGCCCTCGCCCTCCTGCGGATCGCCGCCGCACAGCAGCGTCGCGCCCTGCTCCACGCTCTTGCCGACCTGCTCGACCAGCGTGTCGAACTGCTCCTGGCTCGACACCGGACCGAGCTCGGTATCCTCCGCGGTGGGATCGCCCATCTTGGCGCGTTGCATGCGCGCGACGAAGGCGGTGACGAAATCGTCATAGACTGCCTCGGTCACTACGAAGCGCTTGGCGGACACGCAGGTCTCACCATTGTTATAGAGCCGCCCCTGCGCGCAGGTTTCGACCGCGAGGTCGATATCGGCGTCCTCGAGCACCAGATAGGCGTCGTTGGAACCCAGCTCGAGCACGGTCTTCTTGAGGTTCTTCGAAGCAAGCGCGCCGATATGGCTGCCCGCGCCGTCGCTGCCGGTCATGGTCACCGCGCGGATCAGCTTGTGTTCGATGACCTTGTCCGACAGATCGTGCCCGACGAGGATGACCTCGAACAGATCCTTGGGCAGGCCCGCTTCGAGACACAGATCGCGCAGCAACAGCCCGCTGCCGGTGCAGATCGATGCATGTTTGAGGATGACCGCATTGCCCGCCATCAGATTGGCCGCGAGCACGCGCACCGGCTGGTAGACGGGGAAGTTCCACGGCTGCACGCTGTAGATCACCCCGATCGGCGAGAAGGTCACGATCCCGCGCTTGCGCCCGCCGCTGTGCTGGCGTTCCTGGTCGGCCAGTTCCTTCGGTCCACGTTCTGCAGTGTATTCGAAAATACGCGCGCAAATCTCGACCTCGGTCTTCCCGTCCTTGATCAGCTTGCCCATTTCGCGCGTCATCAGTTCGGCAAAGCGATCGGCATTGGCGCGCAGGACCTCGGCGATCTTGCGCAGATAGGGCGCACGCTCGTCATGCGATTTGGAGCGCCAGTCGAGAAACGCGGCATGCGCTGCTTCGATCTTCGCGAACACCTCGCTCTCGCCCATGGTCTCATAGGTCTCGAGCGGTTCGCCGGTGGCGGGGTTGCGGGTCTGTATCTGGGTCATATTTCGCTTTCTCGCTGTGGGGGGAGCGCTCGCCGATCCGCGTGGGACCGGCGCAGCTGCACGCCGCAAGGTTCAGCAAGACAACGGGAGCGACCACCCCCCGTTCCGTTCGCACCCGCAACAAACGCGTTCACGCGCTCGAACGTGCGTCAGGCAGGGTGGTTTGGCGCAAGGGGCCGGACAGGCCCACGACAGGCGTCGATCAAGGAGCGGGAGTTGTTGAGAAGCTTACGATCATACCTAGCGTATTTATCGCATTCAGCTGGCGCTCTGTTGCGCTCTGGCCTGGTCTGAATGATCGTTGGGAACGATAGGCGCGGCTGGCCGCAGTCGCGATCTTACCGAAAAGAACTTGCCTCGAACTGGTAAGCTAGAATTGGCTTACTTCATTGGAGTCCCCCCTACCCGATCGCCATATCCATGACGATAGCCCGAATACGCGGCCGGAGAACGTTCACCCAAGCGTCAAGCCTGCCGCGCAACCATTCGAACGCTTCTGCGCGAACTGTGGGGTTCTTCAGATCCCCCACGAGCCTCTCTTCGTAGATCTTTTCCTTGCCACCGATGTTCGCGACCCCGACGTCGCTCCCCAGCAAACCCCGAACATTCTCGAAGTCGGCAATCAGAGCTTTCACCGCTTCCTCGCCCGCGTAACCCGATGCGTAAGAAAGGGTTAGTCCGACCCGCCCCTTCGTTATGTCTCTCCATACATTTATCCAACAGCTCCCCTGCGGGGCGGGCAGCATAAAGCTAAGGTAACCAAGCTTTGCTGGCCGTGGAATGGGCTGCTCGGGATCGTCCAAGGCCAGATCCGACAGGAACTCGCTCCAGAAAATCTGCTGCTCTGTCGAAAGCGACTGTCGGTCTTGGTCGATTTCCTCCTCAGTCTCTTCCTCGACCTCATGACCGTCAGGAACCGCAATCACATTCCTCGTAATCATAGTCGTGCGGGCCAGAACACGCGGCGTTACGAGATGCGAGCCATCGGGCAGGCGGAAAATCGGCATCTCCACTAGCCCGAGAGAAAAATGCAGCCCAAGATGGGCCTGAAGATAGGAAGCGATCGCTTCGACACCTTCGCGAATTCCATCCCCCCCGATCAACAACAGGAAGCGACCGCGTCGAAGGTTGGAGGTCAATGCATCGTTAAATGCGATCTCATCGACTTCATGGCCCGCGCTCTGCAGCAAGGTCAGCAACGGCCTGCCTGGCAAATCAGATCGTTTCGCGACTTCCCGCTGCAAGTCCGATGAAGACCACCGGCTCAGCTCCTTGGCATAGTCGAGAATTTGACCGACCACTTCGCGACGGCCTTCTGGATTCCTCCATAGCTTGCATTCGACGATGATCGGGAGACCCGAAGGAGTGATCAATAGGTTGTCGATTGGTCCCGCCATCGTGTTCAATTCTCGGCAAACCGCAATAGGAGACACGAAAACGGGATCGACCTCTGTGATCGGCAAACAGTCGGGATGTGCATGCACGAACGCTTGTATCTGTGCCTCACTGAAGCTGCCGTCGTCAGACAAGTTCAAAGCGACCTGTTCCAAGGCGCTTGTGCTGCCATCGGCCGCGACGACTATCGGAGGGGTGTGCTGTCGAGACATGGAAGCGGCGCGCCAATCGATTAAGGACCCGCGCGCTTTGGCAGCATCAAAGGCGCGAGACAATATTCCCGTGGTAATCTCGCAATCATTCCAATTTCTCGGCCACTGGCCTCGCCTTCGAGAGATAGTGCATCTCGCAACGCTCGGAGGAAGCCTACGAAAACCTCGCTGGTGGCGGTCAATGGATACCCTGATCTCGGCGCGGTTCGGGCCACTGGAGCAGATCGTCGAGCAGGCATCGCATAGCCCGCACGAAAGAGGACAATGAGCCCGCGATCGTCTTGGAATTGGTAGCGGAGGAGGGACTTGAACCCCCGACACGCGGATTATGATTCCGCTGCTCTAACCACCTGAGCTACTCCGCCCCATAGAGGCATGCCGGGGCGATAGCCCCCTCGGCAGGCGGCGCATTTAGGGCGGTCCGCGATTGCGGTCAACCGCGCAAATGCGCCTCGTCGGCGTTTTCTGCGGATGCTTGCGAGGCCGCCTCGTTCATGCGCCGGACCTTGGCTGCCAGACCGCGGTTGAGCGCGTGCGTCAGCGCGGTATCGACCTCGGGCACGGCGCGCGCATAATGCGCCAGCGCATCGCGGTCGAAAGTCGCCACACGGGTGCGTTCGGTCACCACCACCGTGGCCGAGGCGGTCTGGCCCGACACCAGGCTCATCTCGCCGAGAAACTCCTCCGGGCCGCAAGTGCCCACGACCTTGCCGTCGCACTCCACCCGCGCTGCGCCGCGCGCCACATAGATCAGCGGCGGGTCGGGCTGGTGCTGGTTCATGAGCACCGCGCCCGCGTCGACATCGCGCCATTCCATCAGATCGCGCAGGCGCTGCTGGCGGCCAGCATCTTCGATACCGAGCAGGCGCTGGAACAGGCTGGTTTCCTCTTCCAGCATCGCGCCGCGCCGCGCACGGCGGCGCAGCACCGATATCTGCATGCCATTGATGACCAGGAACACCGCGGCGATGATTGCCCAGCCAAGCTGGTCGGTCAGCGCGAAATGCGCGAGTGCGGCAAGCCCGGCGACGAACATCGCATAGCGCAGCTGCCTGATCGTGGTCGCTGCCATCGCCGCGACCGCCAGCAACGCCGCAGCATAAGCCAAGATAGTGGCGATTTCAGCCATCCCCCGTCCCCTCGTAAAGCACGGCTCTTATGCCGCGCTCCGGCCCCTGAATGCAAATTCCTTTACCGCTTCCCACGGCCCGCCGCGATAGCGAAAGAGCGCAAGGCCGCGAAAGGCGAAGGGGCGGGGTTCGATCATGCCCGCCAGCGCCGCTTGCAGCGCCTTGGCCTCCTTGGCGGTGACCTTGTTCTGGATCGTGACGTGCAAGCGCGGGCGGTGCTGGTCCTGCTGCGTCAGCATGCCGCGAAAATGTTCGGCGATCATGTCGCGCAGCGCGAGCATGTCGGGACTGGACAGCTTGATCGCAGTGCCGCCGCCGAGCGACATCAGCCCCTCGACCTGCCCCGCAACCGGCGCAAATTCGCCCGCCAGCCGTTTGAGATAGGTACAAGCCTCCGCCTCGCACATGGCCGGCAGCGCGTGGAACAGCGTGACATGCGCGTCGAGATAGTTGCGCTCGGGCGGGAAATGCTCGGTTCGCAGCGCCGTGTACCGGGCGTGCAGGTCGCGCGGCAATTGCGCGGTGACGATCAGCGGGGCGGTGTCTGCCGCGCTCACATTTCCCCGCGGCGGCGGCGGATCTCGAACCATTCGGCGACGTTGCGGTTATGCTCTTCCAGCGTCTCCGCAAAGGCATGTCCCCCGGTGCCATCGGCGACCATGTAGCGCGCGCTCGTTTCCGCCGGGTTCAGCACCGCCGCGATCGCTTCACGCCCGGGATTGGTGATCGGCCCCTTGGGCAGGCCGACCATGGTATAGGTGTTGTAATCGTTGATCGCGGCGATTTCGGACTGGCGGATGCGCCGCCCCAGCGGCTTGCCCTTGGTCAGCGGGTAGATGATCGTCGGGTCGGCCTGCAGAAGCATGCCGTCCTTCACGCGGTTGGAATAGAGCCCGGCGACCATCCTGCGCTCGCGCGCGACCCCGGTTTCCTTCTCGACGATCGACGCGAGGATCACCGCGTCCTTCACATTGTCGACCGCGATGTCGGGCGCGCGCTTGGGCCAGGCTTCGGCGAGATAGTTCTGCATGGCTGCCTGCATCCGCGCGAGCACTGCGCTGCGCGCCTCGCCGCGCTCGAAATCATAGGTATCGGGCAGCACCGAACCTTCGACCGGGACGGGGATTTCGCCGGTCAGGTGATCTTCCGCCATCAGCCGTTCGTGGACCAGTACCGAGGGCAGGCCTTCGGGAATGGTCACGAAGCGCCGGATCACCTCGCCATGCTGGAAGGTGTCGAGGATCTGCGCATTGCTCGCCCCGGCGGGCAGCAGGAATTCGCCCGCCATGATCGGGTCCGACGAACCGAACAGCTTGGCGCGCAGCAGGAAGCCTTCGGGATTGGCAATCAGCCCTTCGTCGCCGAGCTTGTCGGCGACCGAAGTCAGGCTGGCCCCAGACGGAACGATGAAATTGGTGTCCTCGTCGATCTCGGCGGTGCCCCACCAACCCGACAGGAACCAGATCGCCCCGACGGCGAGAACCAGCGCGAGGACGCCTGCGAGGAGGCACCCGGCCTTTTTCACGTCAATCGACCTGTTTGAGGATCAGCGATGCATTGGTGCCGCCGAACCCGAAGCTGTTGTTGAGCACCGCTTTCACTTCGCGCTGCTTGGCCTGCTTGGGGACCAGGTCGACACCTTCGGTGCCCTCGTCGGGATTGTCGAGATTGAGCGTGGGCGGGACGATCTGGTCGCGGATCGCGAGGATACAGAAGATGGCCTCGACCGCACCGGCGCCGCCCAGCAGGTGCCCGATGGCCGATTTGGTACTGCTCATCGATGCACCGCCCAAATCGTCGCCCAGCACGCGCTTGACCGCGCCCAGCTCGATCGTGTCGGCCATGGTCGATGTGCCATGCGCGTTGACGTAATCGATATCCGCAGCGGTCAGGCCCGCCTTCTTGAGCGCCATGCGCATGGCCAGTTCGGCGCCCTTGCCTTCGGGATGCGGTGCCGTGACGTGATAGGCATCGCCCGACAGGCCATAGCCGACCACTTCGGCATAGATCTTCGCGCCGCGGGCCTTGGCGTGCTCGTATTCCTCCAGCACCACCACGCCCGCGCCTTCGCCCATGACGAAACCGTCGCGGTCCTTGTCATAGGGGCGGCTGGCTTCGGTGGGGCGGTCGTTCATGCTCATGTTGAGCGCGCGCGCCTGTGCGAAACCGGCTACGCCGAGCGGGTTGATGGTGCCTTCGGCGCCGCCTGCCAGCATGACGTCGGCATCGTCGAGCGCGATCATCCGCGCGGCATCGCCGATCGAATGCGCGCCGGTCGAACAGGCCGTCACCACCGCGTGGTTGGGGCCCATCAGGCCGTATTTGATCGAGACCTGGCCCGAGATGAGATTGATCAGCCGCCCGTGGACGAAATGCGGCGACACGCGGCCGGGGCCGCGCTCGTGCAGCACGATGCTTTCCTTCTCGATCCCCGGCAGCCCGCCGATGCCCGAACCGATCGAGACGCCGGTGCGCAGCTTGAGTTCGTCGTCCATCTCGTCGAGGCCGGCGTCTTCAAGCGCCTGCCCCGCGGCATCGATGCCATAGATGATGAACGGATCGACCTGCCGCTGGACCTTGTGGTCGACGCGCTTGTCGGGGTCGAAGCCGAACTCGTGGTCCTTGGGCTTCACCTCGCAGGCGATGGTGCATTTCTGCCCCTCGGTGTCGAAGCGCGTGATTTGCGCGGCTCCGCTCTTGCCCGCGATCAGGTTCTTCCATGAAGTCTCCACGTCACCGCCCAGGGGGGTGACGAGGCCAAGTCCGGTTACGACCACACGACGCATGTAATTCTCCGCAGATAAGACAACAGGCCCGGCCCGCTATGGGGTCGGGCCTGTCCGGTCCCGCATATAGTGCGGGATTCGAAAAGCGCGAGGCTTAGCCCTTGTGCTCTTCGATATACTTGGTCGCGTCGCCGACGGTGGTGATCTTCTCAGCCGCATCGTCGGGGATTTCGACGCCGAATTCCTCTTCGAAGGCCATGACCAGCTCGACGATGTCGAGACTGTCCGCACCGAGATCGTCGATGAAGCTGGCTTCCTGGGTGACCTTGTCGGCCTCGACGCCGAGGTGCTCGACGACAATTTTCTGCACGCGGTCGGCAGTATCGCTCATTTGTGTCCCTCTCAGATTGGGGGTTTGTGAATTGCCTGTCGCCCTAATGAACGCCGCTGGCAAGCGCAAGGGGCTCGCGACAGCAGCATAATAAAGCGATTTCCCTACCAAACGCCAACCGCGCCCAGCTTATCCCGGCGGATAGCGCCGGTCGAGCTGGCGTTCGGCGCGCATCCGGCTCGCCACGCGGTCGAGACCGGCTTGCGCGTGCGCTGGTACAGATCCGCCGCTTCTTCCAGCCGGCCATCGCGTTCGGCGCACAAGCCTGCGTTGAACAGGAGCGATGCATGATCGGGATAGGAGGCCAGCATCGCTTCGAACTGGGTGCAGGCCGCCGCCTGATCGGACTTGGTCAGCCGGACCGTCTCCCTGAAAGCGCTGGAATCGGCCTTCGCCAACCCCTTGCGGCTTTCCATGATGCGCACATCCTCGCGCCGGAATTCGGGAGCAAGGTCATAGCGTATGCGCTGGGCAAACTCGTCCACCATCGAATCCATCATGCGCGCGGGCGAAGGCTCGGACTTGTCGTTTGCGCAATAGCGCTGCGATTGCACCAGGTCGTCGTCCGCCGCGTAGAGCGTCCCGCCTTCACGCGCGATGAGACGCAGCGAAGGAGAGAAGTGAACGGTCATCTTGCGACAACGAAAGACGTCGACCGTTTCCTCAATGCATTTCTTGTTATCGTCGCGGCGCACGCAGCGGGTGCGTTTCTCCGACCCGTCGCGGACTTCCGAAACCTCGCCGCTTGCGGTGCCCCGCAGCGTGGCTCCTACCGGACCGGCGGGGGNNNCCAGCCGCACCGTAGATGTGGTAGGTGTTGCCGCCGCCCGTCGCCGACTTGATCGTGAAATAGGGCTGCGAATCCAGCCGGACATCCTCCAGCCGGTCGGTGATCGCAATGGCGAGCTGTTCGCCGACATCGCCGCCGAAGCGTTCGACCGTGATTTCCTCGACCTCGACCGCACCGGCCGTGCGCGCCGGGTAGACGCCTTCGACGGTCAGCACCTCGGCCAGAGCGATATCCGGGCCGGCCAGTGCCAACCCCGCTATCGCAAACAGTGAATATGTCCGCATTCCATCCCCCGTTTCTCCGAGGGAAGGTCTAGGTCAGCGCGGTGACGCTGTCATGAACAAATCGGTCAGCTATTGTCAGGCTTCGGCGCTTCCACGGTCCGGACATGCACGTCGCGCAGCTGGCGCGGGCTGACGAGATTGGGCGCACCCATCATCAGGTCCTGCGCCTTCTGGTTGAGCGGGAAGGCAATCACTTCGCGAATGTTCGGCTCGTCGGCGAGCAGCATCACGATGCGGTCGATCCCCGGGGCCGAACCGCCGTGCGGCGGGGCACCGAGCTTGAACGCCTCGATCATGCCGCTGAAGTTCTCGTCGACATCGGCCTGGCTGTAACCGGCCAGTTCGAACGCCTTGTACATGATGTCGGGGCGGTGGTTCCGGATCGCGCCCGAGGACAGCTCGTAGCCGTTGCAGACGATGTCGTACTGCCACGCGAGGATATCGAGCGGGTCCTTGGTTTCCAGCGCTTCCATCTCGCCCTGCGGCATCGAGAAGGGGTTGTGGCTGAAATCGATTTTCTTCTGTTCTTCGTCATATTCGAACATCGGGAAATCGACGATCCAGCAGAACTTGAAGCAGCCTTCCTCGAT
>LWDU01039162.1_pt1 | contig 13087 bp, 11 predicted proteins | sample 727161 | NCBI WGS metagenome assembly LWDU01 (sample SAMN04566230, study PRJNA314399) | hydrothermal vent metagenome | isolation source: deep sea hydrothermal plume seawater | place: Mexico: Gulf of California, Guaymas Basin | collected 2004-07-11 | reverse complement strand
CCAGGGCCGCCAGAGCCGGAAGCGCCCGGGCTTCGCCCTCCCCCGCCGCCACCGCCGTGCCCACCGCCACGGGTCCCACGGCCACGGGCAAGGTGCGCGGCCGAGCGGCCAGCCACCAGACCCGCCAGCCCTCCGGACGCGGCTCGGCGCCGGAATCCGAAGCCTTCACCGGGTTCACGGTCGCCAGGGGAAGCGCGAGAAGTCGGGCTCGCGCTTCGCGTTGAATGCATCGCGCCCCTCTTGGGCTTCTTCACTCATGTAGAAGAGCATCGTGGCGTCCCCGGCCAATTCCTGCAGGCCGATCTGACCATCGCAATCGGCGTTCATCGAACGCTTGATCAGACGAATCGCCATGGGGCTGTGCTGAAGAATTTCCCGGGCCCAGGCCACTCCGGTGTCCTGAAGTTCCGCCACGGGCACCACCGCATTGACGAGCCCCATGTCCTCGGCTTCCTGGGCGTCGTATTGTCGGCAGAGAAACCAGATTTCCCGAGCCTTCTTCTGGCCCACGATTCGCGCCATGTAGGAAGAACCGAGGCCCCCGTCGAAGCTGCCCACTTTGGGGCCCGTCTGACCGAAGCGCGCGTTCTCCGCGGCGATGGTCAGATCGCAGACCAAGTGGAGCACGTGGCCGCCACCAATGGCGTAGCCCGCGACCAGGGCGATCACGGGTTTGGGAATAAAGCGAATCAGCTTTTGCAGATCCAGGATATTGAGTCGGGGTACGCCGTCGCCGCCGACGTAGCCCGCGTTCCCGCGCACACCCTGATCGCCCCCGGAACAGAAGGCTTCGTCGCCTTCGCCGGTAAAGAGCACCACCCCGACTTTGGGCATATCGCGCACCCGGGTGAAGGCATCGATCAGTTCCTCGGTGGTCTCGGGCCGAAAGGCGTTGCGCTTTTCGGGTCGACAAATGGTCACCCGGGCGATGCCATCGCCGCTTTCCTCAAAGCGGATGTCCTCGTATTCGTGGATCGTCTGCCAATCGACACTGCTCATATTGCGCCTCTTCTTTGCCCGGTTCAGACCGGGTCTCGGTTAGGGGGTCAAGGAGTTAGGGGGTCAAGGAGTTAGGGAGTTAGGGCTTTGGATTTTCCAAGGGCTGCGCCCTCCCCGGACTCGGCCTGCACCACCGACCCCAGAAAGCCTTGGCATCCGGCTTCGAAGGCCCGGGGCTGCTCCAGGTGAGCCGCGTGGCCGGCCTCTTTGATCTCCAGCAATTCGGCCTGGGGAAAGCGCCACAGCAGATCGTTGGCGATGGCGCTGAACTTGGCATCCTCCTGGCCCACCACCAGAAGAACCGGTAGGTCCAGACCGACGAGGGCCGCGGCCAGGGGCGGCATGGCGCCGGTTCCCATGCCGCGCAAACTATTGGCCAAGCCCAGGGGATGGCAGGCCAGACGCTGGGACCGGGCCTCGGCGAGCGCTTCCGCGCCCAGCCGCTTCTGGCTCGCAAAGAGCGGCAGTGCCATCCACTGATCAACAAAAGTCTCCACGCCCTGGCTCATGATTTCGTCGGCCAGTGCGCAGTCGGCCCGGCGGCGGGCGGCGCGGTCGCCGGGATCGGACAAACCCGGGGAGACCCCGATCAGGGTGAGGGAAGCCACGCGCTCGGGCCGGGCCACGGCCAGGGAAAGCGCTACCCGGGCCCCCATGGAGTAGCCCAACAAATGAGCGCGCTTGAGATCCAGGGCGTCGAGTGCCGCCAGTACTTGGGCCACACAGCGCTCCATGCTGTAGAACTCCTCGGCTTCGGGCGCGGCGCTCCCGCCGTGGCCCACCAAGTCCACAGCGTGAACGTGAAAGTCGGCGCCGAGGGCTTCGCCCACCCCCGCCATGCTCTCCGCGGACCCGGTAAAACCGTGCAGCAGGATCAGGGCGGGCGCCTCGGGATTGCCCCAACGCACCACGCGCAAGAAAATGCCCTCGACCTCCAGGCGCATCGTCTCCTTGCTCCGCCGCCCCTCGACCCTCACCGCCATACTAGTTCCCCCGAGCCGCAGCCACGGCGAGAGCGGCGAGTGCGCGAAAGCCCTTGACGTTGCGGTCCCGGTCCACCGGGACCTCGATCAGGCGAAGCCCGCTTTGATCCCGCGCAGTCGCCAGCGCCTTCCGGTAATCGGCCACGCTGTGAACCCGGGCAAAGAAGGCTCCGTGCAGGGGGCCCAGATCGGCGAGGTTCAGGCCATGGGGAGTGCGAAAAAGATCCTCGAAGCCCACGGCTTCGCCGTGATCGGCGATGGGGAGAAAGGAAAATATTCCGCCGCCATCGTTGTCGAGCACCACCACGGTCAGCCCTTGGGGCAGATCGCGTACCAGGCGCAACCCTCCGACATCGTGGAGCAGCGCGAGATCCCCGATCAGCAGAACCACCGGCCCGCGATCCGCCGCCGCTGCGCCCGCGGCGGCGGAGACCAGCCCATCGATCCCGCTTGCGCCGCGATGACCGAGAATCCGCAAAGGCCGATTCGACCCGGCCAGGAAGGCATCGAGGTCCCGGATGGGCATGCTGTTCGAGACGTAGAGGGTGGCATCCGGCGGCAGCGACTCGGCGAGTTCGCGCACCGCCCGGGGTTCGAGGAGTTCGCTTTCATCGGCCAGGGCCGCACTCAGGGCATCGGCCGCCCGGCCGTCATCCCCCAGGCATTGCCGGGTGTATTCGCTCACCCGCGCCTCCCATCCGGCGTCGCGCCAAGCCCGGGCCCAGGCCTCGCAGAGCGCGCCCGGATCGGCCACCAGAACCCGGGAGGCCAAATGGCTCGGGTCGTGCCCCACCCGGTCGGGATCCACTAGAACCAGGTGCTTCGGAGGATGGCTTTCAAGGGCCAAGCGCAGGGACTTGCTCACCGGCGAATCCCCCAGGCGCACCACCACGTCCGGGGCCCAATCCCCGGCGATGCGCGAATCGCGCAGGAGCAGGTCGGCGTGGGCGAGCACCGGGGCCGTGTCGACATGGGGCCCCCGGCGCAATTGCGAAGTCGGGTCCGCGAAAATCGGCCAGCCGGTCAGCCGGGCGAATTCGGCGATGGCCGCGCTGCGCTCGGCATCCGGGGCCAGGGGACCGCACACCACCAGACCCCGCTCGTAGGTCTGGGCGATCTCGAGCAGGACGTCGATTTCCTCGGAAGGCGGCGCGGCCGGGGCCGAGGTGACCGTCACAACGGCGGCGGTGGCTTGGTCCGCCCCCGCCGAGGAACCCGCGGCTGGGGGCTCGCCCGGATCCACAACGGGCTCGAGGGGTTCGCGCAGGGGCCAGTTCAAGTGGACCGGGCCCGCCGGCCCTCCCCGGGCATCGGCCACCGCGCGGGAGGCCACCGCGCGCGCATAGCCGAGGGCCCGGGCGCCGCCGGTGGGCACCGGAAGTTCGACGAAGCTGCGGACGTAGCCGCCGTAGATCCCCACTTGATCAATCGTTTGGCCCGCGCCGCAATCGCGCAGTTCCGGGGGGCGGTCCGCGGTGAGCAAGACCAGGGGAATCCGGGCCGCATGGGCCTCGACCACTGCGGGCAAGTAGTTGGCGGCGGCGGTTCCGGAGGTACAGATCAACGCCACCGGGTGTCCGGATTGCCGGGCCAGGCCCAGGGCAAAGAAACCCGCGGAACGCTCGTCGAGAATGGGACGGCAGCGCAGTTGCGGATGGGCGTGGGCAGCGACCACGAGGGGGGTCGAACGCGAACCCGGCGAAACGCAAACATCGCGCACGCCGCTCCCGGCCAACGCATCGAAGAAGGCCGCCGTGAAGCGCTGCACATCGCCGGGGACCGCAGCAAAGCCATCGCGGGCGCGGGCTGCCATCTAGATCTCCGTCAACGGCGCCAGCAGGGCGCGCAGCTTGAGGCGGGTTTCCGCCAGTTCGGCCTCGGGCCGGGAACCGTCGACGATCCCCGCTCCAGCAAAGAGCCGAGCGCGGGAAACGCCGGGTGATCCGTCCGCGGGGGCATTGCGGATCAGGGCCGAGCGCAGGGCCAGCCAGAATTCCCCGGAACCCTCCCTGTCCACCCAGCCCATGGGGGCCGCGTACCAGCCCCGGTCGAGCCCCTCGTTCTCAGCGATCCAGTTGAGCGCGCCCTTCCTGGGCAGGCCGGCCACGGCGGGCGTCGGGTGCAGGCTGGCCACAAGTTCCAGAACCCCGGTCCCTTCCCGCCCGGGAAGCAGGCGCCCGCGCAAAGGGGTCGCGAGATGCTGAATCCCCAAGAAACCCATGAGCTCCGGAGCCTCGGACCCCTGGAGATCTCCCGTCCAGTCGACCAGATCCCGACGAATCGCCCGCACGACGGTCTCGTGCTCGGCCTGCTCTTTCTTGCTCTCGCGAAGCGCGTCTCCCAGGCTCGCGTCCTCCTGGGGACTCCGGCCCCGGGCCGCCGAACCCGCCAGGGCGCAGGCCTCCACCGCGCCGTCGGCCAGGGAAACCAGCAACTCCGGGGAGGCCGCCACCAGTGTGTCTTCGCCGCGTGCGCACGCCAGCACGGTGCAGTGGGGATAGAGATTCCGCAGTTGATCGAGAAAGCCCGTAACCCCAAAGCGGCCGGGATGAAACACCTCGAGTGAACGCGCCAGAACAGCCTTCTCGATTTCCCCGCGCCCGATCGCGGCCAGGGCCGCTTCGACCTGACCACAGAAGACCGAGTGACCGCGATCGGCCACCACCCGGTACTCGGCTCCCGCCTCGGGTGTGCGGGCGCCCAAGAACGGCGGGGCCCCTGCGCGGTTCACCGTGACCCCCTGCAAACCCTGGGCGATTTCGATCTGGGCCGTGACCGCATCCAGCAACCGTTCGGGATTGTCACCCGGCTCGACCCCCACGCACACGGTGGCCCGGGTGTGCCCATCCATTCGCCGAAGCAGGAGTTCGGGCACCACCAGTCGCCCCGCCGAAAAGTGTTCCCAGTCGCCCGGACCCGGGGGCGTCCCGTCAAAGCCAAAGCCCCCGACAAAGAGCGGCTCGGCGCCCCCCACGCAATCAAATTCCCGAAAACCCTCGGCGAGAGCAGCCCCTACCCGGCCAATCGGGCGGGCCGCCGGGGGGAGATCGTCCACCTCCAGCGCGCCACGGGCTTCGGCTTCCACCACCATCACCGCGCCGCGTCCGGCGATCGAGTGACCGCGCGCGCCTTGCTCCCAGAAGAAGCGATCCTCGGCCTCCCCGAGCGCAAACCCGGCCAAGGGGTCGCAATCGGTCAGGCCGAGGCCCACCGCGAGCACACGGGACCCGAGGCCGGCGTTTGCCTTTTCAACGCTGGCGGCCACCGCCTCGCGGAGGGCAATCCCATCCATGGGTCCCCCGTCCTCTACCGCCATTCCACCTCCAGACGACTCGAACGGGTCGCCGCCAGGGCGCGTTGCAGGTTGGCCCGGCCCTCGCCCTCGCTTTCCGCCAATCGCTCCAGGGCACGGTTCACAAGGGTGCGCTGGAAGTGCAGCGCCACCAGGCGGGTAATCTGGGGCAACAAGCTGCGAAAGGCCTGAGTGATCGCTTCCTCTTCCCCGGCGCTCTCGCGGATGTAGGTATCGAAGAGATCGATGGCCTCGTCGGCGACCTCGCGAACGTGAGTCGCGTGCCGGGCCGAAAGGCCCAGCAATGCGTCTAACGGAAATCCGGCGCCCAAGACCACCAGCGCGGCTCGGGCCATCTCGAGATCGGCCTCAACAAAGCGCGGTTCCCCGTCGATCTCCAGGGGTTCACCCAGGCCGGCAGCCTCCACGGCTTGGATCAAGGCCTCGGGAATGCCCACCTCGGCGGCCAACTCGGCTCGGGAAAAGGTGCGCTGACCGACACCCTCTCGGGCCAGTGCCGCCAACAGCGGCTCGGGCGCGGGCTCTTGATCGTCCCCTTCGAGCACTCGGCCGATCTGGGCCAGGCTAAAGCCCTGCTCCACCAGGCTACGGATGCGACGCAGGCGCTGAAGGTGATCGGCCTCGTAGATCGCCAGCCGGCCCCGGCGACCCGGCTTGGGGAGCAGTCCCCGGGACTGGTAGAAGCGCACCGTGTCCACCCGGACGCCCGCCGCCGCCGCCAATGCCTCCACTCGATATTCCATCCAGCTATTCTAAGAGTAATGACTCTCAACGTCGAGAGGGAGGCTGGGAGGAATGAGGGAGGGGTGTACCGGAAACAGAGGGAAATAGGAAAATAGAGGGGAAGATGTGACTGGAGAGAGGCGGGAGGCTGAGCCAAAGACCACACCTGGGTCCAAATTCACCCCGCCCGAGGATCGACGCCCCGCCCAGAGCCACTCGGCGATCAGGCGGCTTCGGCTTCGGCCGACTCGACCAATTCGCCAAAACGGGCGAGCAACCCGGCGCCGTGGGGGGAATCCCGGCAGGCCGCCTCCAGGGCGACTGGGTCGCCGCCCTCCTCGGCGATCAACCCGCTCCGGCCTCGGATATAACCGCGCATGATGTCGGCATCGAATTCTGGATGAAATTGGACCCCCCAGGCGCGATCCCCCAGGCGAAAAGCGGCATTGGGGTCCATCGAGTTGGCCCCCAGGCGAACCGCCGCCTCAGGGAATTCGCGAACCACCTCGACGTGGGTCGCCTGGACCACGAGTTCCTCGGGCAACCCCCCCAGCAGCGGATCGCCTTGAGCATCGAGCCGGACTTCGATGGTGCCGATCTGTCGGCCACCCGGGTTGGGCCCCACCCGGCCGCCCAGGGCATGGGCGAGCAACTGATGGCCGTAGCAGATCCCCAGGATCCAGATGTCCGCGGCCACGGCCCGAGCGAGCCAAGCGGCGCAGCGTTCGCTCCAAGCTTCCCGGGCGGACACCATGGCGGGGGAACCCGTGACCACCACTCCGGCCAGGGACTCGGGGGGAGGCAGGGGCTCGTCGCGGTGCGCGCAGACGACTTCTACAGGAAGCCGGGAGAGTGCCAGGCCCGGCCGGATCCAGGCATCGTAATCCCCGCGCCGCGCAAACACCTCGGGCAGGGTATCGCCCATCTTCAGGATCAAGAGGGGCCTCATTGGCCGGGTGCCTCGTGAACAAGTGCTTCGTCAACAAGCGCTTCGTCAACAAGCGCTTCGCGAAAATGGTGGAGCGCGATGCCCGAGGCCGTGGCCACGTTCAGTGAATCCACCCCGGCCGCCATCCCGATTTTGAGCCGCAAATCAACCAGATCCAACGCCTCTTCGCTGAGGCCCGCGCCCTCGGTGCCAAAAATCAATGCGCTCCGCCGTGGCAACCCGCGACGCGCAGCCGAGGCGATGGACTCGCCGCTCGGATCCAGCGCCACCAGGGTGTAGCCCTCGGCCTTGAGCCGATGAAGGCCCGCAGGCCACTCGGGAAGCCGAGCGAAGGGTACGCAGAGCGCCGCCCCCAGAGACGTGCGAATGGCCTTGCGGTAAAGAGGATCACAACAGCGCGGACAAACCACGACGCCATCGGCCCCCAGCGCCATGGCGTTGCGAAAGACGCCGCCCACGTTGTCGTGGTTGGTCAATCCCTCGAGCACCACGAGCAGCGACTCCCCACTCGGCCGAATGGCGCGGGCCAGCAGATCCTCGAGATTGAAATCATCCGGCCGACGGCCCAGCGCCAGGCAGCCCCGGTGAAGATGGAAGCCCGACAAATCCCGAAGAACCGTGTTGGGCACCTCATAGATCGGTGTCGCACTGTCCAGTTCGTCCAGCACGTCCTGCAGAGCCAAGCGCGCCGGAGGACTCGCCAGGACCGAGACCGGATCGAAAGGCGAGTCCTCGATCAGACAGCGCAGGGTAAAGCGACCCTCCACGACAAAGAGCCCCTCCCGGCGCCGCATCTGGGGATCCTTGATATCCCGGTACACGTCGAGTCGCGGATCGTCGAGCGTGTCGATCTCGATACGGCCCATGCCGTCTCCCCCTCAGAGATCCGCGAAGAAATCGTTGCCCTTGTCATCCACGATGACGAAGGCCGGGAAGTTTTCCACTTCGATCTTCCAGATGGCTTCCATGCCGAGTTCTTCGTACTCAAGTACTTCGACCCGCTTGATGCAGTCCTGGGCGAGGATTGCCGCGGGGCCACCCACCGAGCCGAGGTAGAATCCGCGATGTTTCTTGCACGCTTGGGTCACGACCTTGGAACGGTTGCCCTTCGCGAGGGTCACTAAACTGCCGCCATTTTCCATGAAGAGATCAACGTAGGAGTCCATCCGGCCCGCGGTCGTGGGGCCGAAGGAACCCGAAGCATATCCCTCGGGTGTCTTTGCCGGACCCGCGTAGTAGACGATGTGGTCCTTGAAATAGCCGGGCAGACCCTCCCCTGCGTCCAGCCGCTCCTTGAGTTTCGCGTGGGCCACATCCCGGGCCACCACCAGGGTGCCGGTCAGGCTCAGGGGCGTGGTCACCGGGTGGCGCGAGAGTTCGGCGCGAATCGCATCCATGGACGCATTGAGATCGATGGCCACGGGCTCCTCGCCCAGATCGAGGCCGGACAAGTCGGGCATGAAGCGCGCGGGATCCGTCTCGAGTTGCTCGAGAAAAATTCCCTCCGCCGAGATCTTGCCGAGAATTTGCCGGTCCGCCGAGCACGAAACCCCAATCGCCACCGGGCACGAAGCCCCGTGCCGGGGCAGGCGAATGGCCCGCACATCGTGACAGAAATACTTGCCGCCAAATTGCGCGCCGATCCCCACTTCCCGGGTCAGCTTAAGCATCTCCTCTTCCAGGACCGGATCGCGAAAGGCCCGGCCGTGGACGTTGCCCTCGGTGGGCAGATCATCCAGGTAATGACAGCTGGCGAGCTTGACGGTTTTCAGTGTCGCCTCGGCGGAGGTTCCACCGATCACAATGGCCAAGTGGTAGGGGGGACACGCCGCGGTGCCCAGGAGCTTGATCTTCTCGGCGAAAAAGGCGAGCAGGGAAGCCGGGTTGAGCAAGGCCTTGGTTTCCTGGAACAGGAAAGTTTTATTCGCCGAGCCGCCGCCCTTGGTGATGAAGAGAAACTCGTATGCGTTCCCATCCGTCGCCGCGATATCGATTTGCGCGGGCAGGTTGGAACCCGTGTTCCGCTCCTCGAACATGGTCAGCGGAGCATTCTGGGAGTAGCGCAAGTTTTCCTTGGCAAAGGTCTGGTGGATGCCCCGGGCGAGGGCTTCGGCATCCCCCCCGCCCGTGAAGACATTCTGACCTTTCTTGCCCACCACGATGGCAGTGCCCGTGTCCTGGCACGAGGGCAGCACCATGCCCGCGGCTACATTGGCATTCTTCAGCAACTCGAGGGCGACGAACCGGTCGTTGTCCGAAGCCTCGGGGTCTTTGAGAATCAAGGCGAGTTGCTGGAGATGGCCGGGCCGCAGGAGAAAGGAGACGTCCCGCATGGCCTCTCGCGCGAGCAGGGTCAACGCTTCGGGATCAACCTTCAGCACGCTCTGGCCCTCGAACTCCGTGGTGGACACGTGCTCGGAGCTGAGTTTCCGGTAAGGGGTCTCACGCCCAGCGTGTTCAAAAAGGGGCTGATAGTGGAAGTCGGACACGGCTGCGCTCTTCTCCGAATGGGGCCAATTGACACTCAGAACAGACCCGATCCCCGGGGCCAAGCCGGGTACGGAATCGACGGGCAACGACAATAGCGGAAGAGTCCGGGGCGCGTCCCGGGCCGCCCGGGGCCTGCGGCGGCTTTCCGAACCCCGAGGAACGCCGAATTCCCACCCCTCCGGCCCTTCCCCGCCCCACGGATTTCAGCCACTCTGTCCGGGTGGCACTCTGCCCGGGTGGCACTCTTTCAGGGTATCGTCCGGGCCTCCCGGACAGGCGCGCCATCGGAAACGCCGAAACGCGCCGGCCGCAACACAGACCTCCCCGCCCGACCCACGGAGAACCCCATGACCCGCCCCCTGCACTTTGGCGTCACCCTGCCTCAAATCAAACGTGACTGGGCGGAATGCCGGGACTGCGCCCTCGAACTCGACCGCCTCGGATTCGACTCGGCTTGGGTCTGCGACCACGTCTACGGCGTTCCGAACCCCCGAATTCCGATTCTCGAAGGCTGGACTCTGCTGACCGCCGTGGCCGCCGTCACGGAAAACCTGGAACTCGGCACTCTGGTCACACCGCCCTTCTTTCGCAACCCCGCCATGCTCGCCAAGCAGGTGGCCACCCTGGATCAGATCGCTGGGGGGCGGGTCATCATGGGGCTCGGAGCCGGCTGGTTTCAGCCCGAATTCGAGGCCTACGGGAACCCCTTTCCTCCCCTGGGAGCGCGCATGCGCGGCCTTGAGGAGTACGTCCAGATCCTGAAGAGCATGTGGCAGAACGAAATCACGACATTCGAGGGCGAATTCTTCCAAGTCAAGGAAGCTCTCTGCGAACCCAAGCCCCCGCGCAGGCCTCCGGTCCTGATCGGAGGAACTGGAGAAAAGGTCCTGATGGGAATTGCCGCTCGCTACGGAGATATCTGGAACAACATGGCGATCACCCAGGCCCAGCTCGGCCCGAAGATCGAAGCCCTCCACAAGCGCTGCGCCGACGTCGGCCGGGATCCCGGCGAAATCCAAGTCTCCCAGCAATGCGTCGTCATCATCGAGGAAACCGAAGAAGCCGCCGAGGCGTCTCTTGCAAAGGCCGGCAAGATCTACGGAGGCCATATGGGCGCCGGGCTCGAGGAACACGGGATCTGGGGCACTCCGGAAAGGGTGATTGAGTGCATCGAAAAGCATCGCGCACTGGGCTGCACGAGCTTCCTGATGGAGTTTTTCGGTCGCGACACCCGGATTCCTGCACAAATATTCGCAGAACAGGTGCTGCCCCACTTCCGCGCCTGAGAGTGAATCGCCAGAAAAGCTTCAGCCCTAGCCGCTATCACCCGATCGATACATCAGGACTCCCCAGGGAGCGGAATCCCCGAGATGGCTCCGGCCGACTCGCCACGTTGCTGTTATCATTCGATTTTATGAATCTACTCACCCAATCCACGCGAATTGTGATCGGACTTCTGCTGCCCCTCGCGCTGATTCTGCCCGGGGGAGGCGCCATAGCGGCGAAGGCCGAGCCCCAGCTGAGCTGCTCCAGAATCCCCGAGCTCAGCCGCACCCTGTTGCACAAACACATCAGCTTTCACTACGTGAACGACGAACTTCGCCAGCGCGTCGTCGACACCTACGTTAAGCGCTTGGATTCATCCAAGAGCCTCTATCTCGCTGGAGAGGTTGAAGCCCTCAAGCTGAAATTGCGCGGGGTCATTCAGCAGATCCGCGACGACAATTGCTCGGCTCTGCTCGAAATCCAGCTGGACCAGATTGTCCGCTACGAGGCCCTGCAGAAATTCGCCACTGAATTATTGGCCAACGATGACTACGAGCTCGATACCGAGGCGGTTCTAATCATCGATCCCGACAAACGATCCTATGCCATCGATGCCAAAGGCCGGGATGAACTCGTAACCAAGCTGATCCACTTCCAGATGTCCAACTATGTGAGCTCCGACATGGACCTGGTCGAAGCACGGGAGAAGCTGACCCATCGCTACGAGTTGATGACGCGACGTGCGAACGAAAAGACCAACGAAGATCTCTACGCCTCTTACCTCGATGCTTTCGCAACGGCTCTCGACCCGCACTCGAATTACCTGTCCCAGGAAGTCCTCGAGGATTTCCAGATCAGTATGGGGCTTTCCCTTGAAGGCATCGGCGTCGCCCTGTCCGCACGGGACGGCTACTCGGTGGTGGAAAAGGTGATTCCCGGCGGCGCTGCTGCAGGGCTCAAGGTGCTCGAACCCCAGGACAAGATCATCGCTGTCGCCCAAGACGGTGAGGAACCCGTTGATATCATCGACATGGCTCTGCGCGATGTAGTTCGATTGATCCGAGGGAAACGCGGCACCACCGTCCACTTGACAGTTCTTCGCCAGGGCGACACCGCAGAACGTTTCCAAGTCAGCATCGTCCGCGACAAAATCAATTTGGAAGAGCAAGCCGCCAAGATCCGTTTTGAAGAGGTCAAGGTCGGCGGCGAACCCCGAAAGGTCGCGGTGCTCGAACTACCCTCCTTCTACGGGGGCAACGATCCCGGTGGCCGGCAAAGTTCGGAAGACGTGGCAGCACTCCTCGATGAAGCAAGAAAAGAGAAGGCTGTGGGCCTTGTCCTGGATCTGTCACGCAACGGTGGCGGATTGCTGGACACTTCAGTGGACATCGCGGGTCTCTTCATCGAAGAGGGCGGCATCGTCGCCGTTCGAGACACATTTTCCCAAGTTCAGGTACTGCGGGACCCCAACTCCCGAATCGCCTGGGACGGCCCCCTGGTTGTCCTGATCTCCAGGGTCAGTGCCTCGGCATCGGAGATCGTGGCCGGGGCCTTGAAGGATTATCGACGCGCCGTCATCGTGGGCGACGATCACAGCTTCGGAAAGGGAACCGTTCAGAGCATGGTTCCCCTACCCGAAGGCCTGGGAGCCCTCAAAGTGACGACTGCGCTTTTCTTTCGACCGGGTGGACAATCGACTCAGCACTCGGGGGTCGCGTCGGATGTTGTGATTCCCTCGATCTTTGGAACCGACGAATTCGGCGAGGCCCATCAAACCTATTCCCTCCCGACCCAGTCCATCGCCGCCTTCCTCGACCCATCGGCCCTGCCCACGGATAGTTCCAGCGAGGATGCTCCCTCCTGGAAGCTCATCACTCCGGCCCTGGTTCAAGAACTCGCCCTGCGCTCCAAGAAACGAGTGGACGTTAACGAGGACTTGATCAAGGTGCGCGAGCGCATCGCCAAGAGCGATGCGCGAAATGGCGTGGTTCATCTGGCCGAGTTGATGAAGGAAAAGGAAGAAGAAGCCGCCGAGAAGGAAGCCGAAGAGGAAGCCGAAGCAATCAACGAAAGCGGCGACGATAAGACTCCGACCGCTTCGGCGGAGAAAATCGAAGAGGACACGGGTGCATCCCTCGCATCCGCCGAATCCACCGACAAGGACACTGCGGCTGAGCCCGAGGACGGCAGCGCGGCTCTGGGCGAGAACAAAGAAGGCGAAGAAAAAACGGATTCGGTGGCGGCCGCTGAGGCTGAAGAGGAAGACGAGCCCTCCCCTCAGCAACTCGAGGCGGTCCAGATCCTCGCCGACCTGATCCAGTTGACCAGCTGAACCCGGCCGAAATCTGACCGTTTTCAGGGTCC
>LWDU01034448.1_pt1 | contig 13088 bp, 12 predicted proteins | sample 727161 | NCBI WGS metagenome assembly LWDU01 (sample SAMN04566230, study PRJNA314399) | hydrothermal vent metagenome | isolation source: deep sea hydrothermal plume seawater | place: Mexico: Gulf of California, Guaymas Basin | collected 2004-07-11 | reverse complement strand
GTGATTGCCAATTTATATGTAATGATAGAAAAGGGGTAATAAATATACTTGATGATTTGATTATAACACAATCAGATGTGATTAGTAATAAATTAATAAAGTTGGGTATAAATAATAATAATATTAATAATACAATAAATAATGAAAAGCGCTTAAAAGTAATAGGTAAATTAGAAAAAATATCTGAAACTAAGCAAATAAGTATAGAGATATAAAATTATGGAAAGTTTTTTTCAAAATTATAGTTTAGATCATTGGCTTGTAAAGGTCTTGATAATAATATCTGTCATAATAGTAATTAACATCTTAACAAGATTAGTGCTTAATACTTTAAAGAAGCAGGTTAATAAAACAAAAAATATATGGGATGATTGTATTATTAATTCTATATATAGACCACTTACTATTCTTGTTTGGATACTAGGAATAGTTCTTACTTTAGAAGCCTTTAGCAACGATCTAAAAGCTATAACTATTTCTGAAGATATTGTATCTAATTTAAAAAAATCAGGAATTATTTTTGCTATTGCGTTATTTTTAACGAATTTATCTAAAAATTTTCAGAACGCTATTATCCAAAGTAATGCAGATAAGATGATAGATGTTGATGTTGCAACTTATGAAGCAATAAATAAAATAATAAGACTGTCTGTTATTATTACTTCTAGTTTAATTATTTTACAAACATTTGGATTTAGTATATCTGGAGTTTTAGCTTTTGGTGGAATAGGTGGTGTAGCTGTTGGTTTTGCAGCAAAAGACATGCTTGCTAATTTTTTTGGTGGACTAATGATTTATTTGGATAGACCATTTCGTACAGGAGATTGGATTAGGTCTCCTGATAGAGATCTAGAAGGCGTTGTAGAAAATGTAGGATGGCGTCAGACTTCTGTAAGAAATTTTCGTAAAAATGTAATATATATACCTAATTCTATATTCATGACCATTATTGTTGAAAACCCATCAAGAATGACTCATAGAAGAATTAATGAAGTTATTGGCCTTCGTTATAAAGATTTTCCAAAAATGATACCAATAGTAAAAGAAGTTAAGCATATGCTTAAAGTACATAATCGTATTGATCAAAAACAAACAACACTGGTCACATTTAATAATTACAATGATAGCTCAATAGATTTTTTAGTAAGAGCTTATGCTGATACAACAAATTGGCTAGAATATCATGAAATAAAACAGGATGTTTTAATAAAAATTGGTAATATTCTTGCAAAACATAAGGCTGAAATTGCATTTCCAACTAGAGTTCAAATTAGAGAGTAATAATAATTAGATATTATTAACTTTTATAATACTTACTACGAATCCAAAATTATCTCTATCTATATAAGTAATTTTATTTAGTTTTATATTTTGATTGATAACAATGTTTTTCGAAGTAAGAGTTTCTGTTGCAAAAAAACCAGAAGGTTTCATTCTTTTTCTTTCGTGAATATTGATATGTATTTGGAAAAATTTTTCTTTGATTATAGAGACCGTGCCCTCGTATTCAGATATTGTTCCTGAACTAAGTATATCAAAATCACTTATTGTTAAGACTTCATCAAGTATTTCATTACTGTAATCATAACCACCTTTAATTTTAATATTCGCTTTAATTGAAGCGTCTTGAACCCACTCTAAATGATCAATTATTGTTAAATCACTTTGTCCTTGAAGAATTTTTTTATATTCATTAAAAGTATCTAGCTTGTAATCAGATTCAAATTTTTCACATGTTATATCATCTTTTAATATACAATTATTATTTATTTGAATTGGAGCTTTGTCGTTATATTTGTCGTCAATAAAATTTTCTTCAAAATCTCTATAGCTGCTTATATTATGAGATATTGCTATAACTTTTACATGATATAAGATTGGATTTAATTGATTTTCTATATTTTCTTCTGCATATGACACACTAAGCAGATTTAATATTAATATTTGTATTATTAGAATTAATTTCATATTATTTTATTGCTTCAATTATATTTGTTATTACAATTTTTTTATCTCTAATGTCTTTAAAATCTTTTTTATAAATTAAAATATTTTCTTTAGTAAATGATACATTATTATTACTATTATTTATAAACTTTATTAATTTTTCATGACTTATTTTAGCATCTTGCTGGAATGATATTTTTAGTATATTTCTTGTTACAGCAAGTTTTTTTATACCTATTTTCGAGTATTTAATCTTCATTTTTGTAATATCTATCAAGTTATTAACTTTATTTGGCAAGTTTCCAAATCTATTTATTAACTCAATTACAATATTGTCGAGTGATTCGCTAGATTCTGAATTTGCAATTTTTTTATACATTATTAACCTTTGATTAATATCATGTATATAGTCCTCTGGAATTAATGCAATTTCATTTATATCAATTTCTGTTATCACATCAAGCGGATTATTAATATTTGGTATCTTTCCTGATTTTATCAATAAAATAGCTTTTGATAAAATTCTATTATAAAGTGAAAAGCCTATCTCCTGAATTTCACCACTTTGTGACTCACCTAGCAAGGTACCTGCACCGCGAATTTCTAAATCCTTTGAGGCAATAGAAAATCCTGATCCCAAATCTTCCATAGTCTCTAAAGCTTGGAGTCTTTTTTTAGCATTAATAGTGATATGATTTATGTCTGGAACTAATAGATAGCAAAAAGCCTGTTTGTTACTGCGTCCAACTCTTCCTCTAATTTGATGTAGTTGTGATAAACCAAATTTGTCAGCTTTATTAATAATGATTGTATTAGCATTAGCTATATCAATCCCATTTTCAATAATTGTCGTAGAAAGCAATATATTAAATTTTTTATTATAAAATTCTAAAATAACTTTTTCTAATTGCGATGAACTCATTTGAGCATGGGCTATTTTAATTGAATAATTAGGCATTAAATCCTGAAGGCTGCTATAAATTAAATTAATATCTTTAACTCTATTATGTAAAAAAAATACTTGACCACCTCTATTAATTTCTCTGTCACACGCTTCTTTGATAATAATATTTTTCCATTCTGAACTATATGTCTTTATAGGCATTCTATTTTCAGGTGATGTAGCTATAATGCTTAAGTCTCTTAATCCACCAAGTGACATATTTAAAGTTCTTGGTATAGGTGTAGCAGTTAATGTTAAGACATTGACTTCGTCTCTCATTTTTTTTAAAAATTCTTTATGTCTTACGCCAAATTTCTGCTCTTCATCCACAATTACAAGACCTAAAGATTTAAATTTTATATCTTTTTGTATTACTCTATGAGTTCCAACTACAATATTGCAATCTCCTGAATTTATTTCTGATATAATTTTTTTTTGTTCCGACTTAGTTTTAAATCTTGAAAGACAATAGATTTTGTAAGGCCATTTTTTAAATCTTTCCTTAAAAGTTTTTTCATGCTGCTCCGCTAGTAGCGTTGTAGGTGCTAATACTACTACCTGCTTAAAGTTAGATGCGCATATAAATGCAGCTCTCATTGCTATCTCAGTTTTTCCAAAACCTACATCTCCACAAACTAATCTATCCATCAGTTTTTCGGAACTTAGATCTTTAATAATATCTTCTACTGCTGATATCTGGTCTTCAGTTTCGTCGTATATAAATTCGTTAGAAAACTCTTCGTATTCAAAATTATTAATATTATATCGTAGAGTTTTTATTAAAGCTCTTTTTGCATTTATTTCTAGTAATTCTGCGGCAACATCAAAAGCTTTTTTAGTTGCTTTCCTTTTAGCATTTTGCCATGAAAAACCTCCTAGTTTATGTAAAGGTGCGGTGTCATTTTCTAAAGTATGATATTTATTAACTAAGTGTAAGGATGATACTGGAACGTATAATTTGTCATTATCCTCATAAATTATTGTTAAATATTCATTTGAGCGTCCATTATTATCAATATATTTTAAACCGTCGTATCTTCCAATACCGTGAACTTCATGTACGACTGGTGATCCTATTTCTAAATTTCTTAGTTGGTCTAAAAAGAATACTGATTTAGTATTTTTTTTACTTACATGTTGTTTTATTTTTTCTTTTATTATGTCTTTGTGTGTAATAAATGATATTTTAAGTTCATTGATTTTGAATGCTTCATTTAAATATTTATTTATAATAAAAAGTTTATTCTCAGTTGAATTAATATCATTGAGAGATTTTATTAAAGAATATTTAATGTTATTAGTATCAAATATATCTGTGAGCTGTGTAATTTTTTTATTATTTTCTGCAAATAGAATTACATAAGAGGATGTTCCGATTAAATTATTCAAATCTAAAATTGGTTTATCTAAATATGGTTTTAGAGATATATCTGGAATTGCTGAAATATTATAGTTATATGAGTCCTTAGATAAATTTTTATTAGTATAAATTTCGTGTTTTATTTTACTATTAATAATATTAATTAAATCATTTTTTTTTAAATAAACATATTCTGGATTAAGAACTAACTCTTTATTTGCAATAGCATAATCATGTCGTGATTCTATATTATTATATATATCAGTAACTTTATTCCATATATCATTATAAATAATTATGTTTTCCTTATTATTAAAATAATCAAAAATATTACTAGTTTTTTTGTACAATAATGGAAAATAATTATTAAAACCTTGAGGAATTATATTATTACTGATAGATGTATAAATGCTACTTTTATTTGGATTGCCTTCAAATATTTTTCTATAATTTTTTCTAAATTCAATAATATTTTTATCATTAATAATTATATCATTTATTGGAACGGTATATATATTTTCTGGAACAGCTTTGTCAAATGTTATTTGCGTATCAACTTTAAAATATTTGATTGACTCTATAGTTGTATCATTTAAATCAATTCGTATTGGATAATCATAGCCACCAGAAAATATATCAATAATTGAACCTCTTATAGAAAATTCTCCATGAAAATTTACTTGCGGGCTATTTATGTAACCAATTTTTGATAATTTTTCTCGCAGATCATTTATATCTATTTCATATCCTTGAGTAAAATCTATCGTTTCTTTTTCCAAGTATTCTCTAGGAATAATTTTTTTTATTATATTATTTATGGTTGTAATTGCTATTACGGTTAAATTTTTTGTATTTATAAAATTAATTAGTTGTAAATTTTTTTTAGAGCTTAGATTCTTGTCAGAATCAACCATATCGTATGGCATTTCTTCTGTTTCAGGAATAAAAATTATTTCTGCACTATATTCTTTTCTTAACAAATGACTTAATTCTTTATATAATTTTTCTCCTAATGAGTTATTGTCAATAACTATAAGGTATTTATTATTTTTTTTAATTTTTGATGATAAGAATAGTGAATCAGATGAATATGACAATCCATCAATTGTTCTTGAATCACTATTGTTAAAATATGCTTCAATTTTTTTTATAATTGATAAATTGCTCATTTAGGTTGTTCTATAATCGAATAAGTCAGATATTTTACATTATTACTAGCGCAAATGTTTGCTAAGTACAATTTATATAGGTTATTTCATATGTTAGTATTACATACTCGAAATAATATTATTAGGAAAACGCCTTGGAAAGTTTGAAAATTTCAGTAAATTCAGCTACTTGCTACAAAAATAATAGTGTAATTTTCAGTGATATAAGCATTTCTCTTAAAAATAGTGAAATTATTATTATTATGGGCTCAAATGGATGTGGTAAAACTACATTAATTAAGTCAATAAGTGGTATTCAAAACCTAGATTCTGGAGAAATAAAACTAAATAACAAGAATATAGCTACTATTGGAAGCGATTTTAAGGAAGAAATAGTATATGTAGGGCATAAAAATAGTTTAAATAATGATTTAACAACAATAGAGAACCTTGAGTATTTGTCAGCATTTGATTCAACTATTGATATTTCTAATACTGCAAATATCAGAAATTTAATGAAAAATCTTAATATAGAAAAATATAAAAATTATAGAGTTTCTGATATCTCAGAAGGAAATAAGAAAAAAATATCTTTAATGAGATTATTGTTAACTAAGAAAAAAATTTGGCTTTTAGATGAACCTATGAGCTATTTAGATGACGAGTCAATTAATATGCTAATTAATATATTTATAGAGCATCAAAAAAAAAGAGGTTTGATATTCCTAACAACACATTATGATTTTTCAAAAAAAATTAATGCCTGTAAAGTATATACAATGAAAGACGCGGAATTAACATGATAAAAACTATATTACTAAAGGAATTATCTATATATATTAGAAATTTAAATAGTGTTTTTCTGCCACTAATATTTTTTTTCCTCATCATATCTATATTTCCTTTGGTATTAGGACCCGATAAAGTTTTATTAAATAAAATAATTCCTGGAGTAATATGGATCACGACAATACTAACAACTCTGCTAATTTCAAATAATTTTTTTAAAGAAGATTTTAATAGTGGAATTATTGAAATATATTTAACATCTGAATCATCTATTGAGCTAATTTTATTTTTAAGAATTATTTCTTGCTGGATATTCACATGTTTGCCAATTATTATTTTTATACCGATAGTTTCACTGCTTTTTGAAATACCTTTTTCAAGCTCAATAATACTAGTATTTACTTTATTACTTGGTACTCCAATTTTGATTTCAATTGGTCTATTTGGTTCTGCTTTAACACTAGGTTTATCTAGAAATAATATATTAACTCCAATACTTATTATTCCTTTCTATATTCCGGTTTTAGTTTTTTCTGCTAGTGCTATAGAGTCAGTATCTATTGGGTTACCATATTATTCACAAATTTATATTTTATTAGCTTTACTTATGCTCATTCTACCTACTATGCCATATTTACTTAAATACACATTGGAGTTTAGTATTAATAATTAATTATGAATATTTCAATAATTGCTAACCTTAAATTTTTTTACATTAAAACAAAAAACATTTCTTTGTTTTTGTCAATTGTAACCCTAATTTTGTTTATTATTGGTTTGTATTGGGGGCTTTTCATTGCGCCCCCTGATTATTTGCAAGGAAATAGTTATAGAATTATGTTTATTCATGTTCCGGCAGCGTGGTTATCTCTTCAAGTATATATAATTATGGCTGTAACAGCTTTTATTGCCTTAGTGTGGAGAGTTAAAATAATGGAAATTATAAGTATACAGTGTGCTCCAATTGGTGGTTTATTCACTTTAATAGCTTTAGTTACTGGCATGATATGGGGCAAGCCTACATGGGGAACTTATTGGGTATGGGACGCTAGATTAACTTCTGAGTTAATTTTATTATTCCTATATATAGGGATAATAATTTTATATTCTGCTTTTACTGATAAAAGACAGGCTGTAAAAGTCACGTCTATATTAGCTATAATTGGCCTTATAAATATTCCAATTATTCATTTCTCTGTTGAATGGTGGAATACATTGCATCAAGGCCCTACGGTAACTAAGTTTGAGAAACCTTCAGCACATATTTCTATGTTATTACCACTACTGTATATGTTATTTGTGTTTAATATGTGTTTTATAACAATATTGTTAAAAAGAATCAGATTGGGAATATTTCAAAGAGAAAAAAATACAAAATGGGCTGAGGACTATTTAAATGATTGAATTTTTTAATATGGGAAAGCATACAGAATTTATATATATTGCGTATATATTTGCGATAATAGTATTATTAGCAGGATATTTGTTTCCACATTTTAATTTAAAAAAGGAAATAAAAAAGAAAAAATATGAAAATAACAAAAAAAAATAAAAAACTAATAACAAAATCCTTGGTATTATTTTTTGCGCTTTCTAGTTTTAGCGCAATTATAATTTATGCTTTGAGCAAAAATATGGTTTATTTTTATACACCAACTCAAGCAATAAATAACGAAGCCCCAATTAATTTATCTATTCGAATTGGTGGTATGGTTAAAATTAACTCAGTAAAAAAATCTTCATCAGATCTAAATGTAACATTTATTATTCACGATCTTAATCATAAAATTTTTGTACATTATGATGGAATTTTGCCAGACTTATTTTCGGAAGGGCAAGGTATAATTATGACTGGAAAATTGATAAATCAGAATAATTTTCTAGCAACTGAAGTTTTGGCTAAACATGATGAAAATTATATGCCTCCTGAAGTTGCTGACATGATGAAAAAAGATAGTGAGGTTTTTTATAAAAAATGATTTCTGAAATTGGTAATATTTTTCTTAGTATTTCTGCGTCTATTTCCCTATGTTTATTTTCTTTAATATTCTTTAAAAGATATGTTGATATAAATTTTAGATATACTTTAGGTAAATATTTATCTACTTTTATATTTTTTTTTATTTTTGTTACTTTTTTGTTGTTATCTTATGCTTTTCTAGCGGATGATTTTTCATTAAGATATGTAGCAAGCAACTCTAATGTTTCACTAGAGAATGTTTATAAGTTTTCTGCTGTTTGGGGCGCGCATGAAGGTTCAATTTTATTATGGGTTTTAGTATTATCATTATGGAATTTTTTCATTTCAATTTATTCAAAAACTATTCCTAAGTCTATTGTTGTTGACATGCTTTCTATAATGGGAATTTTATTACTATTTTTTTTATTATTTATTTTATTTACTTCTAATCCTTTTGATAGAATATTTCCAATTCCTTTGAATGGAAGAGATCTTAATCCGCTTTTACAAGACCCTGGGCTAATAATTCATCCGCCAATGCTTTATATTGGTTATGTTGGAACAAGCGTTCCATTTGTTTTTGCAGTTGCCATTCTATTAAAAGGCAATATAAATATTAATTGGATTACATGGCTTAGAAAATGGGTTATTGCAACATGGCTATTTTTAACATTTGGAATAACTTTAGGTAGTTGGTGGGCATACCATGAACTAGGTTGGGGCGGATGGTGGTTTTGGGATCCAGTAGAAAATGCATCATTTATGCCATGGTTAGCAATAACAGCATTGCTTCACTCGTTAATAGTTTCTGAAAAAAGAGGAATCTTTATTAGTTGGAGTATATTACTTTCTATATTGACATTTTCATTAAGTTTATTAGGAACATTTTTAGTAAGATCGGGAGTATTAGTTTCAGTACACGCCTTTGCAAATGATCCGGAAAGAGGGCTATTTATTTTATTATTTTTAAGTGTAGTAATAGGTCTTTCTTTAGGCTTATATTATGTAAAATCACCAAAATTAGTATTTTACAAAAAATATTCCATTACCAATTTATTTTTAACTATTACAACTTTCGCAATTTTATTAGGAACATTGTATCCTTTAATATCAAGCTCATTAAATATAGGAAAAATTTCAGTCGGAGCACCATATTTTAATTTTATATTCTCAGCTCTCATGCTTCCGATAATATTTTTGATGTCACCTGCGATATTCAGCAGTTGGAAAAATACCAGCTATAACAAAATTCAAAAAAAGTTATTTAAAATTTTTTTTTATTCAGTAATCATAAGTTATATTTTTGCAAATATATTTTTTAGTACAAAATTTTTTATAGTTAACATTGCAATATTTCTTGCAGTATTTACCGTTTTATCTTCTTTAAAAAGAATTATTGATATATTTAATACTACGCAGCAAAATTTTTTTATTACAAAAATTTTTTCAATCCCTTCATACGTTTATGCAAATTCACTAGCACATATTGGTATTGGATTTGTGATATTAGGTATAACTTTTAGTACATATTTTTCAACTCAAAATGAGCTTGTAATGAATTTTGGCGATAAGGTTAATATTAAAAATATTAGCATTAAATTTTCTGGAGTTAAAAATATTGTGTCAAGAAATTATATATCACAAACTGGTATTTTTGATTATTATGAAGATAAAAATTATGTTTTATCTTTTTTCCCTGAAAAGCGTTCTTATAATATTCAAAAAAACGTAATGACTGAAGCTGCGATAAGCTCTAATTTATTTAGAGATATTTATATTGCTTTAGGAGATAAATTATCTGAAAATTCATGGGTTGTAAGGATTTATTATAAACCTTTTATTCAACTATTGTGGTATGGGGCAGCTTTAATGATTTTAGGTGGATTGTTTGGTATATTTGGGAAATATAAATCTTTAAAAAATTTTAGTGATGAATTATAAAATTTCCGCTTTACCAATATTTATCTTTATAGGTATTTTATATTTTTTATATAACGGACTCTATGAAGATCCAACAGTAATTCCATCTCCATTAATTGGTAAAATTTTGCCTGTATTTGAATCCACTTCATTAATTAACAATAAAGCTTTAACCAACAAGGATTTCTCAGGGAAAAGTTACTTACTTAATATTTGGGCAAGTTGGTGTTACGGATGCAGCTTAGAACATGATAATTTATTGGATATTTATAATAATGATAAAATATTGATTTATGGCTTAAACTATAAAGATGATAAAAAATCTGCATTAGATTGGCTAAAAAGTAAAGGCAATCCTTACAGCGATATTATTGTTGATACCAGTGGTGATATAGGTATTAATCTTGGTGTTTATGGCGCCCCTGAAACTTTTCTTATTAATAGCGATGGATTAATTTTGTTTAAGCATGTTGGCCCAATAAGTACTGGCTTCTATGAAAAAAAAATATTACCGCTCCTATTAAAATGAAAATAAATTTTTTTGCTTTAGTTATTTTATTGATGTTATTTACAAAAATTACATATAGTTACGATGCTGACTCATATAATAACATTATAGAAAACCTAAGATGTTTAGTATGTCAAAATCAGTCTCTAGCAGAGTCTGATTCAAATCTTGCAAAAGATTTAAGAATAAAAATAAAAATTATGCTGAATGAGGGAAAGTCTGCAGATGATATATACAAATTTATGTCTGATAGATATACAGATTACGTTTTATATAACCCACCTTTAAAAAAATCAACATGGTTTTTGTGGTACGCACCTTTTGTTACGTTATTATTGTCTTTACTTTATATTTTATGGGTATTTACATACGGTAGAAGGGAATTACCGAAAAATGATAATTTTTTAGACAATAAAAATGATATTAAGTTGACATCTAGTCCTGCTATTGCAAATAAAAGAAAAATTTATATTTTTCTATTAATTTTTGTTCCAATATTATCTCTTTCAATATACTCATACTCTAGTGAATATATAAGATATAAGATTACTTATTATTTTTTAGATAAAAGCCCCATTATTGATGTTACCGTATCAGTTCATGATGATATATTATCTAAAATTACTGGTAATGAAATTTTATTTGTTTATGCTAGAAATAGTAATGGAATGAGAATACCCTTAGCTATAGATATTTTTGACGTTATTAAGGGTAAAAAGAACTATAATATTAAATTAGACAACACAATGAATATGGTAAAAAATCAAACATTGTCATCTGCTTCAGAAGTTGTAGTTGAAGCTAGAATTACGTTACATAAAAAAGCTATGACTATGCCAGGTGATTTTATTGGCACATCAGATCCATTAAAACTTAATAATTCAAACTATCTATTACTTAACATTAACTCTTTAGTTGCTGAGGAATAATGAGATTTCTATCTTTTTATATAGCTTATAAGTATTTAAAATCAAAAAAAAGCAGTAGATTTACTTCAATTATATCTAAATCATCTATTGTTGGTATAGCATTAGGTATTGCAGCTATTATTGTAGTTATGTCTATTATGAATGGTTTTCATAACGAGATGAGAAATAAAATACTAAGCATGGCATCCCATGTTGTAGTAACAGAGAGAAATTATTCTTTAGAAAACTGGAGTGAACTAAAAGCTAATATGGACAAAAATAAATTGGTTTCAGGTTCTGCGCCATATGTTGAAGGGCAGGCAATGATTAGCTATCGAAATAATGTCCATGGTATACAATTAAAAGGAATAATTCCTACTCATGAAAAAAATGTTACAAGCTTAGATGAAAATATCATTGAAGGTGAGCTAAATATTATAGGCAGAAAACCGTATCAGATATCAATTGGAAGTAATTTAGCTAAAAAAATGCATTTATCTATTGGTGATAAGATTATATTAGTTATTCCAAGAGCAAATACTACATTGATAGGAATAGTTCCACGACTTAAAAGATTTGAAGTTAGTTCTATATTTCATTTTGGAATGCAACAATATGATAAAAATTTAGTTTTTATAGATATGAACGAAGCTCAATTACTATATGACATGGGCTCTAATGTTTCTGGCCTACGACTAAAATTATTTGATTTATTTAAGGCACCAAGTATTTCAAAAATTATTAAAGATTCTTTAGAGTCTGAATATATTGTTATAGATTGGACAATGATGAATAAAAACTTTTTTAAGGATGTTATTAATAGTTTTAGTTGCAACATTTAATATAATCTCATCGTTGTTTATGGTTGTTTCTGAAAAAAAATCTGATATAGCCATACTAAAGACTTTGGGCATGAATTCGACAAGGATAATGTATATTTTTGTATTTCAGGGTACTTTTTTAGGTATTCTCGGTATTGTATTTGGCACAATACTAGGTTTAGTAATATCCTTAAATCTCGACTATATTGTAAGTTTTATAGAATATATTTTAGGGCATAGCATCTTAGATTCTGATATTTATATGATAAGCACGGTCCCAGTTAAAATTGAGATAATAGACATAGTTTATATATCAACTATCTCACTTCTTTTTTCCTTTTTTGCTACTGTATACCCGTCAATAAACGCATCTAAAACTATGCCAGCTGAAATACTTAAAGGTAATTAATTATGTTAGTGTGCAATAATATTTCCAAGATTTACAAAGATGGTACTACTGAAGTTAGCGTACTTAGCGAAATAAATTTAAATATAGATTCTGGTGATACTGTTGCTATAGTAGGTTCTTCTGGTAGCGGAAAAAGCACATTACTTCACGTCTTATCAGGTTTAGAGAATATAACATCAGGAGAAATTTTTATAGATAATATGCTTATCTCTAAACTTAGTGAAAATGATTTATGTAAAATGAGAACTAGTAAGATAGGATTTATATATCAATTCCATCATCTTATAAAAGAATTAAGTGTTAGAGAAAATATATCATTACCGCTATTAATAAAAAATAACGACAATTCTGATATACGAATGGCAGCAGACAATA
>LWDU01033773.1_pt1 | contig 13088 bp, 13 predicted proteins | sample 727161 | NCBI WGS metagenome assembly LWDU01 (sample SAMN04566230, study PRJNA314399) | hydrothermal vent metagenome | isolation source: deep sea hydrothermal plume seawater | place: Mexico: Gulf of California, Guaymas Basin | collected 2004-07-11 | reverse complement strand
TAACACAACTTCTTCCAGCAACTTTTACTTCAGCTAAACCGTAGAAAGGCATGTTGTCCAAATCAACTTGATCACCAAGTAAATCTTTCATCAGTGCTTTTGATTTAGGTCCTTGAATTTGTACTGGACACACATCAATTTCTTCTATTGTACAATTGAATCTTCCATCAGCATTAACACCTTGAAGGTACATGCCAATTTCTGAGTCTGATAGTGAGAACCAAAACTCATCTTTAGAAATTCTAAGAAGGATTGGGTCATTTAAAACTCCACCATAAGCATTACATAAAATTACATATCTTGCTCTCATGGGTGAGATTTTAGTTGCATCTCTAGTTATCACATAGTCTGTAAACTTTTCTGCATCTGGACCTTTAACTCTAATTTGTCTTTCAACAGCAACATTCCACATTGTAACATGATTAACAATTGCATCATATTCTACCATTGCTCCACCATCTTCTGGTTTTACATACCCTCTTGGGTGATAAATACGATTGTAAACAGTTGCTCTCCAACAACCTGCTTGCATTGATAAATGCCAATACGGAGATTTTCTTACTCTTGTTGAAATTAACATTTCAACTTTTGTAGGTCCACTCTGTCTTAAGTTATATGGTACTTTCCGATCTGATTGATCAACTGAAGTAGTATGTTTTAGTTTAGTATAGTCAAATTCATTAGACATAACCGTTCTCCTTCAACCACTTGTTAGTTTCCTTCAAGCCGCCGAATGTATAAATGTGGAAGTTATCTGTAAACTCTTTCACTTTCCAAATTAAATCATTAGGGTCTTTAGGTTTCAATAAATCTAATGCCTTACTAAAATTAGATTTAAGAAAGTTAATGGAATTTTTTACCCCTACAATATTAGCAAATTTTATTAAGCTAGATATTTTCATTGGCCCAGTAATTCCTACATGTACTGGTACTGACTGCTTAGAAATAAAATCTACGATAGGCTGACTATTTAACAACCACTGTGTTACAATGTAGTCTGCGTAAGGCTTCTTATCTATCATAGCTTTTTCTAATTTTGAATCCGATATATCAGGACTTCCCTCTGGATGTCCAGCAATTCCTATCTTAATTTCTTCAAAAAATCCTGTTTCTAATATTTGGATTGAGCTATCAAATTTTCCAATTGGATCTTTGCTTCCTCCAATCACAAGTACCTGTTTAACGCCAAAATTTTTACATCTAGAAATATAATCTTTTAATTGTTCCTCATCAGCAATTGATCTTGCTGGAAAATGTGGAACTGGATTAAATCCTTTTTTTACTAAATTACCTGATTTTTGTGCTGTCTCTTTATAGTCCTCTCCAGGTAGCATAGTTACATAAACATCTTTAACTGGAGGTAGGGTATCAAGGTCTGTATGTGGACCTATTTCTATGGAGAAATTCATTTCGAGATATTTAGTTATTTTAAAATATCTGTCTATAAAAATCGATCGTTAAAATAAGCTTGAAGAGCAAGTAGAATTATTTTTTTTGTCCCCGGTGTTTTTGGATTCTACGACCATATTCTTGGGTGATTCTATCAAATATTATAGCTAGTGCTACGATAGCTAATCCATTCATAAGTCCTAATGCCAAATATTGATTTGATATAGCTCTTAATATTGGAACACCTAAGCCTTTTACTCCTATCATTGAAGCTATAACAACCATTGCTAAAGCCATCATTATTGTTTGGTTAACACCTGCAAAAATAGTTGGAAGGGATAATGGTATTTGAACAGATCTTAATTTTTGAAATGGAGTTGCTCCAAAGGCTTCACTTGCTTCTAATGCTTCCTTGTCTACTTCTCTTATACCTAAATTTGTTAACCTTATAACGGGTGGAAGCGCATAAATACAAACAGCAATTAAACCAGGGACTTTACCTATACCAAGAAGCATTAAAATTGGCACTAAATAAACAAAACTTGGAATTGTTTGCATCATATCCAGAATTGGAAGAATAGTTTTTTCAGCTCTATTAGATTTTGACATTATAATTCCTATTGGAATTCCAACGGCTATACAAACAGTAGTACACACACTTATTATAGCAACTGTTGCCATGCAGTCGTTCCACATACCAAAGTATCCAATAAGAATAAATGCTATAGCACTTCCAACTACTAATTTCCAACTTCTAGAACCAAACCAAGCTAAAATACCTATAACTAAAATTATTATTGGCCATGGTGTAGTTAATAATAATTTTTCTAATTTAACTAAAAAAAATAATAATGGATCAAAAAAATTTTCTATGGCATCACCATATTTTCGAGAAAATAATCTAAAACTTAAATCAATTCCCTTCTTTAGCTCCATAAGAGCTGTTCTTTCCATTACGGGAAATTTAGTAAAAAATTCCATTTTATTTTTTTAGATTAATAACGAGCCTATTTAATTGGCTCGTTAAAATAATTTATGATTTATAGACCAGCTTTAACTTTTTTAGCAACGCTAGAAGATACCCATTTAGTCCAAACACCTTCATGTTTACTTAAAAACTCAATTGCTGCATCAGGACCACCAGCTTGATTGTTAGCCATCCAAACTAGCATACCATTCATAACATTACCTGGATAAGTACGTTTTCCAATATACTTAACAATGTCTTTTCCACCTTGTTTTGCAAACTTAGATGTAATGATTGTATTAACTTCAGATTTAGTCCAAGCAGTTGGTTTAGGGTCTGCACAATCTTGTTCAGCTTTTGTTATACAGTTATCCCAATTATCTCTACCTGCAAAATCAATTCCCCAAGGAACTGCTTGCAAATCATATTTTCCTTTCCTGACTCAGCTGCTTTAGATATTGTACCATCTAAACCTGCTGCAGAACCTGGATCAATTAATACCCAACCTTTTTTTTCCATTTCAAAAGCTCTGAAAAGATTTGCATTAGCTAATTGACATCCCCAACCTGCAGGGCAACCTATAAAAGCTCCTTTTGAAGGGTCTTCTTTATCTGGAAACCACTCTGGATGTTTCAAAATTTCCATTGCAGTCATACCTTTTAACTCAGGATGTTTTTTAATAGCACTCGGCGTTAACCACCAACCTTCTCCAAGGCCAGTAATTGGTGCTTTGTTTGCAATCACCAAACGTTTTTCCTCAACAGCTTTAATTAAAGGTGTGTAAACAGCATTAGCCCATTGTTCAGGGTTCATATCTGGAGCACCTTTTTCATCCATTGAAGCAAACGTTGGCATTGTTGCACCAGGTATAAGTTCTACTTCACAACCATAACCTTTTTCTAATATAATTTTATCAACCTCTGCCATCAATTCTGCTGAAGCCCAGTTTTGACTAGCTATAACAACATTTCCACATGCAGCATTTGCGATACCAGAGAAAGATCCGATACCTAAAATCAGCAAAGCAGAAAGTATTATTTTTTTTATATTCATATGTTTCCCCTAATTGTTGTTTGTATTTATTAATGACAACATATTGAAGATAAAAAATCAACAGTGTGAAATAGTAAGAAACAACCTGAGATAGAAAAATTAACGTCTTTTCAACTATTATAAATAAGTATAGGATTTTTTACTAATATGTACAGATTTATAAAACAATTTTTAGTAATTGGTTACTCAAATTTTGATTTACTTTATTTAAATAGGTTTTTTTATCGCCTGAAATCTAATTATTTCCAGAAACATTAATTAACTTAATTTAAAAATTAACAATAATTAATTAGGAGAAAAAAATGAAAAAAGATTTAATTACAAGACTTAATGAAGGACCTGTTCTTTGTGCAGAAGGATATTTATTTGCAATGGAAAGAAGAGGATACTTACAAGCCGGAGCTTTTGTTCCAGAAGTAGTTTTAGAACATCCGGAAGTGCTTTCACAATTACATAGAGAGTTTATAAGATCAGGAAGTGATGTTGTTCAAGCATTTACTTATTACGGCCACAGAGAAAAATTAAGAATAATAGGAAAAGAACAATTACTTGAACCACTTCAAAAAAACGCATTGCAAATTGCTAAGGACTCTAGAGATGAGTTTAAAGATTTAGATTTAATGGTTTGTGGTGATCTTGCAAATACTAATGTTTATGATCCAAGTGACAAAAAAACCAATATTGAATGTCAAAAAATGTTTGAAGAGCAAGTAGCTTGGGCAAAAGAAGCTGGTGTTGATTTTGTAATAGCTGAAACAATAACTTGGCTTGAAGAAATGAAAATTGCACTTAAAGTTATAAAAGATGCAGGATTAACTGCTGTTTGTAATTTTTCAATTAAACGAGATGATAAAACAAGAGATGGGTATACACCAGGAGATGCATGCAAAATTCTAGAAGATAATGGTGCAGATGTTGTTGGATTAAATTGTTTTAGAGGACCAAAAATGACTATGAAACTTTTGCCAGAGATAAGAGAAAAAGTTTCTTGTCATGTTGCAGCTTTACCAGTGCCTTATAGAACAACTGAAAAAGAGCCTGGATTTTTAAATCAAACTGACGAGGGTTGTGATTGTATACCTGGTGGTAATGCTTTTCCTGTTGCTCTAGATAATAAATATTGTAACAGATTTGAAATGGCAGAGTTTGCAAAAGAATGTGTTGATAAAAAAATAAACTTTATTGGAATTTGTTGTGGTGCAGAGCCTCATCATGTAAGAGAAATGTCAGTTGCACTTGGAAGAAAACCAATTTCTTATAAATACTATCCTGATATGTCAAAACATTATGCTCATGGTACTGATCCAACTTTAAAAGCTTTAAATACTAAAGTAGCCAAGTCATTATAAGGTTTAGTAAATGGAAAAACATGCCAAGGTAGTTGTAATTGGAGGTGGAGTTGTAGGTTGTTCAATTCTTTTTCATCTTGCAAAATTTGGATTAAAGGATTGCATTTTACTTGAAAGAAATGAACTAACTTCAGGTTCTTCTTGGCATGCAGCTGGATCAGTTCACGCAATTTCATCTGATCCAAATATTTCTAAGTTAATGGCTTACACTATTAATCTTTATAAAGAGATTGAAGAAACTTCAGGGCATTCAGTTGGTTTTAAACCAAGTGGAGGTTTTTATTTAGCTTCTAATGAAATTTGGGCAGATTATTTAAAGAGAGAAAGATCAAAAGCAAGATACCTGGGTCTCAATCAAGAATTTATTTCCCTTGAAGAAGTAAAAAGAAAGCACCCTTTAATTGACCCAAAACATTATATTTCTGCATTATGGGATCCTATTGATGGAGAAGTAGATCCATCTGGAGTTACTTATGCTTATGCAAAATCTGCAAAAGTTCATGGAGCAAAATATTATACTCACACGCCTGTTATAGAAACAAACCAACAAAAAGACGGATCTTGGGAAGTTGTAACAGAGAAGGGAAATATTAATGCAGAAATAGTTATTAATGCAGGTGGATTATGGGCAAGAGAAGTAGGTAAAATGGCAGGTATTAATCTACCAGTTCAGCCTATGGAGCATCACTACTTAATAACAGAAGCAATTCCAGAAATTGAAGAAAGAAAGAACGAACCAAGACTTCCAATTGGAACTGATTTTGAGGGTAATATTTACTTTAGACAAGAAGCACAAGGAATGTTGTTGGGAACTTATGAATTTAAATCGACACCCTGGCAAGTTCAGCAGACACCTATGAACTTTGGGCATGAATTGCTTGAGCCTAAATTAGATAATATTCAAGATAGGCTTGAAATTGGATTTAAAAGAATACCAGCTTTAGAAAGAGCAGGTATAAAAAATATTATTAATGGACCATTTACTTTTGGACCAGATGGTAGTCCTTTGATTGGACCTGTGCCAGGTAAAAAAAATTATTGGGTTGCTGTTGGTGTTATGGCAGGCTTTTGTCAAGCGGGTGGTGTTGGAAAATGTATTGCAGAATGGATTATTGATGGAGAACCTTCATTAGACGTTTGGGCAATGGATGTTGCAAGATTTGGTGATTATGCTTCTCCAGATTACGGTACCATCAAATCTGCAGAAAACTATGAAAGAAGATTTATTATGACTTTTCCAAATGAAACTTTACCTAAAGGAAGAAAACAAAAAACAACAGCCTTGTATGATAGATTAATTAACAAAGGTGCTGTTATGGGGGATGGCTTTGGGTTAGAGCAAGCTCTTTGGTTTGCAAAAGATAAAGAAGACGCTTTTGAAGATCCAACTTTTAAAAGATCACGTTCTCATGATTATGTAGGATCAGAAGTGGATGCTGTAAGAACTAAAGTTGGAGTATCTGAAATTGCAAATTTTTCTAAACATGAATTTACAGGAACTGGTGCCCGTAAATTTTTAGATTTTATATTAGCTGGTAGAATTCCAAAACCTGGAAGAATTACACTAAATCCAATGCTTACTGAAAAAGGAAAACTTTATGGTGACTTAACTGTAGCTTGCCTTAACGAGAAAAAGTTTATGATATTTGGTTCAGGTGCAGTCCAAGAAATGCATAGACGATGGTTTGAAAAACATTTACCAGAAACTAGTGTATCTTATAGAAATAGATCAGATGATTATCATGGTTTAGCAATATCAGGTCCTAAGTCACGAGAATTAATATCAAGAATATGTAGAGACAATATTTCAAATGAAGGATTTAAATTTAGAGATATAAGAGAAACTTTTGTTGGAGGTGTACCGGCTATTGTAAATAGAATTTCTTTTACTGGCGAACTTGGTTATGAAATTTATACTGCACCTCAGTTTCAAATAAAACTATTTGAAGAAATTGAAAATAATGGAAAAGATTTAGGACTTAAAATTTTTGGTGGTAGAGCTTTAATGTCAATGAGACTGGAAAAAAATTGGGGTGCTTGGACATTAGATTTTAGACCAGATTTTACAGCCGCAGAGTCTGGTTTAGATTTTTTTATTAATTGGGATAAAGATTTTTTAGGAAAAAATATAGCTTTAATAGAAAAAAAAAATGGACCTAAAAAAAAATTAGTTACAATGACAATAGATACTAAAGATATTGATGTAACAGGCGATGAAGCAATTATGAAAAATGGTAAATGTGTGGGCTATATAACTTCTGGAGGATATGCTCATTATGTTAAAAAAAGCATGGCAATGGGATATATTCCAAGTAATTTAGCAAAACAAGGCTCGGAAATAGAAGTCGAAATTAATGGAGAATTTTATAAGGCCAATGTAGAGTTAAAACCACTTTACGACCCAAGTGGAAAAAATATGAGGAGTTAAAATGGTGCAAAAAGATATAGAAAACAAAATTCCAATTTATAAATTAAAAAAAACTGATGAAGTTATTAAATATTATGACGAATGGGGTGTAGAAAATAAATATGACCAAGATATGATTGATTGGAAATATTCAGGACCAAAAGAAACAGTTGAAGTTTTTAAAAAGTATGCAGAAAACAAAGATATCAAAATATATGACGCAGGGTGTGGAACTGGTTTGGTTGGAGTTGAGTTAAAAAAGTTTGGTTATAATAAATATGATGGTGCGGATTTATCTCAAAAATTATTAGATCTAGTTCCTAAAGATCTTTATCAAAATTTAATGAAAGCAGATTTAAACAAACCTATAGATCTTAAAGATAATACTTATGATGCAGTAATGTGTGTTGGAACTTTTACTTTTGGTCACGTAAAACCTCAAGCGTTAGATGAATTTATAAGAATTACTAAAAATAAAGGTTTAATTTGTTTTACTATTAATGAGGGTATTCATGAGGAATATGGGTTTGATAAAAAAATAGAAGAATTAGAAGCACACAATAAATGGAAAAAAATAGAATTTTTTAAATCAGATTATATTGCAACCAAAGATGTTAATGCTTGGCTGGGTCTTTATGAAGTAATTAAATAATGCCAGAAATTTATAACATAATTGATAAGAAAAAATTAGATGTTGTAAGTAATCCTATTGAAACATCACATGGACTACCAAATGAATGTTATACAAGCACAGAATACACTAAGCTTGAGAGAAAAAAATTATTTGAAAATAAATGGGTTGTAATTGGAGTTGCAAGTTCTGTACCAAGGGTAGGAGATGCTAAAACTTTTGACCTATTAGGAATTCCAATCATAATTTTAAGAGATAAAAATAATAAAATTAAAGTTTTTCATAACGTATGTAGTCATAGAGGTTATAAAATTTTGCAAAAAAACTGTAAAATCAAAAATGTAATTAGGTGTCCGTACCATTCTTGGTCTTATGATATGAGTGGTAAATTGATTGCAACACCTCATGTTGGTGGAATGAATAAACATGAATGTAATAAATTTGATAAATCTAAAAGTGGATTAAAAGAAATTAGATCAACCGTTTGGCTTGATATGATTTTTGTTAACATTAGTGCAAATGAAATTTCTTTTAAAGAATATATAAAACCTTTAAGTGATAGGTGGGAAAAATTCTGGCCTAAAAAAGATAGAGAATTAATTGTTAATTCAAATGATTTTGGGTATTTTAATTTAAACGCTAAATGTAATTGGAAATTTGCGATTGAAAATTATTGTGAAAGTTACCATCTTCCATGGGTTCATCCAGGATTGAATACTTATTCAAAAATAGACGATCATTACCATATTCAAGGACTACCTAATCGTTTTGCAGGACAAGGTACAAAAGTTTATAATCCAAAATTAAAAGGTAAAGAAAAATTTCCATGCTTTCCTAATTGGCCTAAAGATAAAGAGCATATTGCTGAATATGTAGCTTTATTCCCAAATGTAATGTTGGGTATTCATAAAGATCATTTTTATACTTTTTGGTTAGAGCCAGTAAATCATAAATATACAAAAGAACATATGGAGGTTTATTACGTTGGTGAAAAAGCTGCAAATTCAAAAAAATTTAAATCTCTTCGAAAACAAAATTTTAAATTATGGAAAGAAATACAGACAGAAGATTTAAATATAATTGAAGGAATGCAAGAAGGTAGAAATTCTCCATCTTATAATGGGGGTAATTTTTCTCCAGTTATGGATAATCCAACTCATCACTTTCATAAGTGGGTTGCAACAAATATAGTTTGATATGAAATTTAAGAGAAAAATTGTACCAAAACTAAAAATTAAACCAAATTTTATTACCAAAAAAAGATTAAAAGAAGATGAAATCAATTTTGATAAACTTAGATCGTACAGGTTAGATAGAGTTAAAAAAGAATTAGAAAAAAATAACCTTGAAGCATGCATGTTATTTGATCCAGTTAATATTAGGTATGCATTAGACACTGTTAATATGAGTATTTATAATATGCATAATTTAACTCGTTATTGTTTTGTTCCTGTGAATGGCCCAGTAATACTTTATGAGTATTTTAACTGCGAAGGATTATCTAAACATTTAAATTTGATAGACGAAATAAGACCATCGATAACTTGGGATTATTTTAGTAATGGAGATCAAGCTGGAGCTCAGTTAGAAAAATGGATTAATGAAGTTAAAGATTTGTCAAATTCATATTTTAAGAGTAAAAAAATTGCTATTGATGTTTTAAATGGTCCTGCTGTTACAGCTTTAAGCAATGCTGGAATTGAAGTTCTAGATGCAAAGTTAATTCTTGAACAAGCAAGAGTTATTAAATCAACAGAAGAATTAAAATGTATGAAAGCTGCAATTGAAGTGGCAGAAATTGGTGTTACCAAAATGCGTAATGAGTTAAAAGCTGGAATGACTGAGGATGAACTTTGGTCAATTTTACATAAAACAAATATTGAACATGGCGGTGAATGGATTGAATGCAGAATTTTATCTTCCGGACAAAGAACAAATCCATGGATGCAAGAAAGCAGCAATAAAATAATTCAAAGAGGAGAAATTGTTTCTTTTGATACCGACATGGTTGGACCTTATGGTTATTGTGCAGATATATCGAGGGCTTTTGTAGAAGGAAATAAATTTAACAATGAGCAAAAAAAATTATATCAAATGGCTGTTGAACATATTAATCACAATTCTAGACTAATTAAAAATGGGATATCATTTAAAGAATTCACCGAAAAATCTTGGAAACTTCCAGATGAGTATTATGGCAACAGATACTCATGTATGGTTCATGGAATTGGACTATGTGATGAATGGCCAATGATTAGATATCCAACTGATGGAGGGGAAAGGTCTGGTTCATTTGAAATGAATATGACAATTACAATTGAAAGTTATATTGGAAAAGTAAGGGGAAAAGAAGGTGTTAAACTAGAACAGCAATATTTGGTTGGTAAAAATGGACTTGAACTTATGTCCCAACATCCGTTAGAAGATATTTAATGAAAATAATTTTAATTATGGGTTTACCAGGTTCTGGTAAAACAACTCTAGCAAATGAACTTTCTCCTTTATTAAATGCAAAAAGAATTAATGCGGATGAAGTTAGAAAAAAGGCAAATGATTGGGATTTTTCAGAAGAAGGAAGGACGAGACAATCTAAACGTATGGCAGATTTAGCAAAAAAATTAAATGAAGATGGAAGCCATGTAGTTGCAGATTTTATTTGCCCAACTCCAGAAGCAAGAAGTCTTTTTCCTTCAGATTACATTATTTGGGTAGATACAATAAAAAAAGGTAGATTTGATGATACCAATAAGATGTTTGTTAAACCTGAAAAATTTGATTATCATGTAACAACACAAGATGCTAAACGTTGGGCACCAATAATTCTAAAGGAGATAAAATAATGTCTTACAAATGGGACAATAGAAAACCTACTGCACAAATGTTAGGCAGATGGCAACCCTTTCATGAGGGTCATTTTGTTTTATTTAAAGAAATTGTAAAAATTACTGGACAAGTTTGTATTCAAATAAGAGATGTTCAAGGGGTAGATGATAATCCATTTGATTTTGAAATAGTTAAAAAAAATATAGAGGGTAAATTAAATGCAGAATTTGAAGGAAGATTTAAAATAATGTTAGTACCTAACATTACTAACATTAGTTATGGTAGAGGTGTAGGTTATAAAATTGAAGAAGTTGTGCTTCCAAAAGAAATCCAAAAAATCTCTGCAACAAAAATTAGAGCCAAAATGAGAGAAGAAGGAAAACTAGAATAATAACAATGAACGATAGACTTAAAACTATTGTCGATCTAGAGAAATACCCAATCCAAGATTTGAATTCTCTTGAGGTAAAAGAACTAATAAATAAATGTAAGAGTGATTTAGATCAGTTTAGTTGCTCTACTATACCTAATTTTATTTTACATAAATCTTTAAAAATCATGAATACAGAGTTAGAAAAACAAATAGGTGAAGTTTATATGTCCAAAAAAAGTATAAATGCATATTTGTATTCTAAAGATGAATCATCCAAAAAGAATATTTATGAAACGTGATAATGGATATTTAAATTCAGATCTTTTTGACAAAAATTCAGAAATGAAATTTCTTTATGAGCAAGAAGAACTTTTGAAATTTGTATCTGCATGCTTGGGTATCTCGCCAATTTATCGATGGGCCGACCCTTTAGCTTGTCATGCTTATAATGTGATGAAACCAGAAGGTATTCTTCCTTGGCATTTTGATAGCTGTGAATTTACTTTAAGCTTAATGATACAAAAACCTAAAAAAGGTGGAATATTTGAATACTGTCCATTTATTCGTGAACCAGGAAATGAAAATTTTGAAGAGGTTAAAAAAGTACTTGATGGTGACCGCGCAAGAGTTCGCCAGTTAAAATTAGAACCGGGCGATCTTCAAATATTTAAAGGAAGATTTACATTACATCGTGTTACAAAAATAGAAGGAAACGTTTCAAGATATCTTTGTATACCAGCTTACGTTTTGGATCCTTGGAGAGTAAATACTCCGGAACATTCAGAAGCAATTTATGGAAAAGTATTACCCATTCATATTGAGAGAAATAAAGCCAGATAATAAATTTAGAAAAATACCCTATAAACGATATTGGGTCCTTAAAGTATAAGGAGTTAACTAATTATACTAGAAAACAACTTAATGAAGATGGTTGTTGTGTGCTTCCTAATTTTATTAAAGCAGATTCTATTAGAAAAATGAAAGATGAAGTGGATAGAAACTTAAGTAAAATCTATTTTACAAACGATAAACATAATCCTTATTTTACAAAAAACGATAAAACTCTTCACGAAGAACACCCAAAAAGAATATTTACTGTTAGACAAAGTGGTTACTTAAATTCAGATGATTTAGAAAAAAACTCTAATTTAAATAAATTTTATGATTTAGAAGAAATGCTAAAATTTGTATCAGATAGTCTTGAAGTATTTCCCCTTTACACATGGGCAGATCCTTTGGGAAAAAACCCATACAGCGTTATGCATACTGATCACTATTTTCCTTGGCACTTTGATGGAAATGAATTTACTTTAAGTATTTTAGTTCAAAAGACAGAAAAAGGAGGATTATTTGAATACGCACCAAGCATTAGAAGCAAAGATAATGAAAATTTTGAAAATGTTACTAAAGTTTTAAAAGGTGACAGAAAACTTGTTAAGTCTTTAGATTTAAAACCAGGAGATCTTCAAATATTTAAAGGAAGATTTTCAATGCATAGAGTAACAAAGATAGAAGGAAAAACTTCTAGATATATTGCTTTACCTTGTTATGTAAAAGATCCTTTAAAAATCAATAAACCAGAACATTCAAAACAAGTTTATGGAAAAGCCTTGCCAATTCATTTTAAAAGAGAGAATATTCGAGGGGACGGATTAACAGACTAATGAAAAAAAATATCAATGAAGCTGAGTGGAAAGTAAGAGTAGATCTTGCAGCAATGTTTAGATTAACTCATATGATGGGTTGGGACGATACAGTATGGAACCATATTACGGCTAGAACTCCAGGTACAGATCATACTTTTTTCATGCATCAATTTGAACTTTTATACGAAGAGATAAAAGCATCGAATTTAATTAAAGTAGATGAGAATGGTAAAGTCTTAGAAGGTCCAGAAAATATTAATACGGCGGGTTTTATAATTCACAGTGCGGTCCATTTAAATCACCCAAAAAATAAATTTGTATTTCATGCACATCCTCCAATGGCGTTAGCTGCAACAGCTTTAAAAGATGGAATTCCTTATATCGTTCAAGATTCATCAATGCTTTACGGAAAAGTTGGTTATCATGATTGGGAAGGTTTATCGGTAGATA
>LWDU01034494.1_pt1 | contig 13092 bp, 11 predicted proteins | sample 727161 | NCBI WGS metagenome assembly LWDU01 (sample SAMN04566230, study PRJNA314399) | hydrothermal vent metagenome | isolation source: deep sea hydrothermal plume seawater | place: Mexico: Gulf of California, Guaymas Basin | collected 2004-07-11 | reverse complement strand
GCACCATTAACCCGATATTGTTTTGGCAAATCTTGACTTCTTTTATTCTTAATAGATGCATCAAGAAAGTTATCCATACTCATATTATCAGGCAATGTATTACACCAAAATGGTGAGTGCTCTGCCTCACAAACACCAATCACTGAATCACTATCTTTCGTTCGTAACAACTCTATCGACTCCTCTATATTTTGTGTGGTCCGTAATGGTGAAGTTGGCTGAAGAAGAGTAATATAATCATACTTTTCCCCAATTTCTTCTAGTTGGTCCAACAAATACAACACAACATCAACTGTTGTAGCTTCATCAGTTGCAAGTTCACTTGGTCTTATAAATGGAACGTCTGCGCCATATTTTTTTGCAATATTTGCAATCTCCTGATCGTCTGTTGAAACTACTACTCGATCAATATATTTAGAACCTAATGCTGCCTCAATAGTCCAAGCGATAAGAGGTTTACCTGATAAATCAAGGATATTTTTTCTCGGTAAACGTTTACTAGCACCTCTTGCAGGGATGATTGCTAATAGCTTTTTATCATCAATCATTTGAATAGTTTAATAGAGTCCTGTTGGGCTTGATCAAATTGTTCTATCTGTCCTATATCTAGCCAATATTCATGCACTGGAAACATATTTACTCGGCCACTACCTTTGATTATTTTCTCTAATAGTTCTGGCATATCTAAGTAATTTACACCATCAACAATATCAAGTATTGATTGATTGAGTACATAGACTCCAGCATTAACAAAAAAATTTTGAATTGGTTTCTCTTGAATTGAAACAATATGACGGCCATCTGCTTTTATTACACCATAAGGTACCTGAAAATCATATTCACGCACACACATGGTTGCATCATCTCCTGTTTCAAGATGAAAATTTAGCAATTTATCAAAGTCTATCTTAGTCAAAAGATCGCCATTCATCATCAATATTGGTAGTTTTGGTAAGTCACTTGGCAATAGCCCAAGCCCCCCAGCAGTACCAAGTGGCTCTTCTTCATGAATATATTTTATTGAAACATTCCAGTTGCTTCCATCTCCAAAATGTTTTTTTACCATTTCAGCCTTATAGTGTGTTGAAATATAGAAGTCATGAAAACCTGAAGCAATAAATTGATCTAAAATATTCTCTAAGATCGGCTTGTTTCCTACTTTTAATAGTGGTTTTGGTAAATGGTCTGTGAGTGGTTTCAGCCTCTTTCCAAATCCACCTGCCATAAGAAAAACAGGATTATCATACTTACTTTTTTCTAATAGATTTTTTAATGTCTCTATTCCGACTATTTTTCTATCACTATTGATAATTGGTATGCTAAGTAGATCCAACTCTTTCATTTTGGAGAAAATTTTCTGTTTATCATCACTCTCAAAAGCGACTGTTGGATTTACAGACATAATCTTATTAATTTCTGTATCCATAGAATAATGTTTAATCAGTCCACGACGAATATCTCCATCTGTAACTGTTCCAATTAGTCGTTCACTTTCATCAACTACCATTACGATACGGAAGAATGATTCTTCATTCAAAGCCATAATTGCTGTCTGTATAGTGTCGTTTAATTTAAGAATTACTTTACGCCAATCGTACATAATCATGTGGATCTTCCCTCCATCACTGTATTAAGTTGTTGTCTGACTATTGTTTTTGATGATACGTCTTTGTATATAATAGTCCCTGCTGCCACCACACACTCTTCCTTGAGTGTAATATTTTGGATAATTTTAGCGCCAGTACCAATATATGAATTTTTTTCTACAATAACACCACCACTTAAGACAACACCAGGTGAAATTTGACAGTTCTCATAAATCTTACAATCATGATCAATTAAAGTACCAGTATTTATAATACTATCCTTTCCAATTTTTGTACCTGCTTGAATCACTGCACCGGCCATAATTTGCACTCCTTCTTCTAGAATTACATCTGAGGCAATAACAGCAGTTGGGTGTATGACAGTTGCAAAACTATAACCTTGTTTTCTCATTTTATCAGCCAACTCCCAACGTAAACTTTTACCTGGTAACGCCCCTACTCCATTTATTAGCTCAATTTCATCAGGTAAATATTTAGTTATTTCCGAATCATTGCCTAATATCTTTTCATCACAAAAATATGAACCTGCAACCATATCTAATGTTATAAAGCCCACTATTTTTCTTCCCGAAAGCTTGAGTGCATCAGTTACTACTTTTGCATGACCGCCTGTACCTAGAATAATTACTGGCTTACTACTCATTCAATTACCGTATCTTGCATAATATCAATCTGTGCAATTTTCCCAATCAAATTCCAATACTCCATCGGGCTAATACCAGTGCCTGGCCTTTTAATTGTCATGTTATATTCAGTAAATTTTTCGCCTTTTTTAATATATTTGCTGGCAATTAAGCTTTTTCTGACAATTAATTTATTCTTTAATTCCGATGATGTCGGTCCTTTTACACCATCTCCAATTGCCTGCTCTACAGTTCTGATTGCCTTGATCATTGCAATCAATTCATTTGGCTCAAGAGACGCTTTATGATCTGGACCTGGTAGTGTTTTATCCAATGTAAAGTGTTTTTCAATTAATATCGCACCCATTGCAGTTGCAGCAATTGGCACCGTAATTCCTTCGCTATGATCTGAGTATCCTGTTCTTAAACCAAAAGTGGCAAGCATAGTAAGCATTGCATTGAGATTAATCTCTTGTGGTAATGCTGGATATTCTGTAGTACAGTGAAGAATGGTGACTTTCTCTTTTAACAACTGCCGCCCTTCTGTTGTGAGATAAGCTTGCTGAAAGGATATTTTTGATGGTTTGATTGTATCGTCATTTATAAGGCCAAATGCTAACACCTCTAATGCTCTCTCAACCTCTTTTAATGTTGACATACCTGTTGATAAAATTAAATCGCAACCAGTCTTTGCATATGCTAACAGAAGAGGACCGTTGGTAATTTCACCAGATGGTATTTTTAGAGTTTTTAACTTTAACTGATTAGCTAAGAAATTAAGACTTTCTAAATCAAATGCAGTTGAGAGAAACTCTATTTTTTGTTCTCGACAGTATTCTATAAGTTCATAGTGCAAATTATGAGATAGTTCGAGTTTTTTCAACATCTCAAAATGAGTTTCAAAGCTATCAGTCGTCTGCTTCTGATATACCGCCTTATCTGTATTTTTAGTTACTACATTTTCTGTTTTAAAAGTTTGAAACTTAACTGCATCTGCTCCAGCTTCTACAGCCACATCAACTAACTGAAACGCCATGTCTCTATTACCGTTATGATTTACTCCAGCTTCAGCAATAATGTATGTTCTTCTCATAACTATCTATTTACAAAACTCTTCAAAATTTTCAACCCAGCTTCGCCACTCTTTTCTGGATGAAACTGCAAACCTATAACATTATCTTTTTTAACTGCTGCAGTCACTAACAACCCTTCATCTTCACACTGTGCTAATATATGCTCTTTTATTGCAGGCACAGCCATAAAAGAGTGGACAAAATAAAAATATTCACCTACTTCTACATCCTCTAAACAACTACCTCGCCAATCTTTATTTTCAGAAGGGTGTAACTTTGTCCATCCAATATGTGGTATTTTTCTAGCAAATTTCCCTTTTGTGCTTTCTGGAATTTTTTTTACAACACCTGGAATCAATCCAAGTCCCTCATGTTTTCCATGCTCTTCACTTTGTTCTAACAGCATCTGCATTCCTAGACAAATTCCAAGTAATGTGTTTCCAGTTTTAACAAAACTTTGGATTACATCTACAAGATCTGACTTTTGTAACCCAGCCATACCTGCTTCGAATGCACCGACCCCAGGTAAAACTAAACGATCAGCTTTAGCAATAACCTCCAGATCTGAGCTTAGTATAACTTTAGCGCCAACTTTATCCAGACCCCTCTGTATACTTTTCAAGTTTCCTAGCCCGTAATCAACAATTACCACATTGTTCATAATTGTCGAACCGGAATATGATTCTCTATACAGTACTCACGAACAGAATTAATAGTTTGTTTCTCATAATGCAGTACATGAGCCATTGCAACAGCATCTGCACCTCCTTCTTTCACAACCTTATCTATATCACCCAGTTCGCCCATACCTCCGCTAGCAATTACAGGTATTGAGACAGCATCAGTAACCTCCTTAACAAGTTCCACATCAAACCCTTTAGTCGTTCCCTCTTTGTCAACAGATGTCAACATAATCTCTCCAGCACCAAGCTCTTCTCCTCTCTTTGCCCATTCAATTACATCAAGGTGGCTATGTTCACGGCCATTATCATAATACGCCTCCCAGTAATTAATATGGCGCTTTGCCTGAATAGATAAAACCATACATTGACTACCAAATTTTTGTGAAACCTCTCTGATTATATCTGGATTTTTTATTGCCGCAGTATTGATAGAAACTTTGTCTGCTCCAGCACGAAGCACTGCAGCAACATCATTTATACTACGTAGACCTCCACCCACTGTTATTGGAATAAAAATATTGTCTGTAGTTTTTTCAATAATATCTAATAAGCTATTACGTTCATAAAGACTTGCCACAATGTCTGCACAAAATATTTCATCTACTCCTTGCAGATAATACTTTAGTGCAAACTCGTTGGGATCGCCCAATTTTCGCAGACCTTCAAACTGAATACCTTTTACCAGATTTGGGGCTTTTATATCTAAACGAGCAATAAGACGGATATTACGCACTTTTCAAGATAACATTATTGCCAGACTGTATGACGTAACTTCCAAACATCATTCTCTTTTTTCCATAGATGTGGTGAGCGAAATGAGTCAGCCAAACTATCAAAATAATCACGATCCATAATAGGCTGTTCAAACATTCTACTTGCAATAGGGAAATCTTTTTTTGGAATACTTAGGTATTTAAATATTTCTTCAGCAAACCGTTCAGGAAACTCTCCATCATATTTTTTAACGAGTGCAACACCCTCATCTCTGTTGATTTCATCATTCCTTATCTCTTGAGCAGCGTCATAGGTAGCCCTACCAATACCAAACTTAATAAATGTAGTATAGTAATGAAAATCATCAATTTTATCATCAATACTGTTATATTTACTGTAAGTGCCTGGTGTTCTTTCAGGAGAAGCCTGGAAATCTCCATGCTCTACCGCATAATAGTACGCCCCTTGCGGATGCCAAGGTAAATAATATCCAAGATAGTGAACTTCAATTTTCTTCTCTTCTAGTTTTTCAGGGTTAATTGGTAGATATGGGTCTAAATCAACTTTTTTCACGCCAAAATTATCCTTCAGATCTTCAACTGAAACACCACCAAGAAAAATCTTGGATTTATCATCACTGGAGAAATAAGACCAATCCCTCTTGGCCGATGCACTACCCTTTATAGGATTGCCATATTCAGCTTCATTTTCTCCATAAAAAATAAGCGAGATATTCATCATAGCCGCTATTTTTGGCGCAAATGCCTTTTGACCAAACATAAATGGTTGAAATGGGTGAAGAAGATTTTCAACTGCCAACCTGGTCATCAGTCTATGTATTTTTGGATTTGGTGTCAACAGATAGTTATCAAACCCCGATGCAATCCACGCCTGAAAATTTTTCCAGCCCCATTCTGTATACATATGCGGTGCCCATGTAACCGTTAATGGATTCATTCCATATTTATATTTTAGAATATGTGATTGATAAAAACTATCTTTTCCTCCAGAACCTGGAACTATACAATCATATGACCCATCATCCTTTCTATATCGATTACACAATTCAACAAGCTCTTTTTCTCGATCTTCCCAGTTTGTTTCAGTTGCTTTAACCTCCGCAACACGGCATGCGTCACAGACTCCATCATCATCAAAATTAATTGTTTTCTTTTTGCTCAATGATGTATGTTGAAACTCAACTGCAGAGTTTGGTCTTTGGTTAGAAATTGTGCATTTTTTACAAAAAACAACTTCCTTTGGCAAGCCATATTTTGGAGTTAGACCCTTGTCATTGTTAAACTTTTCTAAAAAAGCCTTATCATTATTAAATAATGTTTTACTTTGTATTTTTCTCATATTTCAACTTTTAATTAACTATATTCAAAATCAATATCATAAAAATGTTTTTTAATTAGCCTTTCTGGATGGTTGATTTCTCGCAACACTTTTAATACCCTCTCTGTTGTGTTACCGTCACCATATGGATTCACAACAGTTGAACAATCTAATTTAAAGGCCTGCTGTATTGATTCTTTAATATTTTCAGTAATTGGTTCACAATCAATGATCGAATCAGCTCTGAGCCTACCTTTTTGTCTATCACCTATATTAACAGTTGGAGTTTTCAAAGAAGGAACCTCTACAATCCCACTTGATGAATTTCCTACCACTACATCTACTAACGCAACAGTACTTAAATACCTTAACTGACCTAATGATGTATAAACAATACAATTAGATCTATCCTCTACATATTCATCTAACATTTTTATTAATTGGCGACCCTCTGTATCTGAATTTGGTCTTGTAAAAATAATGCCAATATCCTCACCTAAGCTATCTAACGCTTCCAACAATGCTGAAAATGAATTTACTGATGGCACATTATCCAGTGTCACTGAATGAAAAGTTACAAGGATATTTTTACTTTTAAAAGAATATCGTAAACTTTTTTCCAATTCATTTTTTTCCATTAATTTAAGGCTATTCAAATGGTCTAACCCAGGGTTGCCTACAAGGTGGATATTTTCAGGATCTTCTCCTAATTGATGCACTCTTTTTTCTGACTCTTTGTTAGTAACAAAATGCAGTTGTGACATTTTAGTTATTGAGTGCCGTATTGCTTCATCAAACGCACCTTCTGTTACATCTCCACCCGCTAAATGCACAATAGGTATACGACTTACTAAAGCTACCTGTGCTACAGCAAGTAGTTCAAAACGATCACCTAATACCATAATAAAATCAGGCTTTAATCTATCTAATGTTTCAGAGAAACTGATTGTAGCTAAACCTATAGCCTTAGCTACACCAATCGAAGTATCAGATGAAAGTAAAATTTCGATTTTTTCAGAAATTTCAAAATCATCATCTTCAATAGTTTTATAAGTTAGCCCAAATTCAGGTGATAAGTGCATACCAGTTACTACTAGTTGTAATTCTAACACCTGATCTTCTTTGATGGCCTGCATAATTGGTTGTAATAAACCATACTCTGCACGAGTGCCTGTAACTACGCATATTTTTCTTTTTGTATTCATTAAATAACACTACTCGGTATATTGACTAAACGACTTTCAAGCCATTCGGTATTAGTGAGATCAACCCTTAGATTATCTTTAAACATTTTAAGAGTATGCATTGGTGTCCAGGCAGGTCGAGTCATTACCTTGTTATTATTAGTGTATTTTAATATTTCATCACGCTCTTCCCGACCATTAACAAGAAAAGCATTAATCCAATAGTTGGCTTTTGTATTCTCTGGCTCAAGAATAAATTTATACCCTTTATCAGAAAACCAGTTAGCATATCTCTCTGCTAGTGCACGCTTACGCTCTACATAGTTTGACAAAAGTTCCATTTGTGCACAACCCAAAGCAGCATTTAGGTTCGGCAATCTATAATTAAAACCTAAATCATCATGCATATATAACCACGGATGATCTACTTTTGCTGTAGTAGTAATATGTTTAACCCTCTTGTAGATAACTTCATCATCTGTAATAATCATACCGCCACCACCAGTTGTAATAATCTTATTGCCATTAAAACTTATTGCAGCAAGCGACCCAAATCGCCCAGTATGTATTTTCTCATAAAAACTGCCTAATGATTCGGCAGCATCTTCTACTAATTGAATGTTGTAGTTCTGACATATCTTTTGAATATCATGAATACGCACAGGGTGACCAAAATTATGCATTGGCACACATGCCCTAATAACTCGGTTAGTCTGTTTATTCCAACACAATCCATCCCTCATTTCAGCAAAACGATCGAGAAAGTCCAATATACTATCTGGTGACATGCCAAGTGTTTCTCTCTCCACATCAACAAATACTGGCTCAGCCCCACAATATCGAATCGCATTGCAAGTCGCGACAAAGGTCAATGATTGAGTGATTACCTCATCATCACGCTGTACCCCTGCTACAAGTAGCCCCACATGTAATGCAGAAGTGCCATTGACAGTAGCCACTGCATATTTACTTCCCGTATATTGTGCAACCTTTTCTTCGAACTGTGTTACATATGCACCTACAGTTGATACAAAGGTTGAATCTATTGTATCAAGAAGATACTCCTTTTCTTTACCTTCAAAATGCGGGGCATGTAGCGGTATAAAATCCTTTGTACCGTATTGATCACGCACAAAAGACACTAACTCTTTAGGAAAACTATTCATTTAGCAGTAACTACTTGACCATCAAAAATATTTTTTTTATACCAATCATACGTGCGTGCAATACCATCAATAAAACTAACCTGTGATTCAAAATCAATCAGACTTTTGGTTTTACTCATATCTGGCCCTCTACGAGTAGGTGATCCAGGTGAGGCTGGTTTGGCATCGATACTAAGTTTTTTATCTGTTACTAAGAAACACGCTTCAGCCACTTCTTTGATTGATATTTCTGGATTTTGTGTGCCCAAGTTAAGGGTCTCACCTTCACATTTAGGCGACTCCATCATCCTCCAAAGCATCTCAATAGCATCATCAATATAACAGAAACAGCGTGTATGATCTATGGAAAATACTTCAATATTATCTCCTTCCTGTGCCTCATGCGCTTTGCGTAGTTGCTCAGGTATTACATGTGCCATCCCCATACGAGGTCCATATATATTGTGTGGACGAAACAAAGTGAATGGAATGCTAGCTTGTTGACAAAGCGCTTCACCATATATTTTTGACAACATATAAGAGGTGCGCGGGTGTGCCAGATCAGTAACAGCCAATGGCGTCTTCTCTGGAGTTGGAATTGGCAGGTCAAAATACTTCAATGTTCCTGCATATATTTCACTAGTCGATGCAAAAAAGAATCGTGAAAGACTATTTTGCTTATGCGCAAGATTAATCATATTCCCTAACATGCGAATATTATCATAGAGCACATCATACGGCCTCTCCATCACATGCGTTACACCGATAATTGCAGCAAGATGAAAGATGAAATCATAATCTACATCTAATTGTTCCACATTATCAATTTCAAGCAAGTCAATACTATTAAAATTAGCCATTTTTCTGGCTAATGTAGTTTTAAGCTCTACATCATCGACTGCTCTGGAAAAATTGTCAACAAGGTGTACTTGACAACCTTCATCTAATAGTCGGTTAGCTAAATGCAAACCAATAAATCCAGCGCCACCCGTAATTAATACTTTTTTATTCATAAGCCATCCCCTCTACCAATACTCTCAATTCTTATGCCATACGCACGTGCTGCATCACGTTGCTCGTTACTAAAAACCCAACTAGCATCAAGCACGAGAGTGTTCTTGCTACCCCAACTCGTCAAATCCAAATCACGATACTGTTGATGAGGGACGGCAAAAATTACAGCATCAAAATCTATGGCTTTAGGTAACTGTACAGACAAGGTCATATTTAGTTCACTCCAATAAGTGACATAAGGGTCATGGCAAGTAATATTTGTTTTTTGTGCAATCAGTTCACGTACCAATGTTTCTGTTGGTGAATAACGTGTATCTCCAACGTCCTGTCGGTAACTCACACCACAAATCAGTAATCGTCTGTTACTGAGTATGCCGTTCATTAAAGACTTTAAACGTGCAACAGTATGCAATGGCATATCATGATTCACACGAACAGCCATCTGTGAAAAAGGAAAGTTTAGATCCTTACCAAACAATTGTTTTGCTGCTGCTGGTGCAAATATAGGGTCCTTAGTCAGGCAATAGCCACCAACACCAAGCCCTGGAAAACGAATATTAGAATGTGTTGGACGCTTACTTATGGCATCTACAACCTCAAATAAGTCAATTCCTATACTTTCAGCATATTTAGTCCACTCATCGATAAAAGCAATATTAGTAGCTCGATAAGTATTTTCCATTACTTTCGCAGTTTCTGAAGCGGTTGTTGAAGAGAGTCGAGTTAAAGGAAAGTCATCTACATTTACCACACTGCTCAAAAACTCTTCGCAAATATCACCTGCTTTTTTAGTATACCCAGCAAATACCCTCCAATAATCTGTAATTGATGCCAAATAGTCATTACCTGGCATTACTCTCTCATACGAGTGAGCAATATATATACTTTTTGGATCAATATCGCGTTTTTCTAATTCGGTGCACAAAGTCGGTACTACTATCCTTTCACATGTTCCGGGTGGCACCGTAGTTTCCACTAAAACCAACGTTCCTGGTTGAATATGACGTCCCAACATTTGAATCGCAGATTTAAATCCATCAAATTCAAGTCTAGGATGGTCATCAAGATATGGGATGTCTAACTGTATATCAACAACCACAATATCCGCACTAGAGTAAATATTGTTATCTGTTGTCGCCTTAAGATTGCCTTGTTTAAATACAAATTCTACAGATGAAATAAGATTTTTATCGCTGATACTAAATGGAAACTTACCACTATTAATTGCATCTACTCTATACTGACCAAGTTCATTTGGTAGATCAACTCCAATCACATTGTATAATGGTTCACCATTATCATCAGTAACTAATGCAATTGCTGTTGACATTGCAGCACCTACAAAACCGAGCCCTTGAACACATACTTTCTTCATAGATATTTTGATTTACTATTCATATCAGCAACAGTCAGTAAAAGAACAATACTTGTCTATCAGATGTATTAGCAATATAGTCGATAATTGGCAATGCCTGATTAAAACCATTAAATGATCTAATGAATATTAATATTTTTTTCATGATTTTAGTTTTAAGATATTATGCAGAAAGTTACAAATAAGAATCTGATGTCATTTTACGATACCAATTATTAGTCGATAATAGTGATGTATGTGTTCCACAGCCAATAATAGACCCATTTTCTAAAATAATAATTTGGTCAGCATTTATTACTACACGTGGTTGATGAGATATTATTATTATTATCTTATTTGTATTCTGACGTATATTATTAATGATTTTAATAAAGTCTTTCTCTGAGAACAAATCCAGCCCACTTGTTGGTTCATCCAGAATGAGTATAGGTGTATCTTTCATTAGAGCCCTAGCTATATCAATTTTTTGCTTCTGACCGCCTGAAAAATTAGAGCCATTATCAATTATTAAAGTATTGAATTTATCAGGCAAGTTCTTTATAAACTCATAAGCACCAGAAAGTATTGCTGCATTCTTAACTTTTTCAATAGTTGTATTTGATAATCCGTAAGATATATGTGAGTAAATTGTACCGTCAAAGATTTGTGGATCCTGAGGGACATACGAAATCAACGATGAAAGCAATGATGAGCCAAAATTATCTGAAACAATCTTGTTAATTAACAATTTTCCTGAAGTTGGATGACGATAACCCGATATTATATCAACAAGAGTCGACTTTCCACTGCCTGACGGACCGATAATAGCAGTAATACTGGATTTTTTTATTGAAAATGATACATTGTTTAATGCAAACGATTCATCTTCAGAATATTTATAAAAAATCTTATTCAGCTCAATTGACTCAATATCTCGAAATTTATCAACATATTTAGAGGATTGATTAATATCCATACTAAAATCTCTATCGGAATCAAGGTCAGCAAGAAGATTATTGATGAACGATATTGGACCTTTTGTCTTGTTATACCCTTGAACTTGACCAACTAAAGAATTAATAATTGGAACAATTCTCACTGTAACAGCCATAAACAAAATAACGACTGATAGTTCAAGCTTTAGAACGATCATAGAGAAATAAAGCATTACCAAGCTAATTCCAATAACTACCGGTTCAAGAACCAAATTTACCCTAGCTTTTAACACATGCACAATTAACATTAATTGTCTTTGTTTTTCAGTTAAGTATGAATATTCGTGCATTTCAGAATCTGCGGTACCAGATAACCGAACAAGCCTAGGAGATCTTAATCTGCCTAATAGAAATGAAGTAGTTTTTGAATTAAACCTACTATTCTTCTTACCAGCACCGGTGGTTGCTTTCACCCATCTATATGGATATACCATAGATAACACAATTATAATTACTGAAGCAATTGTTAATTGATATGACAATATAAACAATAGTGCAATTGATCCAATAGCTGAAAAAGCTGTAACAATCAGGTTAATAGGAGTCATTACTCCAGTAACAGCCGGCCCAAGTTCTGAGATATTACTATTGACAAAATGACCCATATCGACCCTATCATAATACTTTGAGCTTGCAGATAGGTATTTTTTCAGTAACTTGTTTCTCATATCTCTAGTTATCTTCCCAAGATAATAAGCTTTTGTATAAGAAACCACATACATTATTATTTTACTAACTAGAAACATTGTAAACGTAATTAGCAATAGAATTACAAATGATGGATCGACACCAAACTGAATAAGAAAAGCATTAATATAATTCAATACCCCGTCAGGGTCTACACTTCCACCAGGTTCTGCTTGACTGTTAATAAACTCAAAAATTGGCAAGAACATGCCAATACCGATCATCTCAGCAACTGAAGATAAAAAGACTAGAGCAACTAAAATAATAATTACTTTATCTGGCAGTCCATATAAGTTTAAATTTTTTTTCCAATCCATTGTATATTTAATATAAGTCTATTTTATTTAACAAAGAGAACAATATAAATAAAATGTTAAATCTTCACGATTCTATAGAAAAGAACATTTCTCTAACATAACCGTCATCATGTTTTTGATTAGATTGTTTAATCAATATTTTCAACAAGAATATCTTGATTAAAAGTTATTCTTGTTGATTCCTCAACAGAAGCTAGTATCATTCTCACTCGTTTTTTTTAGTAATCCATAAGACTCTGCAACAACAAGTACTTTTATATTATTAATTATTTTTTTCTTAATAGGCACTATATATCGTCGAGCTAATTATTGCTTTGCAATATTCCTGAAGGCAATGGCAGTATTTAATATGGCACTA